>JAEEGF010395169.1_pt1 | contig 11503 bp, 10 predicted proteins | sample 9134171 | NCBI WGS metagenome assembly JAEEGF01 (sample SAMN16246542, study PRJNA631951) | gut metagenome | biome: gut microbiome; feature: rumen; material: AP-attached | host: Bos | place: Iran: Karaj | collected 2018-10
TCACCGAGGGTGCCAACGGCTACTATCTGAATCCCGATGATGTGGAGTATCAGATTCTGGCCACCGAGTTCAACGGTTGGAGTTATGACTTCACCGATGTCCTCGGTAGCGTGAAGGGTGCCGACCACTATACCCTGCTGTACAATACCGACGAGGGCGAGCAGCAGTTCACCACCTGGGGCGTCAAGCCTGTCAACGAGGCTGGTGAGGGCTACCCCGTCAGTGTGACGTTGCTCACAGGTGCGCCTTACACTTTGCCCTTCGAGGAGAACTTTGCTGATGGAGATGTTACCTACTTGTGGGAAAAGGACAGCAATGCTTCCCTGTATGTTGTGGACCAGGCATCAGACGATGATGGTTACGGATTGGCCATGACCACAACTTGGTTTACGGGAGACTTTACTATGACATCAGGCAAGCTGGCACTGCAGGACGCTTCCAATCCTGTGCTCTATGTCGACGTGAAGGCTAATGGCGTTGAGACGCTTCGGATTATGGGTAGCACACTTGCTGACGAGCCCGTCCTGTTGCAGGATGTGGCACTCAGCAACGAGTGGGTCACCATATCGATACCGCTCTACGACATCAAGGAGGCCCGCTACTCGAGACTGGCCTTTACCGCATCATTTGTTAATCCGTCGACCGAAGACTGGATGAGCGGCACCATCACAACGTGGGGCGATGCTGTATTCTTTGACAACATCCGTATTGTTGACGATAATGACAGTGGAATCGACAGTGTGCAAAGTGACGAGACTGCCACTCAGACCGGCATCTTCACCATCGACGGCCGCCGCGTGAGCGACACATCGAACCTTAAGGGCTTCTATATCGTTAACGGCAAGAAGATCTTCATCAAGTAAGAGCCATCAGGAGTTCTACTTCATCCTGAAGAAGCCCCTTAACTGGTTAATTTAGATACCTCGTATTTTTTAGACCGAGCGCACCCACGAAGGTGCGCTCGGATTTGTTTTATTTGGTGATGTTTCAGTCTGCTGGACTCTCGACGTTGCGGACGACGGTCTCCCGATTGACGGCCTTATACAGGTTTGCCGCCACACTGTTGCGGGCCCGTTCGGTCAGCATGGCTGAGGCTTTCTCAATTTCTTTGGTATCATAAGCGAAAAGAAATATCAATGCTGCCGCTGCATCCTGGTCGGGATGGGCCTTGACATAGTTGTGCACTGCAGGAATCAGCACTTCATTGTATAGCCCGAAGTTCAATTTGCTATATAGATCATATTCATCTCCATATAATGGCCCAAATTCACCGCTCAAGTGCTTATTGCACTCATTCATGCCAACCAGAATCGGGCCAACGATTTGTTGGGCTTCGTCATAGTCCACATAGAATTGTGAGCCGCCCAAGTGGGTTACTTTGTGGTCATTTTGATAAAAGAGGAGCGTCTCCCCCGGGATGGCAGGAAATACCGTGGTGAGCCCCTTCACATCGGTGACAGAGAGCAATGCCGCATCCTTCAGGTCGACAGTGAGTTCATGCTCCTCACCGGTGATGGCACGCGTTTCTTTGGCAATGGATTCCATGCTGTTAACATCGACGATTTCGAGAGTAACCGAATCTTTGCGGCCCTCAAACGTTCCTTTCACAGTGAATTTACCCCCTTGAGCCATGGCACCCAGGGTCATCATGCCCATGAGCATGGCAATGAATAGTTTCTTTAACATGTCCTAAAAGTTTTAGAATGATACTTAAGTTTCGTGAGCCATTGAGTTGCTCACTATTTTGGGGGTTAATGATTTTCCATTGTATATCTGAATTGGGTTGCTATCAATAAGACTCATATTTATAACGTGAAACAGGACAACTTATTGCGACAATACTACTCTTTATGGAGTCTGATTTTTTCCAGTTTAGGATTTTGTTATTGAGAAATATCACTACCTTTGCGGCGCATGAGCAGCAAGTTGACACATAACGGCATCACTCGCAAGCAACGATTGTTTGCCTGGATGATACTGTCGGTATATGTGCCGATGGTGTTGCTTGCTTCGCTTCATGTGCATTCCATCAACGATTTCTCCAGGGCTGTCGATTGTGACCAATGCCACACTGCGGTTCACCATTCGGGCCACATCACGACAAGTAACCATCACATTGATGAGTGCCTGTCGTGCCGGTTCCTGAGCACACAGATCGATGTTCCCCGCACGGTGACCAGCCTGGTGGTGAAGCAGGTCACGACCCAACTGGAGTATTACCTGGCTGGCGATCCTGTCATTAGGGTCGTGGCCCAGCCGTCGCTGCGTGCACCCCCGTCCATACTGTGATTCATCAGTTTTTGCCAGATAGTCGATGACCGATTATCCGGCCTTATCAACATCCCATTTAATCATTCAAAAGAATCACAGCATGAAATCATATCTATCGATTCTGCTGCTGGCGTGCGCGTGCACGATGGCAGCGCAAGAAGCGGTCGTGCTCGACTCGACCGACGTGTTCTATCGCCACATAGAACTCAAACAAGTGGTCGTCACCGGTCCGACCGGTGCCGTAAAGATGCAGGACATGTCGATGCCGGCGGGTATCGTTGACCGTAACAGCCTGCGCATGACTCCGGCCACCAACATTGTTGATGCGGTAGCCAAACTGCCCGGCGTGTCACAGGTGAGCACTGGCAGCGGCATCTCCAAGCCCGTCATCCGAGGACTGGGTTACAACCGTGTGGTCGTTGTGGCCGACGGCGTGCGCCAGGAGGGACAGCAGTGGGGCGACGAGCACGGTGTGGAAATTGACGGCAACGCCGTGAGCTCGGTCGAGGTGCTCAAGGGCCCCGCAAGTCTGCTCTACGGCTCGGACGCCCTGGCGGGAGTCCTCAAACTCAACACCGACCCCGTGGTGCCGCTGGGCAAGATGCGCCTGAATGTGAACAGCGAATACCATACCAACAGCGGCCTCGTGAACTACTCGTTCAACTACGGCGGCAACAAGCAGGGCTTGTCATGGAACATCCGCTATGGCGACAAGTTCGCCCACGCCTACAAGACCCCCATCGACGGCTATGTGCCCAACTCGCAGTTCCGCGAGCGTGCCCTGTCGGGTATGCTGGGTATCAACAAGGCCTGGGGACACACGCGAGTGATTGGCTCCTATTTCCATCTCACGCCCAGCATTGCCGAGGGCGAGCGCGACCCGCTGACGGGAAAACTCGTGCAACCCTATGCCGACGCCAAGACCTATCACCATGGCCTACCCTACCAGCAGGTGTATCACTACAAGGCCGTGCTCGACAACGCCTTTTATCTGGGCGACGGCAGGCTCAACGCCGTACTGGCCTACCAGCAGAACCGTCGCCAGGAGTTTGAGGAGCCCGACGAATACGGCCTGTACCTCAAGCTGCACACGGTGAACTATAACGTTCACTACGTGACGCGGCGCTTTGGCGAAGACTGGCGCATCACCAGTGGCGTGAGCGGCATGTGGCAACGCTCGCTCAACAAGGGCGACGAGTTCCTGATTCCCGACTACAGCCTGTTTGACTTCGGTGCCTTCGTCACAACGACGGCCAATGTCGGCAGCTGGGCACTGAACGGCGGTTTGCGCTTCGACAACCGTCACCTCGACAGCCGCGAACTGATGGATGACGGCGACCTGCGCTTCCAGGCATTCAAACGCGACTTAAACGGCTTTACTGCCAGCGTGGGCGCCGTGTGGCACGCCACCGAGCATCTTGACCTGAGGGCCAATGCCGCCCGTGGTTTCCGCGCCCCCAACATCAGCGAACTTGCCAGCAACGGCGTGCACGAGGGCTCGCTGCGCTACGAGGTGGGCAACCGCGACCTCAAGCCCGAGTTCAGCCTGCAGTTTGACCTTGGTGCCGAATTGACCACGTCATGGCTGGACGCACAGCTGGCGCTGTTCAGCAACCGCATCGACAACTACATCTTCATCCACCGCACGGGTGATATCATCGACGACGAGTTCATGACCTATCGCTATGACAGCGGTGATGCCCAGTTGCTGGGCGGCGAGGTGGCACTGGACATCCACCCCTGGCATTTCCTGCACTTGGGCACCAGCTTTGCAATGGTCAATGCCGTGCAACTGCACCAGCCCGAGGAATCCAAGTATCTGCCGTTCACGCCGGCTCCGCGTTGGCAGTCCGATATCAAGTGGGAAGTTCTGCATGATGGTCGCGTACTGAACAATGCCTTCATCTCGCTGGGCGTGGACTACAACTTCAAGCAAGACCATTACTACCGCGCCGACAACACCGAGACGGCCACGCCGGCCTATTGCCTGCTGAATGCAGCCATCGGCACCGACATCATGATCAAGGGCCAGCGTGTGGCCTGCCTGAGCATCATGGGCACCAACCTCACCAACAAGGCTTATCAGAGCCACCTGAGCCGACTCAAATATGCCGACGTCAATCCCGTCACCGGCCGCCAGGGTGTCTTGAACATGGGACGCAACATCATCTTCAAGCTCACCATCCCCCTGGAGTTTTAACTATATTCACTAAATGCGAAGGGTGCAGGACTATGGCAGTCTGCGCCCTTCGTGATGTGGTGATTATTTGTTAATCGCAATTATTGATGTCCGGTAAAGAACTTCAAAATCGGCACAAAGTTCGGTTTAACAAAATAAGCATTGAAAAAAACAATGGGCCTACTGCCCTATCGTTCCCTTCAGTTAATGTTGGAATCGGCATTATTTCTTAGGAAATTGGTAGCTTTAGGAAAAAACGCTACCTTTGCCCTGCGAGAAAGATAAAATACAATTTATGAAGAATATTGTCACTACATTTGTATTGTTGGCCTTGCTGTTTTGTTCATGCCACAAGAACAAAACAGATGTTAATCAACACGCTGAAGTAACGGCCGAAATGGCCTATGAGGGAGTGAACAACTATTGCCATAGCGAATATGACTGGAGTGTTGCCGAAGACAATCCCTCCATGATGTCTGTCACGATGGGAGACGAGACCGATACGGAATACCAAGTCATCTTCCGAAGCTACACGGGTGCACTGGTGTATTTCTACGTTGATAAGGCCAGTGGCAAGACCCGCATGGTGGAGTCGGTCCCGACGCTTGATGTCGATAGCGTTGCCGGTACCATCAATCTGTTTGATTACCTAGACAATACCTACTAATCCGCATCCGGGATTTGATAGACCAAGCAGTCTCACACAAGACTTAAACGAAATACAATGGGAACAGGAATCAGACTTGTCAGGCTCACTGAGGAGCGCGTCATCGCCTTCAAAGAGGAGATGCAGGAGGCATTTGAGCGCGGGTTTCAGGGGCATATTAAGGAAGACGATGAAAACCAGTGGCAGGTGTTGCCCGACAGGGACTTCTACCAGGCATTGCGGGCCGAGGGTGCTGAGGCCTACGAGGCTGTCGATGCCGACGGACAGCGTGTGGGCGGTGCCATCATCACCATCGACAGTGTGAAACATCATGGCGAGCTGGCTTTCCTTTACGTGAAAGTCGGTGTGCAGGGTAAGGGCATCGGTCAGGCCATTTGGAAGGCCATCGAGGCGCTGCACCCCGAAGTTATGGTGTGGGAGACCTGCACCCCCTATTTCGACCGCCGCAATATCCACTTCTACATCAACTGCTGCGGCTTCCACGCCATCGAGTTCTTCAACGCGCATCACCGCGACCCGAACATGCCCGAACAGTTCGACCCCAGCGACGGCCTGTTCGTGTTCGAGAAACGCATGAAATAACCACTAACACGACTATCATCATGACAGAATTCAGACCCATGCGCCGCAATCGGCAGCAATTATCTAGTGAAGAATGTGAACGTATCCTCGGGCGATGCACCTCGGGCGTGCTCGCGTTAACAGGCGACGGGGGCTACCCCTATGCCGTGCCGCTCAGCTATGTCTATGCCGACGGAGCGATCATTTTCCATTCGGCAGTAGAGGGGCACAAAGTCGATGCCATCAGGCGCGACAACCGTTGCTCGTTCTGCGTCATCGAGCAGGATGAAATCAAACCCGCCGAGTTCACGACCTACTTCAGGAGCGTGATCGTCTTTGGCCGCATCCACATCCTCGAGGACACCGACGAGAAGTTGCAGGCCTTGCGCCTCTTGGGCCGCCGATACTCCCCCAACGACGAGCCCGGCCTGCAACACGAAATCGACAAATCGCTTGACCACGTCCTGCTCCTGCGCCTCGATATCAAGCATTTGTCCGGCAAACAGGCCATTGAACTGGTGCAAGCCAGGAGTAAGGAGTGAGTCGACACACTGAGCTCTAAGCACTATGCTGCCCTGCGGCGCGTCTTAAATCAAACTTGTATTAATGCCCGCGCTTCGCATGGAGAAATTAAACAATAATCTATAAAAAAATAAATAGACCCATTGGCGGAATTAAGCGAGCGCATACTTGATCCTGCCGATGGGTCTGTTATTGATTGTGTTTAGGTTATCAGTCATCGGTGCCGAAGAGGGGGTCTTCGGGCATAACCATCACGGGCTTGGTTTCGGCGGCCTTGAGGATGTGCTGGGGCACGTATTTCTTGTCCACAACCAAGCGGAAGGAGTACTCGTTGAACCACTCGTTGGTCATGATGATGTAACCCTTGTGTCCGCTGTCGCCACCCCAGGAGTTCTCCACTTTCCACTTGACGGGATTGCCGTTGTCGTCAAGGTCAACGGCGCAGATGGTCATGGCGTGCGTTGAACCGCTGTCAAAAGTGGAAATGCGCTGGGCCTTGTCCATGGGGAATGTGGTGCCGAACAGGGTACCGTAGTCAAAGTTGTCGAGAGCGAGATAGCCGTTGTCACGGTTGAGCTGCTTGCCCACGTCGAAGCTGGCATAGAGCTTGGTGGAATCCTTGAGCGAAGCGATGGCCATGGCGGCGATGTCCTCCATGGGGAGGTTGACGTAGCGCCAGTTGTGGCCATCGTAAGTGTGGCGGTCATACTCCACCTCGTAGGTCTTGTAGTATTCCCTGCGGGGGTCGTTCATCGCCATGATGAAAGTGCCGTTGATGGGGCCGCCTACCGTCTCGCGGTAGAATTCCAGCGGGGTGTAGGTGCGTGCGGGGCCTACAGGCTTGCCGTTCTTGTCACGGAAGGCATAGGTGAACGACTTGATGGGCTCGCCCAGCGTGAGCGAGAGCATGGAATAGATGGTGCCCAGCATCTCGGTCTTGCGCTGGTTGATGGCCTTTTTGCTCTTTTTGTCAGCGACCATCTGACGCAGTTCCAGACCGAATTCACGCAGCTTGGAGGCTACGAGCTGACTCATGCGTGAGGTGCGTTCGGCCGAGTAGGTCTCGGGCTGGGCCTCAACGGGCACGAGGCCGTATTTCTCGGCAAGGTCGGCTGCGCCGCAGAAAGTGCCGCCATCGTTCATGGGATGGTGGAAGAAGAACTGCACGCGCGTGTCGTCAATGGGCTTGTTAGCGCAATCGATGACGCCTTGCAGCATGAGGTTGGCCTTCTCGAGCTGGTCGTAGAAGAAGAGGTAGTCATGAGAGAACTCCACGGCAATGGAGTCGCCGTGACGGCGCGCGAAGTTGGCGCGCATCACGTTGAAACTGGAGTACATCCAGCAGCGTCCGCTCTGTCGCTGGTTGTGGATCGACTGTTTGGGCGTCTCGATGCTGAAGTGAGTGTCGGTAATCGTGTTGTTGCGGTAGTTGCGGGCAAGATCGTCGATGGCATTTGTCGCCATGGCATTGCTGATGGCCTTGTTTTGGTTAGCTGCCGAGGTGGCGACGATCTGGCGCATCATGTCGGGGCTGATGCCACCCTGAGAACGGTCTTGTGCTAAGCCGGCAAAGGCGAGGCCTATTGCCAGGGCAAGTGTTATAAATCTGTTCATATCAAGTTGTGAAATGTTTTAAGGCGCGGCACTTGGCCATTGCGCGAGATTAATAGCTTCTTTGACTGCAAAGGTAGTGCAAGCCGAGCACAATGCCAAATTTTACTTGAGCGTTGTTGAGGCGCCGCCTACCTTGCGCCGAGCGAACGGTAGTGCAAGCCGAGCACAATGCCAAATTTATTTGAGCATTGCCGAGGCGCAGCCTACCTTGCGCCGAGCGAACGGTAGTGCAAGCCGAGCACAATGCCAAATTTATTTGAGCATTGTTGAGGCGCCACCTACCCTGCGCAGACAAAATGGACGGCTGAGGATGTGGATAACGAATAAGGATTAAAGTGACTATTGCAATCAAAAAGTTGTGGGCATTTCGCGAGAAATCGTTACCTTTGCAGCAGTGACAGAACGAAATACCGGGATTTTCACGTCATGAACAAAGCCGCCAGCCATATTAAGCCGCTGATGCCGATCCTTTCGGCTGCTTACGGTGTAGCCGTCATCTATGTGACCGCTATGCCTGTTGCCGGCGACAATCCGACCGTCGTCGGCGAAATGTTGACTTGGCTGATCACATTAGCAGGTATTGCTCTGACGCTGTTCCTCGTGCTTCGTGTCGAACCGAAAGTGTTTCCCGGGGCCAGACAATTTCCGCTGAAGTTGCCAAAGGTTTCCGTCATTGTGGGGTTGTTGCTGATAGCACCGCTGTGGCTTGTTGCCGATGAGTATATCGTTTATGGCATCACGTCGCTGGTTCATGACATACAGATGAAACCGCTGACCTACACCACTGCAGAGTTGCGCGAAGATCTGTTGTCGAGCGTCCATGCCGTGTTGCTGGCACCTGTACTGGAAGAGTTGTGCTTCAGGCAAATGGCTATATCCCCCTTCGGCCGCCGCCGCACACAGATAGCCGTTGTTGTGGTGATGGCGCTATTGTTTGGGATGCTTCACGTGCGTAACTTCCCAGGCGCTTTCATCAGTGCCATGTTCTACGGGTTGGTATTCATCTGGTCGCGCAACGTCTGGTATAGCGTGGCACTCCATGCAGGATGCAATCTCACGGCTACACTGCTGGCTGTTTACTGCTGGTTGCAACTAGGCGAGATGCAGATGACGAGTACGCCAGTCATCATCCTGCCCGATATGAAAGTGATCGTCGCAAGTTTGCTTTTAGCCATTGCAGGAGGATTATTAATTAGGAAACAAACGATAAAATCTAAATTAATATGAAATACCTATTTCCCTTCGGCGAAACTGTTCGTCGATTAGTTCAACAAGACAGAAGCCCAAAGAAGGTCTTTGTGCTGGGAGTTTATGCCAGTGCCGTTCATGCACGGTGGATAAAAGATGATAAATTAATGTGCGAAGCGCTTGCCGTTGCGAGTGAGCCTCGGATCTTTTGGGATGGAAATCTGAAAGAAGCTGCTGAAATTATCAGCAGAATCGACATTCCTGAGCAAATGGGTACACTGGAGCCGGCGAGGACTAACCTGAATGGCCCATCGGCTAAGGTATTAGATAACCAGATACTTGCCCCATTGGGCTTTACACGTAATGACGCATGGCTGTGTGACCTGTTGCCGGAGACGAGATTGAATTACAACCAAATCAATATCATTCATAGAATATACGAACCTCTGGCAAAGTTATATGGGTTAAACGAAGTGACTATTCCCAAAAAGACAAGCTCCTTTTGTAACAAAGCACGCAGTGAGGAAATCACTTCGGAACTGGAAGAGTCCCAAGCAGAGACCCTAATTCTTCTTGGTGACATTCCCATAATCCAGTACCTGAACCGAGTGGCCGAAGTTGATTACAAGAATTTGCAGGAATATGTCGATTTGTATGGATATGGCCATTATTCGCAAACCACCATCAATGGCAAAACCTACAATATACTTCCCTTAGCTCACCCCAGACAGATAGGTGCTTTAGGCGCACACAGCGAGAAGTGGTATCGATTCCATCAAGAGTGGGAAAACAATCAAAGGTGAAGGTGGCATGGCAATGCCTCGGCTAGAGAAAGTGATTGAATATTACTTTTAAGGAAAACCACTATCTCTGCAAAAAGATATTTTGATGGATTTAAAAGAAAGATTACTCGGGCAAGAAATACATCATCAAGTAATCTAAATAGTCCGTTGGAAATTTGGCGGTTTGGGTGAAAAGGTGTAATTTTGCGGCCAATTTTAAGATAAGGCTATCATGCTGACACTGAGAGTTGACATATTGAAAGGTAAAAACGTTCAGGCCACGAGTTGGTTTGGAGGCTATCGCCATATCTGCAGTCCAGATTATGCAATACCCGAAATATGCTCAACGACTTTCAGGAATCGGTGCCAACGTGACACTCACGAAGTGATGTAACGTGTAGCCGTATCCCGAGACACTGCTCAAGTAAACGATAAAGAGTGGTTGGAAAGTCGAATTCCAACCGCTCTTCTTTTTTTAACTACGAATGATTTTTAACTACGAATTTCGCGAATTATACTAATTGGCATCCGCATTCAAATTACATCAAATTTCACGAATGGCTTCCGCATTCAAATTAAATCAAATTTCACTAATTAGCATCCGCTTGTTGCTCGAATCCGCCTACACAATCAATTATTAACTAGCGCCGACCGGGGCGCACAAAACGTCGAATTATGAACGAAAGACTAGACACGATTGCCTTGCACCTGATGCAGGCAGGTAAATTGAAACCGGGGAATACGCTCTCGGGAAAGAAAGTGTTTTTCACATCAGACACCCACTTTGGCCACACATCCATCCTGCGCCACTGCAATCGTCCATTCGGAGATATTGAAGAGATGAACCAGGCGCTCATCGAGAACTGGAACCGTGTCGTCGGCAAGAATGACCTGGTGTTCCACCTGGGCGACTTCGCCTTTGGCGGAGCAGAAGTGTGGTACCGTTTCCTTGACCAACTCAACGGAAGGATTGTGCTGGTTGTGGGTAACCACGACATCTATCACCTGCGAGCCGAAATGCTTGAACGCTTCGAGCAAGTCGCATTTGAGCTGTATGTCATCATTGACAACCAGCCCATCTTCCTGAATCACCATCCCTTCTTGAGCTACGGTGACGCTCATGGAAAAGTGTGGCAACTGTTCGGCCATGTGCACACGCGAGGGAACGGCCAGGGCAAGGAAAAGGACAAGCAGCGCTTGCCCCTGCTGATGGCGACGCAATATGACGTGGGTGTTGACAACAACAATTATACTCCCGTCTCATTTGAACGCGTGAGAGAGATTATCAACGCTCAACAAAACATTTACTAATCAATTGTTTAAAAAACAATCATTATGGACAGATTAAGACTATCGAGACTTAGACAGGTGTTGAAAACAACGAGTTATTCATTCAAATCATATAAACCATTATCAGATACGCATCGCGGATGAATGCCGCACCATGCGCAACCTGATATTATAACCAACAATCATTATGGACAATTCAATTACATCATATAAAAATGCCGGCAAACAAGAACGCGTTAATACGCTACAAGACTATAGACCGCTGCCTGCGGAACAGGTTCCGTCTATGGACCATAGACGACCTGACCGAGGCTTGCTCGGATGCCCTGTACGAGATGGAGGGCATCACCAAGGGAGTGTCCGTGCGGACCGTGCAGGGCGACCTCCAAATCATGCGGTCCGACAAGTTGGGCTATAACGCCCCTATCG
>JAEEGF010873186.1_pt1 | contig 11503 bp, 7 predicted proteins | sample 9134171 | NCBI WGS metagenome assembly JAEEGF01 (sample SAMN16246542, study PRJNA631951) | gut metagenome | biome: gut microbiome; feature: rumen; material: AP-attached | host: Bos | place: Iran: Karaj | collected 2018-10
GCGTCTCGTTGCAGGCGTAGCCAAACATCATGCACTGGTCGCCAGCACCCTGGTCGGCACGGTTGTCCTCGGCGTTATCTACGCCCTGCTTGATGTCGCCGCTCTGCTCATGCACGCTGTTGAGGATGCCGCACGAGTTGCCGTCAAACTGGTATTCGCTCTTGGTGTACCCGATTTTGTTGATCACCTCGCGCGCTGTGCGCTGCAAGTCGATATAGACATTGGTGGTTACCTCGCCCGAGATGATGACCTGCCCGGTCGTCACCAGCGTCTCGCAAGCCACGTGGGCCAGCGGGTCAAAGGCCAGGAACTTGTCAAGGATGGCGTCGCTGATCTGGTCGGCGACTTTGTCGGGGTGCCCTTCAGACACGCTCTCCGACGTGAATAGATAATTTTTACTGTTCATTGTTACAAAAAAATAGTTTTTTGTGGATGATGAACGCTAAAAATAATCGATAAAAGTCTTTGATTATCGCAGTTTTAGCATTTTTTCAAGTGGTTGCAAGCAGCCAAATTTCTCCACTGTTAGTAAATACGTTATCTTAAAATCGGCTGCAAAGGTACAAAAACTTTTTATACTATACCCCCAACACCCGATTTTTTAATTCTATATCTCTTATCTTTTATCTCTTACCTAAAAAACCTTCCCACGACGGGCAGTTTGGCCAGCATGGGCGCCAGGTGCTCCTTGCGGAAGATGAAGCCCATGAAGAGGCACAGCAGCACAGTGCGGTAGGCCAGCCTGAGCCACGTGTTCTCCACTGGCAGCATCATGGCGGCAAAGAGGATACCAGCCACGACAGTGTAGAGTGCGATGTCGCGCAACGGGTACTTGATGGGATAATACTTCTGCCCAATGAAATAAGACAGCAGCATCGAAACGCTGTAGGCGACAAGTCCCGCCCATGCACATGCCATGTAACTGAAGCGCGGAATCAAGAGCAGGTTAATGATGAAGAGCACCACGGCCCCGATACCTGAGAAATAGGCACCCCAAATGGTGCGGTCAGTGAGCTTGTACCAGAACGAGAGGTTGAAAAACACACCAAAGACAATTTCGGCAGCCATCACGATAGGCACCACGCGCAGGCCACTCCAGTAACTCTCGCCAATCAGGTACTTGAGCAGGTCAATATAGGCCATTACCACCAGGAAAGCCAGCAAGGTGAAGATGATGTAGTATTTCATCGTCTGGGCATATACCTCCTTGCTGTCCTTGTCTTTGACCTTGCTGAAGACAAACGGCTCGTAGGCAAAACGGAAAGCCTGCGTGATCATCATCATGATCATGGCAATCTTGATGCAGGCGCCGTAGATGCCCAGTTCGCTCAGTGCATTGGCGCCCGGGTAAACTTTGGGAAACATGATCTGAGACAGGCTCTGGTTGAGCTGGCCAGCGATTCCCATGACCAGGATGGGCCAGGCGTAGGACCACATCTGGCGGCACATCTTGGTGTCAAATCCATGATTGATGCCCCGGAGTTCCTTGTGCAGGAACACCAGGTTGAACATCGAGCAGAACAGGTTGATGTAGAACACCCACACCACATCATAATGGAAATTATCACCATAGATGTTGAATGGATTGAGGTGAAGCATCGGCAACCCGAAGAAATAAATCAGGTTGAGCACGATGTTCAAGCCGATGTTGGCTATCTTGAGCGAGGCGAATTTGATGGGCTTGTGTTCACAGCGCAAATAAGCGAAGGCGATGGCCGTGAAGGCGTCGAGCGCCACCGTGAGGTACATGACAATCACATATTCAGGATGGTCGCCATATCCCAGGAATTCTGCTATCTGTCGGCAGAAGAGCAGCATGATCAGCGAGGTCACCACACCCACCGTGCCCACCATCCTGAGTACCGTGGAATAGACCTTTTTACGGTCCATGCCCTCCTTGTTCATGAATCGGAAGAATGTGGTCTCCATGCCGAAGGTGAGCACCATGATGAGGATTGCCACATAGGCATAAACGTTGGTGATGATGCCATATTCGCCTCCGGTGGAAGCAAACTTCATGGTTTGTATCGGCACAAGCAGGTAGTTGACAAATCGGGCAACAATGCTGCTCAGGCCATAGATGGCGGTGTCTTTTGCCAGTGATTTCAGGTTAGCCATAATCTTCGCTCTATTAAGTCAAACAACAGGAGCAACACTGAACAACGGAAACAACAAATAAGTATTATTAATAAGGATGTTGTTCAAGTTGTTGTTTGTGGTTAGAGTTGTTTGATGAATTAAAAAATGCTTCCCACTTCGCCGGGACGGTCGCGTTTCAGGTGGTTGTAGGCCAGGGTGGTCGCCTCACGTCCGCGCGGTGTGCGGTTGATGAAACCTTCCTTGATGAGGTAGGGTTCATAGACTTCCTCGATGGTGCCTGCGTCCTCGTTCATCGCCGTGGCAATGGTGTTCAGGCCCACGGGGCCGCCGCCAAACTTGTCGATGATGGTCAGCAGAATCTTGTTGTCGATCTCGTCCAGACCATATTTGTCGATGTTGAGCGCCTCCAGGGCATAGCGGGCAATCTCCAGGTCGATGCGGCCGCTGCCCTTCACCTGGGCGAAGTCGCGCACGCGGCGCAGCAGCGAATTGGCGATACGCGGCGTGCCGCGGCTGCGCAGGGCAATCTCAATGGCGGCCTTGCCGTCGATGGGAACGGCCAGCAGGCGTGCCGAGCGGCGGATGATGCCCTCCAGCACCTTGTGGTCGTAGTATTCCAGGTGGCAGTTGATACCGAAGCGGGCACGCAGTGGCGAGGTCAGCAGGCCGCTGCGGGTGGTGGCGCCGATGAGGGTGAAGGGGGCGAGCGTGAGCTGCACCGAGCGGGCACCGGGACCCTTGTCAATCATGATGTCGATGCGGTAGTCCTCCATCGCGCTGTAGAGGTACTCCTCCACGATGGGGCTCAGGCGGTGGATCTCGTCGATGAACAGCACATCGTTCTCGTCGAGCGAGGTGAGCAGTCCTGCCAGGTCTCCAGGCTTGTCGAGCACGGGGCCCGACGTGACCTTGAAGCCCACGCCCAGCTCGTTAGCGATGATGTTGCTCAATGTAGTCTTGCCCAGGCCCGGAGGGCCGTGGAACAGCACATGGTCAAGCGACTCGCCACGCAGCTTGGCCGCGGCGACAAACACGCGCAGGTTCTCGATAATCTTGTCCTGCCCCGCAAAGTCCTCAAACCTCACAGGCCTCAACGCCCGCTCAAAATCCTGATCCGTCTTGAGCTGCTCTTTCCTGATATCAAATTCCTCCATCATACCAACTGCAAAGATACTATATTTTTTCAAACCACGAATTACGCCAATTAATCTAATTAGCATCCGCCCTCTTCATATCAAACAACAGAATAGTCTGAAATATCTGAAGACATGCACCCAATTCTGTCCACGAATTACACGAATTTAGCTATTGAATGGATGGAGAGGATAGTTAAAAGAAAGTTGTTATTGTTGTTCAAAGTTGTCTTTGTTGTTTGGAAAAAAGGAGTGCGGATGCACTCAGAGGATTCAGGCTGCTCAGTTGTTGTTATTGAGAGCGTTTGATCAGAGGTAGGGGGCGGTGATGCTGGTGGGGCAGGTGAGCATGGTGCGGGGAGTGCCCTGGTAGATGATGGTGCCGCCCAGGTCGCCGGCGCCGGGGCCTAGTTCGATGACGTGGTCGGCGGCCTTGATGACGTCGGTGTTATGTTCGATGACATAGACGGTGTTGCCCATATCGACCATCTGCTCGAACAGGTCGATGAGGTGGCGCACGTCCTTGAGGTGGAGACCGTCGGTAGGCTCGTCAATGACAAACACGCCGCGCTGGCCGCCCGCCTCGATGGGCATGGTGTATTGCTGGAGGTAGGATGCAATCTTGAGGCGTTGCAACTCGCCGCCCGAGAGGGTGCTCAGTGCCTGGTTGAGGTGCAGGTAGTGCAGGCCGACGTCCATCATGGGTTTCAGCTTCTCCTCGATGACGGTGCCCTTGAAAAACTCGCTGGCGCGGCGCACCGACAGGTCCATGACCTCGGCGATGTTTTTGCCGTCGATGGTATATTCCAGCGCCTCACGCGAGTAGCGCAGGCCGTGGCAGGCTTCGCAGGTCGTCTCGATGTTGTCCATGAATGCCATCTCAGCGATGACTACGCCCTTGCCGCCGCACACGGGGCAGCCGCCCTTGCCGTTGAACGTGAAATATTGTTCCTTGATTTTGTGGGCCTTAGCAAAGCGCTTGCGGATGTCGGGGGCTACGTCCATATAGGTCGCAGGGGTGGAGCGCAGGCTCACGCCGATATTCTTCTGGCTGACATACACCACATTGCCGTGCTCGCGGCGGAAACACTCCATCAGCGAACTCTTGCCCGAGCCTGCTACACCTGCCACGGCGGCAAACACGCCCAGGGGCAGGTCGATGGAAATGTCCTTGAGGTTGTGCAGTGTAGCGTGACGCAGCGGGAATGTCGCCTTGATCTCGCGCGGCTGGGCCTTGAAGTCGCCGTGCTGGCTGAGCATCTGTCCCGTGCTCGTGCCGCTGTGCAGCAGCTCCTGGTAGTTGCCCTCGAAGATGATGTTGCCGCCCTGGCTGCCCGGTCCGGGTCCCAGGTCCACGATGTGGTCGGCGATACCAATCATCTCGCGGTGGTGCTCGACGAGCAGGACCGTGTTGCCCGCATCCCTCAGGCGGCGGACGGAGTGCTTCATCTTCTCGATGTCGTGGTCGTGCAGTCCCGTGCTGGGTTCGTCCAGGATGTAGAGCACGTCGGCCAACGATGAATTGATGTATTTGGCGATTTTGCAGCGCTGGGCCTCACCACCCGATAGGGTGCCCACACCGCGCTCCAGGCTCAAGTAGCCCAGCCCGATTTCCTCCAGTGCCGTCAGTCGGGCGCTGATGGCTTGCTTGATATCCACGGCCAGCGGCGAGGTGAGCGCCTTGACCCACTCGTTGAGGCGCGTGATAGACATGGCACAGGCGTCTGCGATGTTGATGCCCTCGATCTTGCACGAGAGCACGCGGGGACTCAGGCGGGAGCCGCCACAGTCGGGGCATACGCCCATGTTGAGCATGGGATTGAGCACGGCGGCGTGCAGCAAGCCCTCCTCGCTGTTGATGATGCTGCGGTACATGCGCGGAATGATGCCCTCATACTTGGCCGACTTGGGCCAGTTGGCGGGCGGGTTCTTAAGGCGTATCTGCGGGCTGTTGAGGAACAGGTCGAGTTCCTCGGGACTGTAGTCCTTGATTTTCTTGTCCAGGTCGAACAGGCCGCTGTGGGCGTAGCGAATCCAGCGCCAGCCGCCCTTGCCGAAGGCGATGTAGTGGATGGTGTCCTCGTCGTTGAGGCTCTTGTCAAAATCTACCAGCTTGTGGATGTCCAGCTCGCGGATTTCACCCAGACCCGAGCAGCGCGGACAACTGCCCTCGGGGTGATTGAAGCTAAACGACTCGGCATAGCCCACAAAGGGCTGGCCCACGCGTGAGAACAGCAGGCGCAGCAGGGCGGCGATGTCGGTATAGGTCGCCACGGTCGAGCGCGAGTTCTGGGCGGGCTTCTTTTGGTCGATGACGATGGCGATGGGCAGGTTCTCTATCGCATCCACGTGGGGACGGCCATATTTGGGCAGGTACTGCTGCACAAACGACGGAAAGGTGTCGTTGAGCTCACGGCGCGACTTGGCCGCAATGGTATCGAGCACAAGCGAGCTCTTGCCAGAGCCCGACACGCCCGTGAACACAGTGATTTGATGCTTGGGAATCTCGAGCGAGATATCCTTGAGGTTGTTCTCTCTCGCTCCCTTGATGATAATGGTATCGCCTTTCATGCCTGCAAAGGTAGTGATTTTTTAGCTATTTGCTATCTTGTATCAGCAACGCAATTAATTACCTTGTGTCTCTTGTGGCGTCAACGCCCCCGCCCTAACGGGCACCCCCTCTTGTCTAAGAGGGGGAGTTGCTGGCGGGGTAATATAATGAGATATGGTCGGTTATCGCAGTAGGCGGTAGAATTGCCAGGCGTAGATGAGTTCGACGATGACAATGATGGCATCCATGAAAATGTCGCTCAGGCCGATTTCCGGCATGAACACCCAGGCAATGGGCAGGAGTTCGACGACGAGGATGCGGACAATCATCCACGCACCCAAGAGCTGCACTTGCCCGCGGTACCAGGTGATGATCAGTGCCCCCAGCGGCAGATAGCACAACGGCAGCGCGCAAGCAATGACGAAACTGACCTCGGGCAGGGTAGACTCAAAGAAAATGGCAAAGAAGCCGACGATGTTGAGCGCAATGACGATCATCCACAATGCTGTGAGGGGGTGATACAGGCGCTTCATGCCGCGCATCGCTGCGAAATACATCAGCACCATGCCCACCGTGTTGACGAGCGCAATGACTATAGGCGCATGGTCTTTAAACCACCTGTCAATCGGGGTGATGGTGAAAAAGGCTGCCACCACCATGATGATAAAGCCTGCTGTAATCACCCATTTGGGCAGTCCAGAATTCAGGTGGTTGATGTTGCGGTTTTCGTCCCGCGTATAGTCAAAATTATCGTCAGTGTCTTTATACATTGTTATAATTAATAATAGAGTTTTTGTTTTGAGGGGACAAAGGTAGTAATTCTCTTCAGAATAAAGGCTCAATGGTTGGGCGAAAGGGCCTAATTTGTCGTAAAATTGCCGATTTGGTTGCTTTGGTATCGATTTGGTCGGTATATAATCAGAGATTTTGTCGTTTTGTCGGAAAGTTAGTGAAAATAGTAGTATCTTTGTAAAGCATTTTTACTCAAGGGAACCATATCATCTTATATAATTATCATATAAATAGACCAATAATATAATGCAGGAGGCGCTTATCCTCAAACTCATCATATTGGCCCTGGGGGCTACATTTGTTGCAGTCATCATCGCACTGGTGCTGTCTTTTAATGTGACCCAAAAGCTGATGAAGCACAATGCCAATCTGATTGACCAGGTGAAAGAAAGTGACAAGCAGCAGGCATCGACCCAGCGGACCCTGTATGAGACGGAGCATGAACTGCAGAAAGCTGAGGAACAACTCAAGAAAGCTCAGGAAGAAATCGACATAATCATGCATCAAGCCAATCAGTCCGACCAGTCGAACAACTTATTAAAGCAAGAGATCAATGATGTGACTAATGTTGCCGACATGACCGACGAGCAACTGATGGTCTGGATTGACGCGCAGATAGAGAGCCTGGGATTGTACAGGAATCCCAATGTGACGCTCAAGGATTTAGCCCAGGCACTCGGCTTGACCCAGCGGCGTATCACCCAGGTTCTCAAGGCCCGTAGAGAAGACAATACGCTGGCTGAGTACCTGACCACCAAGCGTCTGCTGGAAGGTTGTCGCCTGCTGGTGGAACAGCCCAACTGGACTGTCGATGCTGTGGCCCACGAGGCGGGTTTCGGCGGCACGACCACCTTCCGCACCATCTTCAGGAACCGTTTTGGCATGTCGCCCAAGCAGTACCGTGAGAAAAAACGCCTGATGGACTGACCTGAGGTAACATACATTGCCATTTGCCAAGAAGAAAAGACTATAAACAATCAATGATTTAAATATAAACCAATGAATATTTTTGAAAAAATTACACTTACGATGCTACTGCTGGCCATGTTCGCCGGCATCATGACGTCTTGTTCTGATGATCCCAAGAACGATGAAAAAAATCGTGAGTATGATTTGAATGTGAAGGTACTGCAATCTCGTCACTGCCATGCCTTGCAAAACGTTGCAAACGATGCGTTGAATCTGCAGTTTGATCAGATCATCTTTGAGTACACCTCGGTGGGTCCCGACATGAAGACGCCCGTGAGGCTGACTGGCGTCATCTCGATGAATCCTGCCGTGTTCAACAAGGAGGCAGCTCCGCGTGCGCTGATGTTCTACAATGAGTTCACGACTGCCAAGCATGGTGAGCGCACCTCACAGAACGAGATTGACGATGTGGGTTTCTATATGAACAAATTCCAGAACCTGATTGCCATCTCATCTGACCTGTATGGCTGGACACTGACCGAGGATAAGCCCCAGGCCTACTGCTGCCCGGAGATTACCGCCCAGGAATCGATTGATTGCTGGGATGCCGCAATGATTGTCTTGAAAGACAAGGGATACGCCATCGATGGCCTGCGCAAATTCAACGTGGGTTACTCCAGCGGCGGTTTCTCGGCCATCGCCTTGCAGCGCTATGTGGACGAGTATCGTCCCGACCTGCATTGGGACCTCACTGCTGCCGGTGCCGCCCCGTTTGACATCTGCACCATCTATGAGAACTATGTGGAGAGCGATTTCTCGGGCTACATTTGCGCCCTGCCGCTCATGATGGTCGCTTACAAGGAGACCTACCACATGAACTTCTCCTACAGTGATGTCTTCAAGGAGCCGCTGGCCAGCCACATTCAGGAGTGGATTCTCTCAAAAGACTACGGCACCTGGGACATCAATCGCCTGATAGGCACCGAGAAAATCAGTGAGGTGTTGACCCCTGCCGCTTGCAACTACAAGAGCGGAATCGGCAAGGTGGTCTATGACAAGTTCCGCAGCAACTCGCTGTGCGGCCCCGGGCAGAACTGGCAACCCAGCAGGGACACCAAGTTCTTCATCATGCACAGCTCAGGCGACCTGTACATGAATTATCAAGTGGGCGTAGAGATGGCCGACTATCTCAAGAGCAAGGGCTGCCAGGTGGAGACCGACTTTGACAACACGGGCAACCATGTGTACTACGGTCTGCTGACCTTTACTGGCGGCACCATGCTGCGCATGGAGGAAATCTTGGGTAATAGCGACACTGTGACACAAATCAAAGAGTTTTTTGACGAGGTGAAGGGCAAGGTCAGCGACCTGAGCGGCATTGACTTGTAAAAGAACGATAAGAGAACCAAAATCACTTTTTTTAAACAAAGAAGAATATGAAGAAATTATTATTAACATTCATGTTGACGCTTGCCACGATGTGTGTGAGCGCCCAGTCATTAGGCGATGTGCCAGAAACGGTCGATCCCAATGATGTGACCATTCTCAAAGAGAGCGTGATGGTGTTTGCTGGTCACGACTCTATCGTTGTTAATGTCCAGACTGGCAAGATGGATACCTTGAAAGTGCAAGACGGGGCGAGATTTTTCAGCCTCGAGGAGTATGAGCAGCTGTCACGTGAGCCTAAAAGGCTTCGCGCCGCTGTAGTCCCCGCCGAACAGTGGGGTACTGATTACGACAGTTCCAATAAGGACTATCTTACCGGATGGTTTACTGATGCCAAACTTTATACTTTCAAATATCCTTCGGTCGATGCCGATGGCAACACAATCTACCTTTCGGGTCTCATGGGTGTTCCCGACGGTGCAAAGCCCGATAATCTGGTTATTGGTTGCCACGAGACGATTACAAGTAACTATGAATGCCCTTCGGAGTGGCACATCTCTGCTGACGCTCCATTAGAGTCGGGTCATTTCATGATGCTTCAATACTGTAGATATAATCTTATTCGCCAGCCATGCTGCCTGGTCATTATGCCCGACTATGAAGGCTATGGCATCACAAAAGACCGTGCTCACCCTTATCTCTACCAGGAGTTGACTGCACGCCAGGTGGTGGATGCTGTGCGCAGTGCTCTTGCTTGGTATGATCACCTTATCGCTATCGGAAAAGTCAAACCCTTTGAGCCAGGCTGGAAGAGCGTGTCTATCGGTTACTCGCAAGGCGGTTCGGTGTCGCTGGCTACGCACAAGTTCATTGAACAGAATGGCCTTGTCGACGAACTGCACTTCGCTGGCTCGGTGTGTGGCGACGGCCCCTACGACCCTGTGGCCCACTTGCGCTATTATATGCAGGACGACGGTGAAACCTACGACGGTACTAATAAGACTGCTCACCGCAAGGAAAAGGTGTCGATGCCCATTGTCATGCCGCTTATCCTCAAGGGCATGTGCGACAGCAATCCCTTGATGAGGCAGCACTACGTTGACGATTACCTGAGCCTGAAATTCCTGTACACTGAATCAATCAAATTTCTCGAGGATAAGGCCCAAGACGAGAATGAAAAACAGTACAGCACCAATCGCATCAACAAGGAATATGTGAAAATGCTGAAGGAGGGTAAAACCGGAACCTACACCAAGAGCATTCATGACAGCGACCAAGTTGAGACTTTCACCAAAGAGTGCAAGGCCGCCGACTTCCAGGAAGTGATGGAAATCTACAAAAAAGACACAGCGCATGGCAAGCTTGACAAGATGATGACACAAACCTGTTATAACTACTTCCAAAGACTTACTGCCAACACGCCGGTTCCCACCCAGCCTGGTTTGATGGAAGACCTGCACCGTGCCCTTGAGAGCAACAACCTCACCAAGGGGTGGATTCCGCAGCACCGCATCGCTTTCTTCCACTCAACCTACGACACCGTGGTGCCCTACGAGAACTTGCTCTCATTCATCCGCAACCAGCAAAGTCTCACTTATTACTTTTTGGACAAGACCCGCAGCCGCACTAAAAAAGCCGGAGTGACCTGCAGGACTGCCAGTGAAGATCAGGCCAATGTATATATACGTGACGCCACCTGCAAAGATGACCACGTGGATGCCGGCTCTAACTTCTTCATGAAAGGTGCTTGGGGACCTTTGGGAGCTGTGGGAACATCGCCCGACATGCAGATGATTAAATGGGTTTTAACTGGTGATGATGATTAATCCTTTAAAATACTTGATATGATGAGAAAGTTTATATTCCTGTTCTTAAGCATGCTGTTGCCCATGGCAGCAATGGCTGCTATCACCGAGGGAACGATAAATATTACAGTGGGTGGTCGCACTGTCGCTGCCACCGCTCTATTCGATAGAGGAAGCCGTAGCGCCACCCTGGGCAACGGCCGCAACGCTTGTGTGCCGCATTATGTGGAAGGTGTTGTCAACATTCCCGGCACCTGCAACTTAAACGGCATTGACTATGCAGTAAATATCGGAGACTATGCCTTCCGCTTGTGCACCAATATCACGCAAGTGATTATTGGCGAGGGCTCCAATATCATTGGTGACTGCGCTTTTGTGGGATGCTCTAAGCTTGAAAAGGTGATACTGCCATCATCAATGTGGGATCTGGGCCGTGGCGCATTTGCCAATCTCAAGTCCTTGAGGTATATGGTATTAAAAAGAATAATTAATCCGACTCAATGGACCTACAACGATGTCTTTAACTTCTATGGCACCAAGCATAGCATGAAGGCAGATGCCCAAAAGCGCATTCTCTATGTGCCGGCACGAGCCCTTGACGAATACAAGAACACCAATTATGGTGACAGCATCGGCTGGAAAGATGCCTTTGCACGCATCTATGAGATCACTGACGGTGGAGTAGTCGCCATTAGCAACAAAGCCGAATTCATAGCATTTCGCGATAAAGTGAACGATGGCACGGCTTTTGAGTACTACAATGGAGCCTCCTCGTTTGAACTCACTGCCGATATCGAGTGGGACCGTAAGACCGATGGGAAGTGGAC
>JAEEGF011400281.1_pt1 | contig 11503 bp, 9 predicted proteins | sample 9134171 | NCBI WGS metagenome assembly JAEEGF01 (sample SAMN16246542, study PRJNA631951) | gut metagenome | biome: gut microbiome; feature: rumen; material: AP-attached | host: Bos | place: Iran: Karaj | collected 2018-10
GTTCCTTGTCGTCATTGCGAACCAAGATGCTCTTTGCCGTGTTCACGCCGAAGGCACGGATGTAGCGGATGAGTGCAAACTTGTCGAAGGTCAGCGACTCAACCAGCACATTGCAGGTCGAGTACGGGATGCGCAATAGGTCAAAGTAACCCTGCATGATGCCGTTTTCACCGGGTGTGCCATGGATGGTGATATAGGCATAGTCAAAGCGCGTCTTCACACCATAGGCGATGAATGAGAAATCATTACGGTCGATGGGAGCCTTGTCGCCGTTGGGCAGATTGACATGCCAATCCAATCCCTTAATCACAACGATATAGATGTTGTAACGATCGTGGTCGAAAAAAGAATATAGTCCTTGTGCCGAGCGCAAGGATACCTCATGCTCTGACGAGTCGCCACCACACACGATAGCAATAGTACGTTTATTATTCATATCAATGGATCTAATCAATGATTGTCTTTGAAAGTGCAAAATTACAAAGAACTTTTCGGTTATGTGCGAAAAGCGTATGTTTTTTTGTTCAAAAACTAGTATTTCTCAAATTTAATGCCTACCTTTGCAGACAAAAGCGAAAATAACAAAACCATAACGATATGTATTTAGAAGACAGAGGGCTTTATGTTGCCCATGGTCCCAGCGGACCAATCAGTATTGTGAGTAAGATGGCCAACCGTCATGGCCTTGTGGCAGGCGCGACGGGTACCGGCAAGACCGTTACGCTGCAGGTGATGGCCGAGACTTTCTGCCAGATTGGCGTGCCCTGCTTCATGGCTGACATGAAAGGCGACGTGAGCGGCATTAGCCAACCAGGCAAGCTGAGCGGTTTCATCGAGAAACGCTTGCCCGAGTTTGGCTTAACTGACCCTCAGTTCCAGTCGTGCCCCGTGCGTTTCTTCGATGTGTTTGGCGAACAAGGTCACCCCATGCGCACAACAGTGTCGCAGATGGGGCCCGAACTGTTGTCACGTCTGTTCGAACTGAACGAGACCCAGGCCGGTGTGATGACCATCGCTTTCCGCATTGCTGATGATAATGGCTGGCTACTTGATGACTTAAAAGACCTGCGTTCGCTACTTGACTATATCAGTAGACACGCAAAAGACTACACCACTCAGTATGGCAACATTGCCACTGCCACAGTGGGTGCCATCCAGCGCGCCATCCTTCGACTGGAGGATCAGGGAGGTAATTTGTTCCTGGGTCGCCCGGCATTTGACATTATGGACTTGTTGCAGTGCGATGGTCCCAAGGGCATCATGAATGTGCTTGCAGCAGACAAACTCATGCTTAAGCCCAAACTGTACAGCACCTTCCTGCTGTGGCTAATGTCGGAGCTATACTCCACCTTGCCCGAGGTTGGTGATCTGGACAAGCCCAAACTGGTGTTCTTCTTTGATGAGGCCCATATGCTGTTTGAGGACACAAGCAAAGCGATGGTCGACAAGATTGAGCAAGTCATTCGCTTGATTCGTAGTAAAGGGGTTGGTATCTACTTTGTCACACAAAGTCCGACCGACATTCCCGTGAACATCCTGGGACAGCTGGGCAACCGTGTGCAGCATGCCTTGCGTGCCTATACGCCCAAGGACCAGAAGGCTGTGAAAACCGCTGCCGACACGTTCCGTGCCAACCCGAACTTTGACACTAGCGAGGCCATCATGAACCTGGAGACTGGCGAAGCCTTGGTTTCGTTCCTTGATGAAAAGGGCGCTCCCGGCATCGTCGAACGTGCCAAGATTCTGTTCCCGCTGAGCCAGATTGGTGCCATCAGCGACAGCGAGCGCAACGACATCATGCGTCAGTCGCGCTTGGCTGGCAAGTATGACCGCACCGACGACCGTGAGTCGGCTTTTGAGGTGTTGATGAAGGTGAAGGAGCAGGAAGAAAAAGAAGCTGCTGAAGCCGCCGAGGAAAAGGAAAAAGCCAAGAAGAAAGGCAAGGAAAAACCGGGCCTGTTGAGCCGTGTGCTCAAGGCCGTGATGACTGCCGTGACCGCAGCCATTGCTACCATCATTGGAACGAAGGTGAGCGACACCATCAGCGGCAAGAAGACCAAGAGCAAGACTAGCGCAGGCAGCAAGGTGGCGAAGAGTGCCACGCAAGCCGCCACACGCACCATCACACGCGACATCTTGGGCAACTTGATTAAGTGATGCCTCAGCGACCGTCGTTGAACACGCCGAGGACCATAGAAAAGATGAGAGATTATTTGCGTTCGATGTATGGCGCTAACCCGGTAGTGGTTTCGGGACCATGTAGCGCTGAAAGCGAGGGGCAAGTGCTGGAAACGGCGCATGCCCTTTCGGCATTAGGCGTGAAGGTGTTTCGTGCTGGATTGTGGAAACCCCGCACACATCCTGGTGGCTTTGAGGGTGTGGGAACTGTCGGTTTACCGTGGCTCCAAAGGGTCAAGCGCGAGACTGGCATGCTCATCGCCACCGAGGTTGCCACACCGCAGCATGTCGAGCTGGCACTAGAGGGCGGCATCGACATTTTCTGGATTGGGGCACGCACTACAGCCAACCCGTTTGCTGTTCAACAAATCGCAGATGCGCTACACGGGCATGATGTTCCTGTGCTTATCAAGAACCCAATGAGTCCCGACGTGGAATTGTGGATTGGCGCGATGCAGCGACTGCAGGAATCGGGTATCACTCGCATTGGCGCTGTCCATCGCGGGTTTACACCAACTACCGAACAAGACCTCTATCGTAACACCCCTCATTGGGACATAGCTATCGAGCTCAAGCGTCGTTACCCCACCCTGTGCATTCTGTGCGACCCGTCGCATATTGCCGGCAAGCGCGAACTGGTGGGCACTTTGTCTCGACAAGCCATTAGCATGGGGTTTGACGGACTTTTCATCGAGGCTCATTGTAGCCCTGAGAAAGCATTGAGCGATGCCCGCCAACAGTTGACGCCTTCTGAATTATCTTGTCTTATGACGCAGTTGCACCCCCGTCATGGCGACGCAGTTGGAGCCGAGTTAGAACAATTGCGGCAACGCATTGATGAGTGCGACCGCGAGTTGGTCAACCTGTTGGCACGCCGCATGGCGGTCGTTCGCGAGATAGGTCAATATAAGCAAGCGCACCAGGTACCCGTGGTTCAAGCCTCACGGTTTGATGCCGTGTTGCGCCGTGCCATTGAGTTGGCCCGTAGCGAAGGGATGAGTGAGGCATTCATCACCGCTGTGATGCATGCTATCCACGAGGAAGCAGTGCGACAGCAAATATAGTTTATAGAAAATAGTTGAAGTATGGTCTTAGAAACTAAGCAAGCAGGGCCTATTGGAGTATTTGATTCGGGATTTGGCGGATTGTCAATCTTGCGTGAGATTCGTAAGGTATTGCCCCAGTACGACTATCTTTTCCTGGGCGACAATGCTCGTGCCCCTTACGGTAATCGGTCGTTCGATTTGGTTTATGAGTTTACACTCCAGGCTGTAAAACACCTGTTCTCCAAAGGTTGCCATCTGGTCATACTAGCCTGCAATACTGCCAGCGCCAAGGCTTTGCGTAGCATCCAACAGCGTGACCTACCAGTGATTGCACCTACACGTCGCGTGCTAGGTGTCATACGTCCAACAGTGGAAAAGGTGGGTGACATTACTCATACGGGTCACATAGGCATCTTTGGAACACCAGGTACCATACAAAGTGGATCATATAACATAGAGATCAATAAACTTCATCCCAACTTTAAGGTCTATGGCCAAGCATGCCCGATGTGGGTTCCGCTGGTCGAGAACCAGGAAAGTGATGGGCCAGGCGCTGACTACTTTGTGCAAAAGTATATCAATGCCCTGTTGGAACAGTGTGACGATATTGATTCAGTGATCCTAGGCTGCACGCACTACCCCTTGTTGATGGGAAAAATCCGTCAGTATATGCCCCAGCATGTGACCGTGATTCCTCAAGGTGAAATTGTCGCCGAAAGCCTAGCCGATTATTTGCGCCGCCATCCCGAAATGGAGTGCCGATGCCGTCGTGGTGGCACGTGCCACTATCTGACGACTGAGGACGCAGAAAAGTTTGACTCGCTGGCGGGAATTTTTGTCAATGAGCAAGTACATGCCGAGAAAATTACTTTATAGAATTTACAATCAAGAAGCGAAATAATGACAATTGAAGAAATCAAAGAGCTGCTTTCACAAAGCAAATCAAATGATGTAATAACTGCGGTCGACCAGATTGTATCGGCCGGTGGCGATAAGGCTGTGTTGGCCCAAGCCTACTACCTTCGTGGAAATGCCTATCGCCAACAAGGTGACATGCGCCAGGCTATGAACAATTACCTTGAATCAATGGAACTCGAGCCTGATGGTCCCGCTGCACATGCTTACCGTACGATTCAGGAGATACTCAATTTCTATGACCACGACCTTTACAATCCATGACCCATTGACCAAACATAGAATGTGTTTTTAAAAGTTAGTCCCCGGCTCACGCCGAGGACTAATTTTCTAAATTAACCTCTAATACCATTAACATAAACCTTAAAACTAAATCTGTTTGAAAAAAACGTTACCTCTCGGTATGGTTTCATTCAAAAGTCTAATACCATGAAAACCGATGCAAATTAAACAACAAAATTTCAATCCACCAAGAATATTCTAAATAATCTTCTGATTTATAACTAAATTTAACATTACAACCATTCTTTGTTACTTTTTTGCGCAGAATTGTAATATATGAGAATGAGCAACTTCGCTTCAACTCCATCTCTTTTCAGATCGTCCCGAGTCGTTGACATGTTCAAAATGGCGGTAAAAGAGTCTTTTTAAGAATTTTAAGAGGGTTATAGTTGGTGATTTCATTCAATTTACCGAACTTTGCAGACTATTTTAAAAAATACATATCAAAGCGACAATTCATCTGATGGAAATCACTGCTCAACAACTGGCCCAGATGGTGCAAGGCACCGTCGATGGTGATGCCAATGTGACCATTAACAACTATGCCAAAATTGAGGAAGCTACTACAGGCTGCTTGACTTTCCTGGCCAACCCCAAATATACCCACTTCATCTATAGCACGCAAGCCAGCGCTGTACTTGTACGCAATGATTTTGTTGCCGAACATCCAGTATCAGCCACGCTTATTCGTGTGGCAGACCCTTATAAGACACTTGCCGACCTGCTCAACTTTGTAAATGCACAAATGGCCCCTCAGCGTCGTGGCCTTGAACAGCCCTGCTATGTGAGCGAAGGTGTCGAGCTGCCCGAAGAGACTTATGTAGGCGCATTCGCCTATATAGGCAAAGACGTGAAGGTGGGTCACAACGTTAAGATATACCCGCAGGTTTATTTAGGCGATGGTGTGATGCTTGGCGATAATGTGACGCTCTACCCTGGCGTGAAAGTGTACCATGGTTGTAAGATTGGCAATCGTTGCACGGTACATGCAGGTTCAGTCATTGGTTCAGATGGCTTCGGCTTCGCACCAAAGGAAGACGGTACTTACGAGAAAATCTCTCAGATAGGCATTGTAATCCTTGAAGACGACGTGGAGATTGGTGCTAATACTACTATCGACCGCGCAACGATGGGTGCCACGGTCATCAAACGTGGTGTTAAACTGGACAACTTAATCCAAGTCGCACACAATTGTGAGATTGGTGAGAATACGGTAATGGCCGCACAAGTCGGTGTCGCTGGTTCAACCAAGATTGGTCGCAACAATATGGTTGGTGGCCAGGTAGGTTTTGCCGGGCACATTATTGTGGGTGATAACAATGCATTTGGCGCGCAGAGCGGTGTGCCCAGTGGTGTTGGTGACAATCAACGATTGATGGGCGCTCCAGCAATCAATTCACGTGACTGGGCTCGCCAAGTCGTATATCTGAAGTCACTGGAAAAGATGTCGGATGATATCCGTGAATTGAAAAAACAAATAAAAACGTTACAAAACGAACAATAATAGAAACAAGATAATGAAACAGAGAACATTAAAAAGTGCTTTCTCGTTAAGTGGTAAAGGTCTTCACACGGGTCTACACATTGATGCGACCTTCAAGCCAGCTGAGGTGAATACTGGCTATGTGATTGTTCGTGTTGACCTGGAGGGTAATCCTCGTATCGAAGCCGTTGCTGAGAACGTGGTTGAGACTCAACGTGGCACTGTGATTGCATCTCGCGTCAACAAGGATGCCCGTGTGAGTACTGTTGAGCACGCATTAGCGGCTCTATATGCTGCTGGCATTGACAATGTGGAGATTGAAGTTAACGCTCCCGAGCTTCCCATCCTGGATGGAAGCGCCATAGAATGGGCTAATAAGATTGACGAGGTTGGTTATATCGAGCAAGAGGCTGACAAAGAGTTCTATGTGGTAAAACACCGCATCAAGGTGGTTGACCCCAAGTCGGGATCATCACTGATTGTACTGCCTGATGACGACTTCTCGATTGACACAATGGTTGAGTACCAGTCACCTGTGCTGAACAACCAGTTTGCCTCGCTCGACAATATGGCTAAGTTCAAGGATGAGATAGCTGGCAGTCGCACCTTTGTGTTTGTTCGTGAAGTGATGCCATTGCTTGAGCGTAATCTCATTAAGGGTGGCGATTTGGACAATGCGATTGTCATTTATGACACCCCGATGTCTCAAGAAGATCTAGACAAGTTGTCTGACACGATGGGTGTAGCTCATAAACCCGCCAATGAGTTGGGTTACCTGAACAACAAGCCATTGGTATATACCAACGAGCCTGCTCGTCACAAGCTGTTGGACGTGCTTGGCGACTTGGCCTTGATAGGCCGTCCTCTGAAAGGCCGCATCATTGCCACTCGTCCTGGTCACTCGCTGAACACGCAATTGTCGCGTCTTATTCGTCAGGAGTTGCGCAAGCAGAGTGTCCAAGTCCCTGCCTATGACCCTAATAAGGCCCCGATGTACGACATCAACAAAATTCGCGAGATGTTGCCTCACCGCTTCCCAATGCAGTTGGTCGACAAAATCATTGACATGGGAGAAGACTTTGTGGTAGCAGTGAAAAACGTGACTTCTAACGAGCCCTTCTTCCAGGGCCACTTCCCTGACGAGCCCGTAATGCCCGGCGTGCTACAAGTCGAAGCGATGGCCCAGGCAGGTGGTCTGCTTGTGCTTAGCACTGTTGATGACCCGGAGCGTTACTCCACCTATTTCATGAAGATTGACAACGTGAAGTTCCGTCAGAAGGTTGTTCCTGGCGATACACTCATCTTCCATATGTTCCTGCTCTCGCCCATCCGCCGCGGCATCGCATCGATGAAGGGCTATGCTTTTGTTGGCGAGAAGATTGTGAGCGAGGCCGAGTTCATGGCACAAATAGTGAAAAACAAATAGAAGGGACTCGCCTTGGCAAGTCCATAATAATGAGTTAAGAAGTTTTTGTAATACGATGGATTATAAACAACTACAACCATTGGCATCGATTCATCCTGATGCCAAGATTGGCGAGGGGGTAAAAATAGGTCCGTTTGTGACCATTGAAGCCAATGTCGAGATTGGCGATGGTACGATTATTGACAGTCATGCCGTCATCTGTTCGGGTGCACGCATTGGCAAGGATTGTCACATCTACTCGGGTGCTGTAATCAGCAATCTTCCCCAGGACTTGAAGTTTCAGGGTGAAGATTCTGTCACCTTTATCGGTGATCGCACCTCAATTCGTGAGTATGCCACAGTACACCGTGGCACAGCCAGCAAAGGTGAAACTGTCGTGGGCTCTGATTGCCTTATTATGGCTTATAGTCATGTAGCTCACGACTGTGTGGTAGGCAACCATGTCATCATGAGCAATGCAGTCCAACTGGCCGGCGAAGTGGTTGTTGGCGACTGGGCTGTGATTGGTGGTGGCGCACTGGTGCATCAATTCACACTCATCGGCTCCCATGCCATGGTACAAGGCGGAACACAAGTGGTTAAAGATGTACCGCCATTTGTGTTGGCAGGTCGAATTCCCTTGACATTTGAGGGTGTTAATTCGATTGGTTTACGTCGCCGGGGTTTTACCGATGACCAAATCAACATCATCCAAGATGTCTATCGTTTACTCTATCATTCTCAGTTGAACACGCGTGACGCATTGGCGAAGATTGACGCTGAGCTCCAGCCCACGCCCGAGCGCGATGCCATCGTTGAGTTTGTGCGTTCTAGCAAGCGCGGCACTATTCGCGCAAGCAACTGAACCTAACAAATTACCAATCAAAGTGAGGAGAGCGGACAAGCCCGCTCTCCTCTCACCTTATTTATTACTGAATCACTTTCTCAAGTTTTGAGGTCAATGCCATGATTTCATCGTCACTGACATGATAGTCCGCCAGGTCGTTGGCAAAATAACGGTCATAAGCCGTCATGTCGATCAATCCATGCCCTGACAAGTTAAACAAGATGACTGGGCTGCGTCCTTCAACCTTTGCTCTTAATGCCTCACGGATGGTGGCTGCGATGGCATGTGACGACTCAGGTGCAGGGATGATGCCTTCGGTTCGAGCAAATAGTGCCGCTGCCTTGAACGACTCTAGTTGAGGTATATCGACAGCATCGATCAGACCGTCGCGCTTGAGTTGGCTGATGATAGCTCCACCGCCATGATAACGCAGTCCACCGGCATGAATGTTAGCTGGCGAAAAGTCATGTCCTAAAGTGTACATGGGGATAAGCGGGGTATAGCCTGCCTCATCACCAAAGTCATATTGGAATACGCCACGAGTGAGCTTCGGACAGGACTCAGGCTCAGCAGCGAGGAACCGTGCATTGCGTTCACCCAGCAGGTTGTATCGCAGGAACGGGAATGCCAGTCCCGAGAAGTTACTGCCACCGCCAAAGCAAGCGATGACAACATCGGGATACTCGCCTGCCATCTCCATCTGCTTCTCTGCCTCCATTCCGATGATGGTCTGATGCAGTGCTACATGGTTAAGCACTGATCCTAACACATACTTGCAATTAGGGGTAGACATGGCAAGTTCTACTGCTTCGCTAATGGCAGTACCCAGTGATCCTTGATAATTAGGTCGTTCGGTTATCACCTTGCGTCCTGCCTTGGTCGACATGCTGGGCGAGGCAATCACCTCTGCACCATAGGTCTGCATGATGGAACGGCGGTATGGCTTTTGATTATAGGAGATTTTCACCATATAGACGGCCAATTCCAATCCGAAGTGCTTGGCAGCCAGTGACAGTGCCGCGCCCCATTGCCCTGCCCCTGTTTCAGTGGTGATATTGGTCACGCCATCAGCCTTACAATAGTAGGCTTGCGCAATTGCCGAGTTGAGTTTGTGCGATCCCACAGGACTTACGCTCTCGTTCTTAAAATAGATGTGTGCCGGTGTGTCGAGTGCCTTCTCCAAACCCTCAGCCCTCACCAATGGTGTAGGACGATAGATGCGGTAGAGCTCTCGCACCTCATCGGGGATTTCGATAAAGCGGTCGGTGTAGTTCAGCTCCTGGTCGGCGCATGCCTTTGCAAAGAGTGGATAGAGATCTTCGGCCTTGAGGGGCTGTTTGGTCGCTGGATTAATGAGCGGTAATGGTTTGTTGGGCATGTCGGTTATCACATTGTACCAACGTTGAGGAATGTCATTCTCTGACAAAAGAAACTTCTTTGTTTGCATAAATTTAAAATTTTCAATTCATTTAGTCTATTTTAGAAATTCCTTGCAAAGAAAATAGAAAGTTCTGTATACAAAAAGCATATTGCAGAAAACTTTTCGATTTTCTGCAATTTGTGTTTTAAATAGTTGAAAGGGGTTATGTAAACTCGGCTTTAGTTAAATATGATACTACTATTTCCGGTCAAGGGCTTCCAACTTTTTACCTTCGCCCAACTTATAGTAGATGTTGCGCAGAGCATTTTTCACTTCTTCATTGTCAGGGTCAAGCTGTAAGGCATGTTCGAAATATGGCATTGCCTCACGGTAAAGGGGCTGCACCTTCTTATTGAAGTCTTTGCGACTCAAATTGGGGTTCTTGTCAGTAATTGTCGCTGCTTGGTTGTAGTAGTAACGTCCCACATTGAACATTGTTTGCGCATTGTCTGGTGCCAGTTCGGCACTGCGCTTGAAGTGCGGGAATGCCGCCTCAATACCATCTTGCTGCTCGATGACGAGTCCCTTGAGATTGTGCAACTCAGCATCGTCATCATTGACTGCTATAGCTTTGTCAATGAGTTCGTTGGCTTGAGCATACTCTTCGCGGTTAATGTGGTTGTTGATGAGAATGCGGATGTACTGCAAGTCGGCAGTGCCGAAGGCTTCGTAGGCTTCAGCTGCAGTTCGTACAATTCCCATGTCATCATTGAGCGCTGACAAGCAAACCAGTGCATAGTCGAAGGCTTCTTTTTTGTTGTATCCCAGAGCTCTCGCCTGTGCAAAAAGGTCGGCAGCATTGCGGTTGTCATTCTGTTGCCAACGGGTAATGGCCTGGAAATAACGAGTCTGTCCCAAGACGCTATCGGGCATTGTTCCACTACGACTGACCAGTTGGCAAAATATTTCCCATGCCTGGTAAGCTCCGTCCCAGTCCTTGACATTGTACAACTCTCCCCCAACCTTGTTATAGTCGTTCATGTGTTCGTTGATGCGACGCAGAATGTCTTGCGAGAACTTGGTCTTCACCTTGGGACGCATGGTCTTGCGGTCGATAATCGGTAGTCCATTCTTGCCCTTCTCGATGATGGTGTCAAGTTTCAGTGCTTTGTTAAAGTGTTCATAGCCCTCAATCAATGCATGCCCCATCGCTTTGGCATCGACTTTCTTGCCTATTGCGCGGTTAGACATGTACTTGTCGTAGAGGCGATACTGCACCCTGCCAGCTACATACCAGGTCTCAGCAAGTTCCTTGGTCTCATCGTTGGTAAAAGCTGGTTTGAGTCGATTCATTGCACTCTTGATGTTCTCAATCGAGAGGTTCATCCCCTCGATGCTCTTCTTTACCTCGCTGACCGTGCGTTGCTGGGCACTAGCTGCAATCGCTAGCACACCTATAATTAATATAGCATATAGTTTCTTCATTTCCCAAAGCCTCATTTTTGTTTTGCAAAGGTAGTGCAAACTTGCGATATGACCAAATAGGACAGTATCAGTAAATAGAAAAATAGCAAGTGTGGCCATTTGATGCGACCACACTTGCTATTATTGCGTCAAGAAAGATGCTTTACTTCACACCCATGAGTTCCATCTTGTACTTGATGTCGTCAATGACGCGCTGAGCCTTCTGTGCATCATCGGCATTAAGTTGGCCAGCCTTCTCAAGCAGGGGCAGTGCCTTGTTGTAGATAGGCATGATTTTCTCCTTGAGCTGGGCGTTGTTGGCGTTAGGGTTCTCGTCGATGACGGCCTGAGCTTGCAGGTAATAGCAACGGCCCAAGTCATAGTAACCCTGTGCATAATTGGCATCGGCATCAATGGCTTGCTGGTAGAACGGGATAGCAGCGTCGAAGCCTTTTTGCAGCTCGGCGGTAAAGCCCTTCAGGTCATACAATGCGGTATGGTGCGAGTCGGTAGCAATGGCGGT
>JAEEGF012056841.1_pt1 | contig 11502 bp, 10 predicted proteins | sample 9134171 | NCBI WGS metagenome assembly JAEEGF01 (sample SAMN16246542, study PRJNA631951) | gut metagenome | biome: gut microbiome; feature: rumen; material: AP-attached | host: Bos | place: Iran: Karaj | collected 2018-10
TATTCTGTTTTGAAGGTACAAACCTTTAAATGGCCCGGTGGCTCAGCTGGTTAGAGCGCCGCCCTGTCACGGCGGAGGTCAGGGGTTCGAACCCCCTTCGGGTCGCTCAACTTCATATTTATTTGTTTGACCGGGGTCTTAGCTCAGCTGGGAGAGCATCTGCCTTACAAGCAGAGGGTCATAGGTTCGAGCCCTATAGGCCCCATTTTTAAACAAAATACACATTTCGTGTGTACGCCGATGTGGCTCAATTGGCAGAGCAGCTGATTTGTAATCAGCAGGTTAACGGTTCGAGTCCGCTCATCGGCTTCATGGATGGCTTCCCGAGTGGCCAAAGGGGACAGACTGTAAATCTGCTGCAACTTGCTTCGGTGGTTCGAATCCACCGCCATCCATTTTTTATTGCAAATATGCAATAAATTATCTGTACGAGGTACGGACTTATAATGACGCGGGGTGGAGCAGTCTGGAAGCTCGTCGGGCTCATAACCCGAAGGTCATAGGTTCAAATCCTGTCCCCGCTACGCGTGCCTAGATAGCTCAGTTGGTAGAGCAGAGGACTGAAAATCCTCGTGTCGTTGGTTCGATTCCGACTCTAGGCACTTTCTTAATTAATCCAGTGTAGATCACTGGTTTTTTTTTGCGCTTTTTTGGCTGCTTAATATGGTACAATTTTCTAAGACAATAGTTATAACCACATATTTAAGATTTTTTCTTTTGAGGTGACTTGTAAATATGAAACGAAGAATATTTGGCCTTATTTCAACGGGGCTTGCAACAATAATGCTTCTCATTGGATGTGGCAAAAATACTGTCCTTCCGATTCCGACACCCGGACAGTCGGTATTGCCGCCTTCCCTTTCAAACTATTCTACGGATGAGGGCAAGTATCCGGTCACTTGGAATCTGGAATCTATTTATTCGAGTGTCGATGAGTGGCAGGCAGACTATGACAAGGCCATGAAGATGCTTGAGAACTATGATAAGTTCAGAGGACATCTGGACAATGCCCAGACCATAAGAGAGTATTTTGACTTCTGCTACTTCACTGAGCTTACCAGCATTCAGTCAAAGCTGTTGATGTACGCAAAACTTGGAAACTCCCTTGATCCTACAGACGCTGTTTTCAAAAATCTCTTAGCAAAGATGGATGCCATGACCAGGGATGAGAATGAGAGATCCTCTTTTGCAGAACCCGAGATTTTCGAAATGAGTCTTGAAGAGAGGGAAAAGATCTTTTCCGATCCGCTGTTTGAAGGGGACGAGTATTGGCTGGAGAAATACACTGACCCTGAGTATGAGCCCTTTACTGAGAATGAGGAGCTGATAATGTCTACTTTGTCTATGGGCATGGGATATGCTGAGGATATCTTCAGCATTCTGGACAGCGTAGAGCTTCCCTACAGCTCTTTTAAGATGCCCAACGGATCAGTGGAAGTGTTGGATGATGAGACTTACTCCAAGATCATGGGAAACCCCAATTATGATGATGACCTCAGAATAAAGGTTAATCAGGCATATATTGCCAGGTATGAGCCTTTTGCAAATACCTTCGCGGCACTGCTGGAGGAAAACTGTTCACAGCATTATGCAGCAGCTCTCATAGATGGATACGACACAACTCTTGATGCGGCTCTGGATGATTATGACCTGGATAGTGATGTATTTGATATGCTGATAGATTCCGCTCATGATGGGCTTCCTGAGTATCAGAGATATCTTCAGCTCCATGCTGATGCCATAGGAGTAGAAAAGCAATATCCCTACAACATGGGAGAGACAGCATCCGCCTTCTATCCTCAGAGAGTTAACTACGACGATGCGGTTGATGAGGTAATAGATGCCCTGGGTCTTCTTGGCGACGACTACATAAAACACTTCACAGACATTGTAAAGAGCGGACATATTGACGTTTATAACAATGGAACCAAGACTACTGGCGCTTTTGAGAATCAGGTATCTAAAGATTATTATCCCTGGGTGTTATTTAACTACGCAGGATATTCTGATGACATAAGTACAATTGCTCACGAGATGGGACACGCTGTTTACGATCAGTATGCAACTGAGAACCAGCCGAAGTGCTACAACAATCCTACGGTATTTACCCAGGAAGTTGCTTCTACTACCAATGAGCTTCTGTACTACAACTACAAGCTGCAGAATGCACAGGACGACGATGAAAGGCTCTTTTACCTTGAGCAGTCCATTTATATGTTCTCTTCAACTTTCTTTACTCAGATGATGTATTCGGAATTTGAGGACTATATGTACAAAGTTGTGGAGTCCGGGAATTCGCTGGATGCTGAGGATCTGGGAGACAAATGGATGGAGCTTCTCGATCTCTACAGGGGCGGAACCATCGAGACTTTCCCGGAGACCAGGTACCAGTGGGCTTCAATTCCGCATTTCTACTATAACTACTATGTTTATCAGTACTCTGCAGACGTGGCTTATGCTGCGTCTATCGTTCAGAGACTCCTGAGCGGAGAGGCCGGAGCGACAGAGGACTACATTGCCTTCCTTAAGCTTGGCGGATCTATGCCTCCGGTTGAGCTCTTAAGTGAAGCAGGAGTTGATCCTCTTGATAAAAAGACCTATGACGAAGCCCTGGAATATTTCAAATCCCTGGTGGACGAATATGAGTATCTGATTAGTCAGGGATAAATATTTATCAGGTTTTTTCGTTTAATTTATAGATATTTTTTGATTATGTGTTATTATGAGGTAGACCAAAAGATGTAGTATAGGTAACTATGTACCATTATTGGAGTAGAAGATGCACCATTTAGACCAGGAAGAAAAAGAGATCATAAAAAAGATCCTTGATGTGAAGAACTATGATCCGGATGCCTTTGATCCTGAGTTCCTGAATGAACTTGAGAGCGATAAGGAGTGTCAGGATATTCTTACAAAGTACGGCAGTGAGATACTTACTTCAGAGAAGTACCAGAGGCTTAAGAGCTTTGTTCAGCATGGGAACGTGACTGTTTATGAGCACTGTATCCATGTTGCTCTCTGCGCCATCAAGCTCAACCGGAAAATGGGCATCAACGGAAGAGAGCGCGAGATAGTGCGGGGAGCGCTTCTTCACGATTACTTTTTATATGACTGGCATGACGGCGAGGCTCCGGGAAATATTCATCCCAAGCTGCACGGGTTTTATCATCCGGGTATCGCACTTAAGAACGCCACCAAAGATTTTGCTCTTTCCGAGAGAGAGAAGGATATAATTAAGAAGCACATGTGGCCACTGACCGTCAAACCGCCGCAGTGCAGGGAGGCCTGGGTTGTATGCTTCGCTGACAAGTATGCATCCACACTTGAGACCCTGAAGATCAGAAAAGGAAAGATAAAGGTCAATTATGCCTGATATTTACCAGGAACTCATCAAGCTGGCGGAGAGTGACATGTATCCTCTCCACATGCCGGGACATAAAAGAAATCTTGAAAGCACCCCGTTAAAGGGTGCTTTTCGTTGTGATATAACGGAAATTTACGGATTTGACAACCTTCACGACGAGAAGGGGATTCTTCTTGATGCAGAGAAAAGAGCTGCTGCCCTGTACGGAGCAGATGAGACTTTCTTCCTTATAAATGGAAGCACCGGAGGAATCCTAAGCGCAGTGTCCGCTGCAGTGCCTGATGGCGGAAACATTCTGGCAGCCAGGGGGAGCCATAAGTCTTTTTATCATGCTGCATATCTTAGAAGGCTGAACATAGAATATCTTCCACCGAAGCTCATCGAGCCCTACGGAGTCTTTGATGGCTACAGCGCAGCTGAAGTAGAAGAGGTACTGGACAGATCCGGTGAAAGCATAAGCGCAGTATTTATAACATCGCCTACCTACGAGGGTAAGAGTTCAGATATCAGAGGGATAGCTGAAGTATGTCACAGCAGGAGCATTCCTCTGATCGTGGATGCAGCTCACGGTGCGCACTTTGGAATGGCGGGTGGTCTTCCTGAAAACGCGGTTCAGCAGGGAGCTGATATCGTGATCCACTCGGTTCATAAAACGCTTCCGTCAATGACACAGACGGCACTTATTCATATACAGGGAGAGCTTGTTGACAGAAATCTACTGAAGCGTTTTCTGAGGATTTATCAATCCTCCAGTCCATCTTATGTGTTGATGGCCTCAATCGACCTCTGTATAAAAGAGATGGAAGAGCGCAGGGAGGAGTTTGCAAATAAACTCATTTCCTACAGGAAAATGCTGCAGGATGAGACAAGGCACTGCCAAAGAGTCAGGATCCTTCCGCCGGAGGAGTTTGAAGATCCCTCAAAGGTGCTTGTTTACTCAGACTGCATGGCAATGACAGGCCAGCAGCTTTATGATATACTTCGTGAGGAATATGCGCTTCAGCTGGAAATGGCAGGAGACAGGCATGCCCTGGCGATCATAACAGGCTGGGATACAGAAGAAGGTATACGGCGACTCATCGATGCTGTCTGCAGCATAGACAAAAAGCTTTCCGGAGAGAAAGTATATGACGCCGCTGTCACAATAAAAAAGTTTCATCTTCCGGGAGTACATATGCCGATGCATGAAGCGTGGGATGCAGAGAAGGAAACAGTTGATCTTAGTACAGCAGCGGGATGCATCGCAGGAGACTTTATCGGCCTCTATCCGCCTGGAATACCGTTTCTTGTACCCGGAGAAGAGATAGGAAAAGAACACTTGGAAGACATTGCAAGATACCTCGAAGAAGGCAGAAATCTTCAGGGCATTGAATCTTCCGAAAATGGGGATAATAAGGGTATAATAGATATAAGGAGAAAGATAATATGCGTAAGACAAAGATAATATGTACGATAGGACCTGCCAGCGAGAGCGAAGAGAAGTTAAAAGAGCTGATGCTGGCCGGCATGAACGTAGCAAGATTCAATTTTTCCCACGGCTCTCACGACGAGCACAGAAGAAAATTTGAGAGAATAAGGAAACTCAGGGATGAGCTGGAGCTCCCTGTGGCCACAATGCTTGACACCAAGGGCCCGGAGATCAGGCTCAAGGACTTTGAGAACGGAAAGACAGAGCTTAAGGCCGGTCAGACCTTTACTCTCACAGCAAGGGAGATAAAGGGAAATGACAGCGAAGTGTCCATAACCTACAAGGACCTGACCAAAGACTGCAAAGAAGGAATGACCATACTTCTGGACGACGGTCTAATTGAGCTTCACGTTGAGAAAGTAACGGACACAGACATCGTCTGCACTGTAGTAAACGGCGGACCTATTTCTGACAAGAAGGGCGTCAACGTTCCCGGTGCTGAGCTCAGCATGCCCTACTTAAGCGAGCAGGACAGAAGCGACATCATCTTCGGCTGTGAGCAGGGCTTTGATTTTGTCGCTGCCTCCTTTGCCAGAACCAAAGAAGATGTCCTTGCGATAAGGGAAATCCTTAAGGATAAGAACAGTCCAATGAAGATCATCGCCAAGATCGAGAGCACTCAGGGTATAAACAACCTGGAGGAGATCTTAGACGCGGCTGACGGCATAATGGTTGCCCGCGGAGACATGGGCGTGGAGGTTCCCTTCGAGGAAGTTCCCGTGCTTCAGAAAAAGATGATAAAGCTTGCAGAGGCTGAGGGCAAATATGTAATCACAGCCACACAGATGCTGGATTCAATGATCCATCATCCAAGGCCTACAAGGGCGGAGTGCACTGACGTTGCTAATGCCATCTATGACGGAACTACAGCTATCATGCTCTCCGGCGAGACAGCTGCAGGAGACTATCCTGTGGAGGCGCTTAAGACCATGGCGAAGATCGCTGAGAGAACAGAAGCCGATATAGATTATGTAGGAAGACTTAAAAAGAGAGACTACGCGCCAAGCGATGACACAACAGCTATTTCTCACGCTACCTGCAACATTGCGGCAGAGGTGCATGCTGACGCTATCCTCACAGTAACAATGTCGGGCTTTACGGCCAGCATGGTTTCCATGTATAAGCCCAACTGTCCGATAATCGCCTGCACCATAAATCCTACAGTCTGCAGGCAGGCTAACCTCATGTTCGGAGTTGCGCCTCTGCACATCAGGCAGGAGGACACGGCAGATGAGCTCTTCAGGGAGGCCATCAACTCGGCAAGAAATGCAGGATATTTAAAGAGCGGCGACAAGGTTGTTCTCACCGCAGGAGTTCCTCTGGGAATACCCGGAAGGACCAACATGATCAGAGTGGAAGAGATCTCATAAGAGCAGGATACTGACATGGACAAGGGCAGGATTTTCCTCCTAATGGGCAAGAGTACCTCAGGGAAGGATACAGTATACAAGAACTTAATAGCGGACAGGGAGCTGAACCTCAAGAAGGTGGTTCCCTATACAACAAGGCCCAGAAGGTCCGGTGAGACTGACGGCGTACAGTATTTCTTTAAGACAGAAGAGGAGTATCTGTCGCTCAAGGCAGAAGGGAAGATCATTGAGGAGCGGACATATCACACCAACTATGGTGAGTGGAGGTACTTCACCGCCGATGACGGTCAGATAGATCTTTCCTCAGGAGATTATCTGGTGATAGGAACACTTGAGTCCTACTGCTACATAAGGGATTATTTCGGAAAAGAAAAGGTAGAGCCTCTTCTCATTGATGTGGAAGCAAAAGTAAGGCTCCAGAGGGCAATGCGCAGAGAGGAAAAGCAGGAAAATCCCCGCTATGACGAGATGTGCAGGAGGTTCCTGGCGGACGAAGAGGACTTTTCCGAGGACAAGATAAAAGAGGCAGGAATAACAAGAAGATTTACCAATAACGACAAGATAGAGGACTGTATAAACAGCATCAGAGAACGGATTCTGGAAGTAAAGACATTCTAAGTAAAGGGAGGGCAGCTCATGGATATTAAAATCAATAATATCACCCAGCCAACCCAGGTACCTCAGGCCGAGGCGGCACAGGAAGCCAGTGGGGATTTTAAGTTTGTTCTCACCAGCAAGCTCCAGGACACGGATCTTGCAGAGCGCCTAAATCTGATGATGCAGGACATAATCCAGCAGGGGGAGAGGATATCCAAGAGGAACGATATCAAGGATATGCAGAGATACAGGATCCTCATTAAGGATTTCCTGAACGAGGTGGTGACAAGATCCCATGCCTTCTCCAGAGAAAACTTTCTGGACAGAAAGGGTCGCCACAGGGTTTACGGGATAATAAGACAGGTTGACAAGGAGCTGGACGAACTGGCCCAGGAACTGGTCAAGGACGAGGGGAACAACATAGATATTCTCGCCAGGATCGGACAGATAGAGGGACTGCTCCTGGATATCTTTACATAAGGGGAAGTTACAGATGGCGGATTTTGCCGATATTTACGATCAGGAACAGATTAAGGAGCACATGCAGTACGCTCTTAAGACAGGAAAAGTATCCCACGCCTACATCCTGTCCGGCGAGGAGGGATCCGGTAAGAAGATGATGGCAGGTACCTATGCCAGGGCTCTTCAGTGCCAGAATCTAAAGGAAGTGAACGGGTGTCTTGAGGCCTGCGGTGAATGCCCTTCATGTATAAAGGTGATGTCGCAGTCGCATCCTGATATCATAACAATCTTCAGGGGCGAGGACAAGAACGGAAAGATCAGGAACAGCATCGGTGTTGACGATGTCAGGGAGAGACTCAGGGACGATGTTATAACAAGGCCCTATGACGGCAGATACAAGATCTACCTCATTCCTGAAGGGGAAAAGATGACGGAGGAAGCCCAGAATGCAATTCTTAAAACTCTGGAGGAGCCTCCTTCTTATATAGTTATCATAATAATGACAAGCAATCTGAATGCGCTGCTTCCGACCATCATAAGCAGGTGTGTGGTACTTCCCACAAAGCCGGTGAGAGATGAGACCATCAGAAAACTTCTGATGGAGAAGTATCGCGTGGTGGACTACAAGGCAGAGCTGTGCGCAGCCTTTGCCAGAGGAAACGTAGGAAAGGCGCTTGAGCTGTCCTCAAATGAGAGGTTTGAGAAGCTCAAGAATGAGACCATAGACCTGGTTTCCAAGCTACAGTCACTGGAACTTTATGACATCATGGAGAGGGTCCACGTTCTTCTGGAACCCGCTGAAGAAGAGGATAAGAACGCCAAGAAGGGCATAGATATGGGACAATATGAGGATTTTATGGACATCCTGACCTTCCTCTTCAGGGATATGCTGGTCTACAAGGCCACTGAAAGCGATAGTCTCTTGATTTTCACTGACAAGGTATCGTATATTAGTAGTGTTACAAAAAAATGCAGCTATGAAGGCGTCAGCCGCATTTTAAGGGAGATGGACACCGCAAGAAGGCGGGTTCAATCCAACGTAAACATGGATCTGGTCCTGGAGCTCCTGCTCCTGGCCATTAAGGAGAATTTATGACAAAGGTTATCGGCGTAAGATTCAGAACAGCCGGCAAGATATATTTCTTTTCACCCGGAAAATACATGATCAAAAAGGGCGACCACGTAATTGTGGAGACGGCCAGGGGAATTGAGTACGGAACTGTGGTGTCCGGGATACAGGAGATTGAGGACGAGAAGGTGGTCAAGCCTTTAAAGACCGTTCTCAGAACCGCCAGCACCAAGGACGATGAGCAGGAGAAGGCCAACAGGGAAAAAGAGAAAGAGGCCTTCAAGATCTGCCTTGAGAAGATCAGAAAGCATGAGCTTGAAATGAAGCTCATTGATGCTGAGTATACATTTGACAACAACAAGATCCTTTTCTACTTTACTGCAGACGGAAGGATTGATTTCAGAGAGCTGGTAAAAGATCTGGCGGCTGTATTCAAGACACGTATAGAGCTTAGGCAGATCGGCGTAAGGGACGAGACTAAGATCATCGGAGGCTACGGCATCTGCGGAAGACCGCTGTGCTGTCACTCATACCTGTCAGACTTTGTGCCGGTTTCTATCAAGATGGCCAAGGAACAGAGTCTTTCTCTCAATCCCACCAAGATCTCCGGAGTATGCGGAAGGCTAATGTGCTGCCTCAAGAACGAAGAAGATGTCTACGAGGAGCTGAACAGGAAAATGCCCGGAGTCGGCGATTTCTGCACAGCGAAGGACGGACTTTCCGGAGAGGTTTCAAGTGTCAACATCCTCAGGCAGACAGTAAAGATTCTGGTAGATGTGGACGACGAGAAAGAGGTTCACGAGTACAAGCTCGAGGAACTTGAATCAATAAAGAAGAAACAGAAGAAAAAGAACAACAATAATAACAAGAAGAATTCTCAGGAAGACGCAGAGATAAGAGAGCTGGAGAAACTTGAGAAGATCGAGAAGAAGGAAGGAAAATCCAAGCTTGGGGACAATTGATCTAAAGCCCACGGAGCGGCTTGATGATCTGCAGAGGAACGGCCTTAAGATCATCCAGGATCCCGAGAGATTCTGCTTTGGCATGGATGCGGTTCTTTTGTCCGGATTCGCGACGGCCCCCGAGGGGGGAAGAGTGCTGGATCTGGGGACTGGGACCGGGATCATTCCGATCCTTATGTCGGCAAAGACGAAGGCAGCAGAACTGGTGGGGCTGGAGATACAGCCGGACAGTGCAGACATGGCTTCACGGAGCGTGAAGCTCAACGACCTTGAGTCGAAGATTAAAATAGTACAGGGCGATATTAAGGAGGCAGGACAATTATTTGAGGCTGCCTCTTTTGATGTTGTCACCAGCAATCCGCCCTACATGATAGGAGGCCACGGGCTACAGAATCCGGAGGCGCCCAAGGCCATAGCAAGGCACGAGGTTATGTGTGAGCTGGAGGATGTGGTAAAGGCAGCGGCAAGATGTCTTAAGAGCGGCGGAAAGTTTTATATGGTCCACAGACCCTTCAGGCTTGCGGAGATCATGGTGGTAATGCACGACTACAAGCTGGAGCCCAAGAGGATGCAGCTGGTCTATCCCTTCGTGGATAAGGAGCCCAGCATGGTCCTTATTGAGGGAGCCCGGGGCGGAAAGAGCCGCATCACGGTGGAGAAGCCGCTGATCATATATCAGAGTCCCGGGAAGTATACCGACGAGATTTACGATATTTACGGATATTGACGAAGGCGGTGATACCCATGCGGGACAGGACAGGATGGTCCATGAAAATGTTTAAAATGTGGAAAAATTGACTAAGACGCAGAAAAATCCTCGATTTAGTCAATTTATCGATATTTTCACATCATCCCCCATCTGCGACAACGAAAACTGGCTGTTTATTTAGCGCTTTTCTTCAGGGAGTATTTTATGACAGGAAAATTGTATCTATGTGCAACTCCTATAGGGAACTTAGACGACATGACATTCAGAGTTTTAGAGACTCTGAAAAATGTAGATCTGATTGCTGCAGAAGACACAAGAAACAGCATAAAGCTGCTCAATCACTTTGATATTCATACTGAGATGACCAGTTATCATGAGTACAATAAGTACGACAAGGCTCAGTATCTCATACAGAAGATGCAGGAGGGTGTCAATGTGGCCCTCATTACTGATGCGGGAACGCCGGCTATTTCGGATCCCGGGGAGGTGCTGGTGGCTGAGTGCCACAAGGCCGGGATAACGGTTACGTCATTGCCGGGGCCGGCTGCGTGTATCACGGCGCTGACTCTTTCGGGGCTTCCCACCAGGAGGTTCTGCTTTGAGGGATTTTTGCCTTCCGCGACCGAGGATAAGAAGGGGCGCAAAAGAATCCTCGAAGATCTGAAAGATGAGAGCAGGACCATGATCGTATATGAAGCACCTCATCATCTGAAGGCTGCGCTGGAGGATCTTTATGAGACTCTTGGCGACAGGCGTATTTCCATCTGCCGCGAGCTTACAAAGAAGTTTGAAGAGGTGAGACCAACCACGCTTAAGGCAGCGCTCTCTTATTACGAAAAAAACGAGCCCAGAGGAGAGTATGTTCTTGTGATCGAGGGAAAGAGCCTTGAGGAGCAGGAAGAGGAAAAGAGACAGTCCTGGCAGGAAATGAGCATAGAGGAGCACATGAAGTTCTATGAGGATCAGGGCGTTTCCCACAAGGACGCCATGAAGAAGGTGGCGGCTGACAGAGGCGTTGGGAAAAGAGAGATCTACCAGGCGCTTTTGGACGACCGGGAATGAGAAGAAAATATGATGAAATGATGCAGAAGTCGGTACTTTCCGGCTTCTGCTTTTTTATGATTATTTAATAACAAATTTGTCCCAAAATTCTTGTGAAAAGGCCTGCTTTGTAGTATAAATGTAGTAGTGGGCTCATTTTGGCCCGCAAATTTACCGGTGTATCTGCGAATTATCTGGATATTTATAAATATCAGATCTTTCGTGCAAAAAATTATAAAGGAGAGGTTATATAAATGGCAAACATCGATTTAACCAAGTATGGAATCACAGGTACTACAGAGATCGTCCACAATCCTTCATACGATGATCTTTACACAGAGGAAATGAAGCCTGAACTTACCGGATACGAGAAGGGCGTTGACACAGAGCTCGGCGCTGTAAACGTTATGACAGGTATCTACACAGGACGTTCCCCTAAAGATGAGTACATCGTTATGGA
>JAEEGF010386229.1_pt1 | contig 11501 bp, 13 predicted proteins | sample 9134171 | NCBI WGS metagenome assembly JAEEGF01 (sample SAMN16246542, study PRJNA631951) | gut metagenome | biome: gut microbiome; feature: rumen; material: AP-attached | host: Bos | place: Iran: Karaj | collected 2018-10
CTAAGCTGGCCGAAGCGGCGGACGCGGCCCAGGCCCGGGCGATCCTGGCCGGAGAGCTGGACGCCGCGGCCGCCGCCGCGGAAGCGGTCAGCGAGGGGCGCTCGGTTTCGGTGCGCCTCGGGCCGGAGGATTACCCCTCCCGCAGCTACGGAAGCTTCACCCTTCCGGCGGGGCGTTATGAGTCTCTGCGGGTCACGCTCGGCGAGGGCGGGGGGCACAACTGGTGGTGCGTGATCTTCCCCACCCTGTGCCTGGGATCCGCGGAGCCGGAGGCCCTGCGGGAGCAGCTCGGCGCCGCGGACTACGCCCTGATCAGCGGGGAGGAGGGCTGGGAGCTGCGCTTTTGGCTGGTGGAGCGCTGGGGCGAGCTGTGGAACGCCCTGCGCTGAGCAGCGCCGGAAAGCCTTGAAAACCGCGGATTCTACCCCCTGTAGAGTCCCGGTTTTTCCCATTCTACCCCTGGGAGAAAGGGGAATAGCCCTCCGGGAGAGCGGGGTAGCTTGTCTCCGGCGGGCGGCTCTGCTATGCTGGATCCAAAGCCGCAATCAGCAAGGAGGAACTGCACATGCGTTTTATCGCGGTCACCGACACCTCGGGAAATCTTCCCAGCGATCGGATCCGGAAGGCCGGCCTGGAGCTTATCGCCTTCCCGTATTTTATAGACGGCAGGGCGTACACCTGTCTGGACACCGAGAGCTTCCACGGCGACGATTACTACGCCAAAATCAAGGCGGGTATGAAGGTCACCACCTCCCAGATCTCCCCTCAGCAGTACGCGGACTGTTTTGAGCCCTGGCTGCGGAAGGGGCTGGATGTGGTGTTCGTGTGTATGTCCTCGGGGATCAGCGGCTCCTGCAACTCCGCCCGCATCGCCGCGCAGATGCTGCTGGAGCAGTATCCGGAGCGGCGGGTGGAGGTGGTCGACGCCCTGGGGGCCTCCCTGGGCGAGGGTCTGGTAGCCCTGGAGGCGGCCCGTCTGCGGGATCTGGAGCTGAGCGCCGAGGAGGCCGCGGGACGGCTGCGGGATCTGGTGCGGCGGATGTTCAACGTCTTCACCGTGGATGACCTGATGCATCTGCGCCGGGGCGGCCGTCTCAGCAACATGGCGGCCATCGTGGGCATGGTGCTGAACATCAAGCCCCTGCTCAAGGGCGACGAGGAGGGGAAGATCGTCTCCTTCGCCAAGGTGCGGGGCCGGAAGAAATCCATCGAGGAGCTGGCCGCCCGCTACGACCGCCTGGCGGTGGAGCCGGAGAAGCAGATCGTGGGCATCGCTCAGGCCGGATGCCGGGAGGACGCGGCCTATCTGGCGAAGCTGCTGAATCGCAATCATCCGCCGAAGGAGATCCTGACCGTGGAATACGAGCCGGTGACCGGCGCCCATGTGGGCCCCGGCGCCCTGGCCCTGTTCTTTGCCAGCCACGACAAGGTTCGCAGCGAGGTGTGACGGCAAGGGCCCGGGCGCCCTGTCCCGGGTCTTCCCGCCCGCCGCGGCTGTCCGCCGTTCCCGGACGGGCGGCGGCACGAGACCGCGGCGGCCGCGTTCTGCGAAAAACTTTTCATTTATTTGCGGAAAACTCTTGACAAAGGTGAAAAACGGGTGTATCCTATCCAAGCTGACGGACGATTGGCGCAGCTGGTAGCGCATCCGCTTGACGTGCGGGAGGTCACAAGTTCGAGTCTTGTATCGTCCACCAAAAAGAACGGCTCCACCAAAGGTGGGGCCGTTCTTTTTGCGTAAGCGTCGGTCCTCGAACTTGTGACCCGTGCCGGAGGCACGTTGAGCCCGCGGAGCGGGCGGAAAAGACTGCGGACGCCGGGCGCGCAGCGCCCGCGCCCGCAGGTTCGAGTCTTGTATCGTCCACCAAAACGAAGCACCCCACCCAAAGGTGGGGTGCTTCGTTTTGCTCCATCCATGCGGCGATCCGTCTCGCTCCGTTTTCTGAAACGTTCTTTATATCCTCCTGAGGCAAAAATCACAGCGTTCGGCGCCTTTGCCGAGCGTTCCCGTCCGCTCGAAGCGCAGCCCCGGCAGACGGCCGTAGATCCGCTCGTCGTTTTCGCAGAAGATCTTCGTGAGTTCTGGACAGCCCAGCTCCGCAAAGGTGCGGCAATACGGACAGGAGACAACGTCCATCCGGTACTCGCCTTTTTTCTTCGGATAGAAGACGTTTTGAAATCCGTTGCCTGACGCGAAGAGCTTCTTCGTCAGCGGGTCCCAGGCCTTGAGGAACAGGCCCGGCATCCCTGGCAGCTTCATGAGCTTTTGCAGCTTCTTCTCGATCTCCGCGCAGCCCCGGACGGCGGCGTCCTCGATGATCCGATACGCCTTCTCCGGCCCAACGGCCTCCTTCACGGTCAGATAGATCGCCGCGGACGGAAGGATCCGGCTGTCCGTGTGCATATGCACGCCCTTGGGAAGCGCGCGGTACCGGGCCAGCAATCCGTCGAGCCTTGCCGTCGCCTCCCGCCACAGGGCGTCGCTTTGGGCTTTCGGCAGGGCCTTGTCCAGCTCGGCCTTTATGACGGCCTTTTTCCGCATGATCTTTTCCGCGTCGTTCATCATCATTTCTCTTTCTCGCCTTACTTTCTCCCCACCAGCAGCGCGGAACCGGAGAGGGCCATCCACTTCGCCTCCCGCGGGGACATGAACATGCCGTTCGTGGTGTCGATCAGCTCGACCTTTTCATAGCCCATTTCGCGGAGTTTGTCAACAAAAGAGCGCATGTCGCCGTATTTGGCCTTCGAGAAAATGTCGTGCAGCGCGAAGGTCCCGCCTTTTTTCAGCACCCGCAGCGTCTCCAGCAGGATCATCTGCCGGTCGCGGCCGGGGATGTTGTGATAGACGTAGTTGCTCACGACCGCGTCAAAGCTCCCGTCCGGGAAGTCGAGCCAGAGGGCGTCGCCCTGCCGGAACTCCGTGTTGGAAACGCCCTCGGCTTTGGCGTTCGCCTCGCACAGCGGCTTGTTGTAGGAGGCGTAGTCCTTGCCCCAGCGGTCGAGACCGATGAGATGCGCCTGCGGATTGCGCCTGGCGCAGGCGATGGTCAGCGCGCCGCTGCCGCAGCCCACGTCCAGCCCGACGCCGCCCTCCGGCAGCGTCACGTACTCCGCGACGCCCTCGATGACCTGGCGGGACATCTGCCGCTTTCCGTCGTAGGAAAAGGCGCGGTACAGCAGCTCCATCCACAGCGCGGCTCCGCCCGCCGCCGCGCCCGCCAGCAGCAGGGCGCCCGTCGTCACCGCTTTCGCGGTCTCGTTTTGGATCAGGCCCGTGCAGCCGCAGACGGCGGCCAGGCCGAAGCAGCCCACCGCGCCAGCCAGCGTGCCGAGCACCATGCCCTTCGGCATCCAGTTTTTGTAATCCGGTTTCATAAGCATTGCCTCCTGTATTTCTATTGTAGCCATGCCATCCCTCCGGACAAAGCCGCCGAGAGGATGGCGAAGCCGACTGTTCCGATCAGCCACTTGCCGAGCTCGTCCTTCTGGTCGATATAGGGCCGCAGGTCCTCCGTGCCGGGGATGACCCAGGCCTTCGTGTGCCCGACCCAGTATCCGTCGATCCCGAGCCGGTCGATCAAGTTCACGATCGAAAGGATCGCGAAGCTCTGCCAGAAGCCGGGCCAGAAGCCCCTTGCGCCGTTGACGACATAGACGCTGACCAGGACGAAGGCGAGGTAGACCGGGATGCCCAGGCCCTTGAACAGCCGCCGGTCCCTGCCGATCTGCTCTCGTGTGATCAGGCCGTTTTCTATGCAGCGCTCCTGCACGTCCGCGTGGTACAGAAAGACCAGCCTGACCGCGCCGTTGCGGATGCCGAGGGCGCAGAAGCCGACCAGCAGAAGCCCGAGCAGCAGGCCCTCCAGAATGATTTTGCCGAGCATGCCGCGCCTCCTTCCATGTCAAACCTGTACGGCGGCCCCGTTCCGGGGCTGCTCAAGGGGTAGACAAACCCCAAAAGTCTGTCATTGCGAGACAGTGCTCACACTGTCGCGGCAATCCGTTCTCTCAAAAAATGCCGATATTTCAGGGCTTTTCGGATGCGGATCGCCACACCAGTGACATCGGTCACTGGCTCGCGATGACACGAAACCCCACATTGTTTACAGTCTGGGCAGCCCCGTTCCGAGGCTGCTCTTTTATTCCTTCCGGAAGCAGAAATAGCCCTCCGCGCCCAGGTCGATGGCCTTCTTCACGGTGCGGAAGCCGCGGCGCTTGGCCTCTTGTTCCAGTTCCTCGAAGCTGAACAGGGCCTCTTCGGCGTGATCCCAGCCAAGCAGCGCGTCGATGACGTGGATGCAGCGCCGGGAGAGGTCCGCGATGTAGATGCAGCCGCCGTCTCTCAGCACCCGGCGGCACTCGTCAAAGAAGCTCCGCCAGCCCTCCACGTGATGCAGGATGCAGAAGTCCAGCACCGCGTCGAAGCTTGCGTCGGGGAAGGCGGAGAGATCGTCCGCGCTGCCCTGGACAAAGCGGGCCCCGGGCAGCTTCCTTTCCCGGGCCAGCGCCAGCTGCTCCGGCATGATGTCCAGCCCCGTGTAGCTGCGCGGGGCCTCCGCCGTAAGGAGCGAGGCGGCGTAGCCCGAGCCGCAGCCCACCTCCAGGATATCCCGACCCTCGATCCGCAGGCCGAACTTCTTGAAGGTCGCAAGCTCGATCCGGCGGATATACCACCTGCGCCAGCCACTTTGCATGGCCTTGAATTCCTTGGGACAGAGCTTCATTTCGTGTTCTCCTTCATCTTCCGGATCATCAGATCCCAGCCCTCCCGGGCCTCCCGGCAGAGGGGGAAGACGGGATAGCAGTGGAACATCCCCTGGCCGACGATCATTTCATAGTCCACGCCGTACTTCCTCATGGCCGCCTCGAAGGAGGGCGCGCAGGCGTACAGCGTCTCGTCGCTGCCGTAGATGAAGGTCACCTTCGGGCAGCTCGTAAAGTCGCCCCGCTGCAGCCAGAGCATGTAATCGGGCACACTGTCGTCCCCGTGGCGCATGATCTCCACCGCGGTCTTCATGTACGCCGCCGGGATCGCCACGTCCTTTTCCTCCAGCTCCAGCATCCGCCGCCATTCCTCCTCCGTGTCCACGCAGGTGCCCGGGGAGATGGCCATGATATACGCGGGCATGGGCGTGTCGCCGTGGCCGTCGTGGATGTAGGGCACCATGCCCAGGGCCAGATTGCCGCCCGACGAGGTGCCCAGCACGGAAATGTGCTCGGCCTGATAGTCCCGCAGCATGACCCGGTAGGTCTCGTGGATCATCTCGTAGGCCCTGGTCAGCGGGTAGTCCGTGCAGAGGGGATAATAGGGGACGAAGAGGTCGAGGCCCATCTCTTTGGCGAAGCGCAGCGCCTTTTTGACGGAGCCCGGCCGCGGCGCGCTGATCATGCCGCCGCCGATCAGAAAGAGGTTGGCCCTGTCCGTCTTCTCCTTGTGGATCAGCTTCAGCACGGGGCAGCCCATCACCTCGATGCGGCTGATGACAAAGGCCTCGTCCCGCAGCTCCGGGATGCGGTTTTTCGCGTTCTCCCGACGGCGGTTTTCCAGCAGCTCCTCCGTGCTCATGCCGCTCCAGCGCTTTTTGAGGTTTGCGGCCTTCACCAGCCGCTTGAGGATCTCGTATTTGAGCGTCATACCTCCGCCTCCATGCACCGGTCAATCGTATCCAGCACCGGCTTGCGCCACGCGTCGTCATAGAGCCAGACCTCGTGCTTCATGTCAAATTCGTGGATGTCCGGGTCGCGGAAGTGCCGGCGGTAGCGCTTGCCGTACTTTTCGCCCATCTGCAGCGCGTAGATAATGTGCACCGTCGTACCCTCCGCGTGGATATCGTCGGCCAGGGGCGTGACGTAGTCGGAATAAAACTCGCGGCTGATGGTCTTCGGGTTGAGGGCCTGCATGCTGTCGATGAAGGCGTCGGCAAAGGCCAGCGACTTGTCCCCGTCGCCGAGCGCGCCCTTTTTCCGCAGCTTGGCCTTGAGCTTTTCCCGTTTTTTCTCGCTGGTACAGGCGCCGGAGAGCGTGGGGCCGACGATGGCCGTCAGCAGCCGCGCGGTCAGCTTCCCGCCCTGGTCCAGGTCGGAGGAGCCGATGAAGCCGTGGTCGATGTGGACGCGCTTTCTCTGGATCAGCAGGCCCACGAAGCTGCCGCCCAGGGAGGAGCCGTAGGCCCCGTCCACCCGGCCGCCGTGCTTTTCCAGAATGTAATCCTCGATCTTCTCCGTGACCGTGGGCACGTCGGTGAAAAGCACCGCGGGATCGCCCTCGAAACCGTCGTAGTTGACGGCGATCAGGTGATATTTCTCCGCCAGCTCGTCTACCACGTTTTTGAAATTGAGCTGCCAGGTGCAGGCCGTGCCCGGAAGGAGCAGCAGCGTCTTGCCGTCCTGCTTTCCGAATTCCGTAAATTGCATGGGATCACCTCATTTCACACATTTGAAAATGCCCTCGGCGCGGACGGCGTGGACGTCGACCTCGGAATACAGCCCGCGCAGCCGCTCTTTCAGGCTTTCCTCCGTCTCGAAAGGCGGGGTAAAGAAGCCCTTGGGGACGTACATGTGCTTCACAAACCAGTCGGTGCGGGCAAACTGCCCGGCGATATAGAAGCAGCCGCAGAACACGCCGCCGGGTTTGAGCACGCGGCAGGTCTCCCGGAAGGCTGCGTCCTTGTCGGGAAAGGCGTGAAAGCCGTTGAGAGAGAGGACGAGATCAAAGCTCTCGTCCGCAAAGGGCAGCGCGCCCACGTCGCCCTGTACGAAGGCGACGTTGGGAATCTGCATGGCCGCGGCGCGCTTCTTCGCGTTGGCCATCATATCCGCGGAGTAGTCGAGACAGGTGATCTCCGCCTTCGGCAGCGAGGCGTAGAGCGGCATGGTCAGCACGCCCGTGCCCACCGGCACCTCCAGAAGACTGCCCGAAAAGTCCGCCGGGACCGGCGCCAGGGCGTCCTCGATCCACCGGGCCGAAAGCTCCCTGTCCAGTCCCCAGATCAGGCCGTCCATGAGCTTGCCCAGCAGCGTGGAGCGGGTGATGATCCCGTCGTAGAGGTTCCCAATCCGGCCAAGCTCCTTGTAGGAGCGCCGGATCTCCTCATGCCGCGTCATGTTCAGGCCTCCTTAAATACGATCTTCACGATCTTCATGTTCACCAGGCAGTCGCAGAAGCGGATCATCAGCTTGTGGAACAGCCCCACGTCCTTGTAAATATCCCGGTAGCCGCGCATGTAGCTCTTCGCCGTGACGGAGGCGAAGCGGCCGCTCCAGCCCGCCAGCTCTTTTTCGTCCTCCAGCGAGAAGAAGGCGCTCACGTCCGTGATCCCGGCCTCCTTGAGCCAGGTTTTGCGCATCAGCTTCGCGCCGCGCTCGTTGCAGGAGTCGAAGGCCAGCGCCGCGCCGGGGAAGCGCTCGGCCATGGCGGCAAAGAGCTTTTTCACGTCCTCGGTCTTGAAATAGTAGAACACGCCGGCGGCGAAGAACACCGCGCCGTTTTCGGCGTCGATGGCGTCCATCCACGAAAAGTCGTTGAGGTCGCAGGCGAGATTCGTCTCCCGCTCTCCGGCGGGCAGCAGCTCATTCCGCAGGGAGATCACGTCCGCAAAATCCAGGTTATAGCCAAGGCAGCAACCGTTGTCCACCTTGGAAAAGCTGTCATCCAGGCCGCAGCCCAGGTTGACCACGGCGGCCCGCGGGTGCTCCTTCAAGTACGCCTCGGCTTCGCAGCGCAGGTCGTACTGCCGCTGGGCCACCTCCAGCGCGCCGAAGAGCCCCGCCGGGGACTCCATCTTTTTCCGCTTCCCGGCGAAGTCGTAGTCCAAGGACTCGCAGATCCGCTTGGCCTCGGGATCGGAAAAGAGCTGCGGGAAGCGCTCGGAGCACACCAGCCGCCCGAAGAGCGGGATGATCAGCGTCTCCTGCACCGTGTTTTTCTCGATATGGTACTTCACCGCCCGAACCAGCCCTTCTTCTCATAGGGCGCAGAGTCCACGCTCAGGCAGCTGTAGCCCGTGGCGGCGATCGCGTCCTTCAGGCGCTTCTCGTCCACGGCCTCCTCCGTCAGAAAGCCGGCCTCGCCTTTTGTATGGGAGGCGGAGACCTTCTTCGCGCCGGGGACGGTCTTGCGGATCACGTCCTTGATATGCGCCTCGCACATGGAGCACATCATCCCGTCGATCTTCAACGTTGTTTTGATCATGTCATTTTCTCCTTTTCTTATAGCCGCAGTCGCAGTAGGGGCCGCCGGAGGCCAGGGTGTACTGGCGCACGAATTCGTCCGCGCCGCCCGCCTCGCTCATGGCGTAGTCCAGGCAGCACATGGCGGGTATGAGATCCCGAAGCCCCAGCTCGCCCATCAGCGTGCAGATGCCGCATTTCGAGAAGCGGGCCTCATAGCCGCTGCCGTCGGGGTAGGGCAGGAACTCCATGTTCCAGGAATAGGGGTTGCGGTCCGCCGCGCGGAGGGCGGCGGTGCGCTTCATGCCCGCCACGTCCTTTTCGCTGAACTTCCGCCTTCCCATCCGGCGGCAAAACCATTTCATCGGCCCGGTCATCATGGCCCCGGCGTAGTATGCCGTCAGCTCGTCCACGCCGGGACGCCTGGGCATGCTCAGCACAAAGGCCGAGAGCATGGCGCAGCTCACGATGTTCATCCGAAAACGGTCGCCCTTCTCAAAGTCGGGGAGCTTTCGGATCAGCTCGCGGTATCTGCCGCGGGCTTTTTTCGTGATTGCCGCCGCAGCGGGGCGGTCAAAGCCCAGTACCTCCGTCAGCTTCGTCCGAAAGCTCCTTACGAACAGCGCCCACATCCCCGCGGGCATCCCCGGGTATCTCATGGGCAGAACACCTTCTTCGCCAAGCGAACCGTGCGGGCCAGCTCCTCGGTGTCGTCCGCCTCCTCATAGCCGTCGTAGGGCGCCTCGGGGTCTGTGTACTTCCTCGTGAAGGGCCTGCACAGCTCCGTCCGGTGGGAAAACGCGGCGTCCAGATCGTCCGTCCAGCCGGTGTGGCCGGTGATGATCCGGATGGGCCCCTTCCGGCCGCGCAGCAGCTTTTCCAGCCCCGCCAGAGACCGAACCGCCAGCTTGTTGTCCTCGGCCAGGGTGGAGAGGAAGCTGTAGCCGCCGTCCGCGCCGAACCAGATGGTGTCGCCGGTAAAGAGATATTCGTCGTCGATCAGATAGACCATGTGGCCCCAGGTGTGGCCGGGGCAGAGGATGCACTCGATCTTGATCCCGTCGATGTCCAGGATCTGCCCGTCCCTGAGCAGGACGCGCCGGTTGTCGGTCTTGAACAGCGGCAGCTTGTACAGCCCGTGGATGACCCTCCGCCGCGCCTCGCCGGTCAGATAACGGTTTTCGATCTCGCTGAGATAGATCACGGCGTTCCGGAACAGCCCCTCGCTGTCTCGCTCCAGCGCCCCCACGTGGTCGGTGTCCTGATGGGTGATCAGGATGTGCTCGATGGAGGCGGGGTCGATGTCCAGCCAGCCCATCTTTTCCCGCAGGCGGTCGTAGTTGTAGCCGGCGTCGATCATGATGGTCCTGCCGTTTTTGGTATAAAAGAAGATGTTGGCGACCCACTCCCGCACGCAGGCAACGCGCTCGTCGATCCGGCCCGTGTTCAGCGGCTTGAAGATCGCCCGGCCGCGGAACATCACGCTCATGGATTTTTTCTGGTCTTCGGAATCCTTCTTTGACATGGCGGTTTCTCCTTTGTGCGAACGATAAAAATAGTTAACATATGTTAGGGCTCTCTAACCTCGGAGTATAGCATATCTCTCTCCATTTGAAAATACCCATTTGCTTTTTTCTTTGAAAAACCTTCATCCGGAACGCCTCGTCCCGCTTTGCGGATAGCCAGATAAGCCTTTTATTTAGTCAGGTGTTGACATTTGAGGAAATATCTGTATAATGAAGTTAGAGACGTCTAACTGCCCCCTGTTTCAGTAATTGTATGGTAGGAGGTTTTCCTATGAACAGCAGAGCGGCCTGGAATAGGCTGAAACAAAAACTACTGTACGTATGGCTTCCAGCTGCGGTCATCGTGCTGGCGCTGGTTTGCACAGCGCGGTAGCTGGAATTCATATCCCTTAATGGATCGATCGCCCCGAACGGTTGAGGGGCGATAAAAACACCCTTTGAGTTAAATTTATTTAACTACTGTGAAAGTGAGTTTTCTCATGAAAAAACGCCCCATGTTTCAAATTTTGCTGGCCATGCTGATCTATGCCGCGCTGTTCGTCCTCGCCTCCAGCTTCGGCCTGATCCATCCGGCCTGCTATGCCTGCGCGGGCACCTTTGTGCCGATCCTGTTCAGTTTTGTATATCTCTATGTGACCGCAAACATCCAGAGCTTCGGCGCGGCGCTTCTGCTGAACGGTTTTGTCCTGATCGTCGGCCTGATTGCGGGAGAAGGGAACCCTCCTTTCGTCGTCGGCCTCATCGTGCTGACTTTGCTTGCGGAATTCATCCGACGACTGAGCGGCTATGAGACGCGCAGAGGCGTCCGGTTGAGTTTTATTCCCTTCGCCTTTTCCTTTTACGCCTATTCCGCGCACTGGTGGACGGATACGGAGGGCTCGCTTGCCGCCGCTGTTGAGGAGATGCCGGCGGGTTATGCGGATAAGATGCTGCCCGTGATTCAAAATGTGCCGCTGTTGATCCTCATGCTGGCTTTGACGATCCCTGTGGCGATCCTCGGCATGCGCTTCGCCGAGAGCGTAATGAAAAAGCAGGCCGCGAAGCTGCAGTAAGAAAGAAGAGATCCGAGTGAAAGAAGCAAGCAGCAAATCTCTCGCGGCTGGTGGATCGTTCTTGCGCGACGTGACGCGCATGCTGGCATGATAGGGCTATGCCCTCATATGAAAATTTGGTGAAGAAGTGAATTTGAACTCCGAACCAGATACCAAGTCAGCTGGGGTGAGCGCGGGAGGGGAGGGGAGGGTATGCCCCTCTCGTCCTTATTGAGCGCAGCGGGTCATCATGCGTCGGAGGCGGGACTCCCTGCCTGCAGGCGGGCCGGGGCGCGGCTCTGACATGCCACTGGCATGTCATTCACTCCCGCGCCCTTCGAGTCCCGCGGGGACGGGAGATTAAAAAAATCCCCCCACCACCGGGTGGGGAGATTTTTTGGTGACCCGTACGGGACTCGAACCCATGTTACCGCCGTGAAAGGGCGGTGTCTTAACCTCTTGACCAACGGGCCGTTGAAAAGGCGCAGGCGAAACGTCTGCGCCCTTTTGGTAGCGGCACCTGGATTCGAACCGGGGACACTTCGGGTATGAACCGAATGCTCTGGCCAACTGAGCTATGCCGCCATATGCCGTCGAAACAGCATTAGGAATTCTACCAGACCGATTGGAAAATGTCAACTCTTTTTTTGAAAAGATGGATTATCATATCAAGTGCAACAGCAAGAAATAAAGACAACTCATGAGAAGTCCTGTAAAATGGTAAGTGACCAAACAAACCAGAACAGGAGAAAATCCCATGAGTTGCTATCATCAT
>JAEEGF012422175.1_pt1 | contig 11501 bp, 9 predicted proteins | sample 9134171 | NCBI WGS metagenome assembly JAEEGF01 (sample SAMN16246542, study PRJNA631951) | gut metagenome | biome: gut microbiome; feature: rumen; material: AP-attached | host: Bos | place: Iran: Karaj | collected 2018-10
ATGAGTATGATTATACTCACTAAGGAGGAATATCCAAATGAAAAATTGTCCTAATTGTAATGCTCAGCTTCCTGATGATGCTGTATTCTGCACATCTTGCGGAACAAGCTTAAACGGCCCTTCACCTGCAGGAAACCAGCAGAATGCAAACCCTAACTTCCAGCAGGGTAATTACCAGTATCAGCAGGCTCCTTACATTCAGCCCTGGGATCATACCGCTGAGTTTGATGCCAAGGATGTTTCTGACAATAAAGTGCTGGCTATGCTTCTTTACCTTGTAGGTGGATTTGCTATTATATATGCGCTTTTGGGAGGCCAGAAATCCGAATATCTTATGTTCCACGTAAGACAGAACCTTAAGTTCCTTGTATGTGAAACATTACTTCTTATTGTAGGTGCACTTCTTTGCTGGACCATTATTGTTCCCATTGCTGCAGGAATCTGTATTCTTATTCTTGCTGTAGTAAAGATTATCTGCTTCTTCCAGATTTGCTCCAACAAGTCTGTAGAGCCTGCAATTATCCGTTCACTTACTTTCCTTAAGTAATTAAATGGATTGATTACAAAGTTAACTGCTCGAACGTAAAAGTTCGGGCAGTTTTTTTGTGCATTTTTTTGCCTCAAACATACTTTATAAGTCATTGACGTTGTATGTAATAAGTTTTATACTACTAGATGTGGGGAAAAATGTGATTGGAATAACAATATGTTGCGGAATCGTAACATATGTTACAGAATTGTTCTGTAATTTGTGAAATGATTGAAATATAGCCGATCAGGTGTATTGGGAGGAATAAAAAAGTGCAGGATAAGAAGGATATCGATTTGACTAATTACGGTGAAAAATTCAAACCCAACTTGGATGTAAAAGTTGTAAAGAAGGACGGCAGCCTTGAGAACTTTAATGTTCAGAAGGTAATTGATGCCGTTGGGAAGAGTGCTTACAGAGCCCTTACAAAGTTTACCTCGGAAGAGAAAGAATCAATTTGCAAATATGTTATTGAGAAAGTTAACGAGATGGATCAGGAAGAGATTCCCATCCCCGTTATGCATAACATAGTTGAGAGTGCTCTCGAGAAGGTTAAACCTATTGTTGCCAAGAGCTACAGAGATTATCGTAACTACAAGCAGGATTTCGTAAGAATGCTTGATGACGTCTATAAGAAGAGTCAGTCTATCATGTATATTGGTGACAAGGAGAATGCAAATACAGATTCTGCCCTTGTATCTACCAAGAGAAGCCTCATTTTTAACCAGTTAAATAAAGAACTTTACCAGAAATTCTTCATGACCACAGAGGAAATTCAAGCGTGCCGTGACGGCTACATATATGTACACGATATGTCCGCAAGAAGAGATACCATGAACTGTTGTCTTTTCGATGTGGAACATGTGTTATCCGGTGGATTTGAGATGGGAAACATCTGGTACAACGAACCTAAGTCTTTGGATGTTGCTTTCGACGTAATAGGAGATATCGTCCTTTCTGCAGCAAGTCAGCAGTATGGTGGATTTACTGTTCCTTCTGTTGATTTGATACTTGAACCCTACGCTGAGAAATCCTATGCGAAATATATAGAGAAGTACAGAAGACTTGGAATAGATGATGATGTGGCCGAGCAGGAAGCATATAAGGATGTTGTAAGAGAGTTTGAACAGGGCTTCCAGGGCTGGGAGTACAAGTTTAATACCGTGGCATCCAGCCGTGGAGATTATCCTTTCATTACAGTTACTGCAGGTACAGGAACCGGAAGATTTGCAAAGCTTGCAACCATTTCAATGTTAAATGTTCGAAGAAGAGGACAGGGTAAGGCAGATCATAAGAAGCCTGTGCTTTTCCCTAAGATTGTATTCTTATACGATGAGAATTTACATGGCCCCGGTAAACCTCTTGAGGATGTATTTGAAGCCGGAGTAAGATGTTCAGCCAAGACCATGTATCCTGACTGGCTGTCTCTTACAGGAAAGGGATATGTGGCCGGAATTTATAAACAGTACGGAAAGATAATATCCCCCATGGGATGCAGAGCATTCCTTTCTCCCTGGTATGAGAGGGGCGGAATGCATCCTGCAGATGATAAGGATGAGCCTATCTTTGTTGGCAGATTCAATATAGGTGCGGTTTCACTTCATCTTCCCATGATTCTTGCTAAGGCAAGAAAGGAGTCTAAGGACTTCTATGAGGTTCTCGATTATTATCTTGAATTAATCAGACAGCTTCATATAAGAACTTACGCTTATCTCGGAGAACTTCGTGCGTCCACCAACCCTCTTGCATACTGTGAGGGAGGCTTCTACGGAGGACATTTGGGCCTCCATGATAAGATTAAGCCCCTTCTTAAATCGGCAACTGCTTCATTCGGAATTACGGCTCTCAATGAATTGCAGGAGTTATATAACGGCAAATCTTTAGTAGAAGACGGCGCTTTTGCAGTTGAAGTTCTTGAACATATTAACAATAAGATAGCTCAGTTCAAGGAAGAGGACGGCAATCTGTATGCTATCTACGGTACACCTGCCGAGAATCTTTGCGGACTTCAGATTAAGCAGTTCAGAAAGAAATACGGAATTATTGAAGGTGTTTCGGACAGAGAATATGTAAGTAATTCATTCCATTGTCATGTTGCCGAGGATATTACCCCTATTCAGAAGCAGGATTTGGAGAACAGATTCTGGGATCTTTCAAACGGCGGCAAGATTCAATATGTAAAGTATCCTATTGACTATAATATAGATGCAGTCAAAACTCTCATTCACAGAGCAATGGATATGGGATTCTATGAGGGAGTCAATCTTTCCCTTGCATACTGTGACGATTGCGGACATGAAGAACTTGAGATGGATGTCTGCCCCGTTTGCGGAAGCAGAAACCTCACCAAGATTGACAGAATGAACGGATATTTAAGTTATTCAAGAGTTCATGGTGATACCAGACTCAATGATGCCAAGATGGCCGAAATTGCCGAGAGGAAGTCGATGTAAAATGCGATACCATAATATAACCAAGGACGACATGCGCAACGGCGATGGCTTAAGAGTTGTACTTTGGCTTGCGGGCTGTTCCCATTGTTGCAAGGGTTGTCAGAATCCAATTACCTGGGATGCCAACGACGGTATTCTTTTTGACGAAAGCGCCAAGCAGGAGATCTTTGATCAGCTTTCCAAACCATATATATCAGGAATTACTTTTTCCGGAGGAGATCCCATGTATTGCTCCAATAAGGAAGAAGTCGGGAAGCTGATGGTTGAAATCAAGGAGAAGTTCCCTGACAAAACCATATGGGTATATACGGGAGATATGTGGGAGTCCTGTGTGAATTACCCCTATATTGAATATATTGATGTTCTTGTTGACGGTGAATTCATCCTGGAGCAAAGGGACGTTAAGCTCCTTTGGAAGGGCAGCAAGAACCAGCGTGTAATAGATGTCAAAGAGAGTTTAAAGAATAAGGACAAAGCACCGGTTCTTCATTGTGGCGATTATTATGCAGAAACATATACGCCTTTAAAAGAACCTGACTGCTGTTAACAAGGATTAATATGAACAGAATAGCCAAGTTTATGAAGGTAAGCAAAGATTTGTTTATCGATGCCCTTACCGATGATTTTAAGGAAATAAGCAGGGAAGAAGCAGCGGGAATATATGAAGACATTATTCTTCCCGTAAGAGGTACTGCGGGAAGTGCCGGTTATGATTTTAAAATGCCTGTTTCTCTGACCCTTAAACCCGGAGAAACCGCCAAAATTCCAACGGGAATAAGAGCAAGAATGGAAAACGGCTGGGTACTTATGGTATTCCCTAGAAGCGGTTTGGGATTTAAATACAGATTACAGCTTAACAATACTGTCGGAATTATTGACAGTGATTATTTTAATTCAGACAATGAGGGCCATATCTTTATCAAGATGACCAACGATTCCAATGAAGGAAAGACCATTGAACTTAAAAAGGGCGATGGCTTTGCTCAGGGTATATTTGTTCCCTTCGGTCTTACTGAGGATGATGATTGTACTGCAGACAGAAACGGTGGTTTTGGAAGCACCGGAGCTTAAACGCATGTAGTTTTCATTACTACTTTATGCGTTTGCAATTATTGACACACCTGCCATTCAATGCTACAATGAAACCCGTATTCAGTTTAAAATGACGGAGGAGTAGCAATGTTTCAGATTATTACAGATTCGACCACAGATTTACCCGAATCATATTTTAAAGAACATGATATTAAGGTTGTAAACCTTAAATGTATTATTGACGGTGTGCAGTACGGTGTTGACAAGTTCCTTTCTTCCGATGAGTTTTATTCACTTATCAGAGGCGGAAAGATGCCTACCACTTCACAGGTTAATCCCGATGAGGCTTATAAGGCTATCGAGGAAGTGCTTAAAAAGGGTAACGAAATCCTTATTGTGGCTTTCTCTTCCGGACTTAGCGGAACATATAACAGCTTCAGACTCGCTGCGGAGGAAATCAAGGCAGATTATCCCGATGCTGATATTCTTGTTGTGGACACCCTTGCAGCTTCTCTTGGAGAAGGACTTCTCCTTGACTATGCAATAAGAATGAGAGATGCAGGCAAGAGCATGAGAGAAACCAGAGACTGGCTTGAGGCTCACAAGAATAATCTGGTTCACATGTTTACGGTTGATGATCTTAACCATCTCTACAGAGGCGGAAGAGTTTCCAAGACAGTGGCAATCATTGGTACTATTGCAGGTATTAAGCCTGTTCTTCACGTAGATTACGAAGGCCATCTTATTCCTTTAAGAAATGTAAGAGGACGTAAGAAATCTCTTACGGCTCTTGTTGATGATATGGAAGTCAAGATGGGCAGCTTTAAGGATAAGAATGATGTTGTATTCATCAGCCATGGCGACTGCTATGATGACGCTAAATTTGTAGCTGATGAAATTGAGAAGAGATTCGGAAAGAAGGAGTTCCTATTTAATGCCCTCGGACCTGTTATCGGTTCTCATGCAGGCCCCGGAACTGTTGCTTTATTCTTCCTTGGAGATGAAAAATAATTTCGAAATGTATGTTAAGCGGTGGTGTAAACCACCGCTTTTGTTGTATAATAGGCATTGCGTTAGTGTTTAACAGGAGGTATATGAAATGAATAAAGAATGGAGTTTGGATGTTTTATATAAAGGTATAGATGATCCGAAGTACAAAGAAGACGTTAAGAAGTTTGAGGGAATGGCTGATTTTCTCAAAAATGAGTATGAAAAGGCTCTTAAACTTGATGATGTAAATAAGGTTAAGACCTTGCTTCTTGCTGAGGAAGAATACGTAGGGCTTGCATATAAGCTTTTTGCCTTTACCATGCTTTATCTTGCCACCAACGGTGACGACGGTGATGCAATGGCTTCAAGAGACAAGCTTTCAAGAATCGATTCCGGCTGTACGGGAATCGATACCGTAATCAGAAAAGAACTTGGAAGAATCACTAATCTTTCGGCTCTTTGCGAGAAGGATTCCCTTATTAATGAGTACAGATTCCTGCTCGAAGAGAATATTGAGAAATGCAAGCATATGTTAAGCGACGCCGAGGAAGAAATGATTTCGGTTATGAATTCCTATGCAGGTAATGCCTGGGGTAATTTCAGGGATTATATGACATCAAACGTTAAGCTTGACTATGAGGATAAGGAATTAACGCTTACAGAAATTCGTAACCTTGCTTACAGTTCTGATTCCAAGGTCAGAAAAGCTGCATATGAGGCGGAGATAGCAGGTTATAAGAAGTTCGAAGAAGCTGTGGCTTTTTCCTTAAATAACATTAAGAACCAGGTTATCGAAATAGGAAAGAGAAGAGGATACGAATCACCTCTTTCCGAAGCACTGTTTAAGTCCAGAATGAAAAAGGAAACTCTTGATGCCATGATGGATGCCATCAAAGAGTATATTCCCAAGCTCAGAGATTTCTACAAGGCTAAAGCAAAGGCTTTGGGACATAAAAACGGACTTCCCTGGTACGACCTTTATGCTCCCACAGGAAGCTTTGACAGAGAGTTTACAACTGAAGAATGCAGAGATTATCTGATTAAGTGTTTCAGCACTTTTTCATCTGATATGGCAGACCTTATGAAGGAAGCTTTTGATGACAGCTGGATTGATTTCTTCCCTAAGAAGGGTAAACTTGGAGGCGCCTTCGACTATGAGCTTTTGGGATTCGGCCAGAGCCGTGTTCTTACCAACTTTGACGGCAAATTCGGTTCTGTAGATACCCTTGCGCATGAACTTGGCCATGCTTTCCATGACAGACAGATTAAGGACCAAAGAATTCTTAATCATGATTACACCATGCCTATTGCCGAGACTGCCTCAACCTTTAATGAGACATTCCTTGGCCACTATGCAATGAATGAAGGGGATGACAATGCCAAGATCAGCCTTCTTGACAGCTCCCTTACCGAGTCATTGCAGTGTATTATTGATATAACTTCAAGATACATTTTTGAAACCAATGTATTTGAGAAATGCCAGGATAAGTTCCTGATGCCGGATGATTTGAATGAGATTATGATTGATGCTCAGAAGGAAACCTATGGCGATGCCTTGGATCCCAAGTGCATGCACAGATATATGTGGGCTTGCAAGAGTCACTATTACTCAAGTGATCTGAGCTTTTACAATTTCCCTTACGCATTTGGCCTTCTTTTCTCACAGGGACTGTATGCTTTGTATCTCAAAGAGGGCGATGAATTCGTTAAGAAGTATGAAAAGATGCTTCACGACACCGTTTCATGCTCGATTGAAGACTGTGGCAAGGCAATGGGCGTAGACCTTACCAAGCCTGATTTCTGGAGAAACTCTCTCGAAATCGTAGCGAAAGATGTAGAAGAGTATTGTAAACTTACAAATTTTCGATAAATAATTCGTGACTTTAGCGCGATATTGTGTTAAACTACTTTTTAAGTCTAAGAACTATATAAAAAGGGTTGCCCCAAACGCTAATATTGTGTATCATAAAACTTGTATTTTAACATTTACAGGAGGCAAATAAATGGGCATTCTATTAACAGCAGATGCAGCTGCTCAGGGTAGCTCCCTGACAAGCACCTTGTTTATGGTCGGCTGGCTGGTCATTATCGTTGCATTTTTCTATTTTGCAATGATTCGTCCTCAGAAGAAGGAGCAGAAACAGAAACAGGAGATGCTTGGAAGCCTTGAGATTGGAGACAGTGTACTTACAACTTCAGGTTTCTACGGTGTTGTTATCGATATTAACGATGATACGGTTATTGTTGAGTTCGGAAACAATAAGAACTGCCGTATCCCTATGGCTAAAACAGCCATCAACCAGGTTGAGAAGGCCAGTGACCTATAATTAACGTAAAGCAGAATCCTGTGTCGCATAAGACACAGGATTTTTGTCTATAAGAAATTACATTTCAGGAGAGTTTGATATGAGTAAGAGTATTGTATGCATTCCCGGTGACGGAATCGGACCGGAGATTGTTGCCGAGGCCAAGAAGGTCCTTGATAAAATCAGCAAGGTCTACGGCGCAGAATTCGAGTTTAAGGATATCCTCATGGGAGGTGCCAGCATAGATGTACATGGAGTTCCTCTTACGGATGAAGCAATTGCCACTGCCAAAAGTGCAGACGCGGTTTTGATGGGCTCCATCGGAGGCGACACTAACACATCTCCCTGGTATAAACTGGCTCCCGAGTTAAGACCTGAAGCAGGTCTTCTCAAAATAAGAAAGGCTCTTAATCTGTTTGCAAACTTAAGGCCCGCATATCTTTATGAGGAACTTGCCGAAGCTTGTCCTTTAAAGGAAGCGGTGGCAAAGAAGGGTTTCGATATTCTGATTATGAGAGAACTTACCGGTGGATTATATTTCGGAGAGAGAAAGACCTTCGAGGAAAACGGTGTAAGGACTGCAATTGATACTCTTAAATATAATGAGAAAGAAATAGAAAGAATTGCCATTAAGGCATTTGAAATTGCAAGAAAGAGAAACAAAAAGGTAACCAGCGTAGATAAGGCAAATGTTCTTGATTCCTCAAGACTTTGGAGAAGCGTGGTCAATGAAGTGGCAAAGAACTACCCTGATGTAACTCTCGAGCACATGCTGGTTGACAACTGTGCTATGCAGCTTGTAAAGGATCCCGCACAGTTTGATGTGGTTTTAACTGAGAACATGTTTGGCGATATTTTATCGGATGAAGCAAGCATGATAACCGGAAGCATCGGAATGCTTTCTTCAGCAAGCTTAAATGAGACCAAATTTGGCTTATATGAGCCCAGTCATGGCTCCGCCCCTGATATTGCAGGGAAGAACATTGCAAACCCTATTGCGACCATTTTAAGCGCTGCAATGATGCTGAGATATTCCTTTGATATGGATAAGGAAGCAAAAGCTATCGAAGATGCAGTTAAACAGGTCCTTAAGGAAGGCTATCGTACTTCTGATATATATACTGACGGATTCAAAAAAGTCAGCTGCAGTGAAATGGGCGATGTAATCGCATCAAGAATAGGTTAATTATTTGGAGGGAATATTAATGAAAAGTGATAATGTAAAGGTTGGTATGCAACAGGCCCCTCACAGAAGTCTGTTTAATGCACTTGGATTTACCGAGGAAGAAATGAACAAGCCCATGGTAGGTATTGTAAGCTCATATAATGAGATAGTACCCGGCCATATGAATCTGGATAAAATTGTTAACGCTGTTAAACTCGGCGTTGCAGAGGCGGGTGGCGTACCTGTTGTTTTTCCTGCCATTGCAGTATGTGACGGAATCGCAATGGGACATATCGGAATGAAGTACTCTCTGGTGACAAGAGACCTTATTGCCGATTCTACAGAGTGTATGGCTTTGGCTCACCAGTTTGACGCTCTTGTTATGGTTCCCAACTGTGATAAGAACGTCCCCGGCCTTCTTATGGCCGCGGCAAGAATCAACGTTCCCACAGTATTTGTTTCGGGCGGCCCCATGCTTGCAGGACATGTCAAAGGTGAGAAGAGAAGCCTTTCATCCATGTTTGAGGCTGTTGGCGCTCATGCTGCCGGCAAAATGACTGAAGAGGAAGTTAAGGAATTTGAGGAGAAGGTTTGCCCTACCTGCGGTTCCTGCTCGGGAATGTATACAGCCAACTCCATGAACTGCCTTACAGAGGCACTTGGAATGGGACTTAAGGGCAACGGAACAATTCCTGCGGTTTATTCTGAGAGAATTAAACTTGCAAAGCATGCCGGAATGGCCGTTATGGAAATGCTTAGGAAGAATATTCGTCCCAGAGATATTATGACAAAAGAAGCAATTATAAATGCTCTTACAGTGGATATGGCTTTGGGATGTTCCACAAACTCAATGCTTCATCTCCCTGCTATAGCACATGAGATAGGCTTTGATTTTGATATTGCTTATGCCAATGAAATCAGCGCTAAAACACCTAACCTTTGCCATTTGGCACCTGCAGGACACACTTATATGGAGGACCTTAACGAGGCAGGCGGTGTATGGGCTGTTATGAAGGAGCTTGATGATATCGGACTTATTAACAGAGACTGCATGACTGTAACAGGCATGACTGTTGGAGAGAACATCAAGAATTCCATTAATAAAGATGAGACAGTAATAAGACCCACAAGCAATCCTTATTCCAAGTCCGGCGGACTTGCTGTTCTTAAGGGCAATCTTGCTCCTGACGGAAGCGTAGTTAAACAGTCCGCAGTTGTTCCTGAGATGATGATTCACGAAGGACCCGCAAGAGTATTTGACTGTGAAGAGGATGCAATCGCTGCAATCAAGGGTGGAAAGATTGTTGCAGGGGACGTTGTGGTTATCAGATATGAAGGACCCAAAGGCGGCCCCGGCATGAGAGAGATGCTTAACCCCACATCGGCAATAGCAGGAATGGGACTGGGATCATCTGTTGCCCTTATTACAGACGGCAGATTCTCAGGTGCATCAAGAGGAGCTTCCATCGGTCATGTTTCACCTGAGGCAGCTGTAGGAGGCCCTATAGCTCTTGTTAAAGAGGGAGACACAATCCTTGTTGATATAACCAATAAGAAACTTGAAATCAAGGTCAGCGATGAAGAACTGGCTAAGAGAAAAGCAGAGTGGAAGCCCAAGACTCCTTCTGTTACAACAGGTTACCTTGCAAGATACGAAAAACTTGTAACAAGCGGAAACCGTGGTGCGGTTTTGGAATATAAATAAGACAATAAGGAGATTTACATATGCAGCTTACAGGTTCTGAAATAGTTATTCAGTGTTTATTGGAACAAGGGGTAGATACTGTATTCGGATACCCCGGAGGCACTATTTTAAATATTTATGATGCCTTATATGATCATACCGACGAAATCAATCATATTCTGACTTCTCACGAGCAGGGTGCAGCCCATGCGGCTGACGGATATGCCAGAGCAACAGGTAAAGTAGGTGTTTGCTTTGCAACCAGCGGACCCGGAGCAACCAACCTGGTTACCGGTATTGCAACAGCTTTTATGGATTCCATCCCTATTGTTGCCATAACTGCAAACGTTGTTCTTCCAATGCTTGGCAAAGATACCTTCCAGGAGATTGATATAGCCGGTGTAACCATGCCTATTACAAAGCATAACTACATTGTCAAAGATGTTAAGAATCTGGCTGACACCATAAGAAAGGCTTTTGATATTGCAAGAAGCGGCCGTCCCGGTCCTGTGCTTGTTGATATCACTAAGGATGTTACTGCAGCCAAATGCGAATATACAAAGAAGAAAATCAAAGAATACGTTCCTGAGTATAAGCCTGACGAGACTGAGGTCGAGAAGATTTTAAAAAGATTTAAAAAAGCTGAAAAGCCTTTCATTTATGTGGGCGGTGGCGCAGTGGCTTCAGGTGCTTACAAAGAAGTTAGAGAGTTTGCCGAACTTCTTGATGCCCCTGTCTGTGATACATTAATGGGCAAAGGTGTTTTTGACGGAAGAGATGACAGATATACCGGAATGATTGGTATGCACGGAACCAAAGCCAGCAATTTCGGCGTAAGTGAGTGCGACCTTTTGGTTGCTTTGGGCGCAAGATTCTCTGACAGAGTTGTTGGCAATGCCAAGAAATTTGCCGCAAATGCCAAGGTTATTCAGATTGATATTGATAATGCTGAGGTTGATAAAAACATCAAAACCGACGCATGCATCGTAGGGGACCTTAAACTGGTTCTTGCAGATTTAAACAAGCGCCTTGAAAAGCAGAATCATGCAGAGTGGATGAAGCATATTGCTGATTTCAAGAAGAAGTATCCTTTGTCATATAATAAGAGCGTTTTGTCCTGTCCTTATATCATGGAGAAAATTGATGAGCTTACCAAGGGTCAGGCAATTATCACAACCGATGTAGGTCAGCATCAGATGTGGGCAGCACAGTACTACAAGTATTCAATGCCCAGAACTTTCCTTTCATCCGGTGGCCTCGGTACAATGGGATACGGTCTTGGCGCATGTATAGGAGCAAAAGTTGCAAAGCCTGACAAGACTGTAATCAATATAGCCGGTGA
>JAEEGF011928464.1_pt1 | contig 11499 bp, 6 predicted proteins | sample 9134171 | NCBI WGS metagenome assembly JAEEGF01 (sample SAMN16246542, study PRJNA631951) | gut metagenome | biome: gut microbiome; feature: rumen; material: AP-attached | host: Bos | place: Iran: Karaj | collected 2018-10
TAGCCACGGCCGGGCTGGCCGGAATTCTGGGTGATGCTCACGCCGGGAGTCTGGCTCTGCAGGGCACCCAGGGCGCTGGTCGTGCTCAGTTTGGAGAGATCGTCACCTTTTACCTGCACGGTAGCGCCGGTGAGGAGTTTCTTCTGCTGGACACCGTAACCGATGACGACGGATTCGGACAGCTGGTCCAGATCCTCGTACAGGACGATGTCAATCACGGCTTTGCCGTTGATGGCGATTTCCTGGCTTACATAGCCGAGGCATTCGACGGAGATCACGCCGTTTGCGGGAGCTACGAAAGAGTACTGACCGTCGGCGTCAGAGGTGGTCCATACGGACGTTCCCTTGACAACGAGCGAAGCGAACGGAACGGGTTCACCGTTGGAACCGTCCTTGATTGTTCCCTGGACCTTCAGGCTCTGTGCGTTAAGGCACAGCGAAGCAAACCCTGCGGCAAGGAGCAATAGAAGTTTGGCTGTTTTCATAAGAGAAAAAAATTAGTTAGTAATAGGTGTTTGTGGTTTGCTGAGCACAAAATTATGCGCAAACCACCCCGTAAATGGGGAGATTTGCGCAATAAAGAATTCGATTTGCGAAAAACTGACGGGCGCGGAGGCTATACCAGCGAGAGAGCCACTTCCATCATATTGGTGAAGGTGGTTTTTCTTTGTTCGGCCGTGGTGGCCTCTCCGGTGAGGATGTGGTCGCTGATGGTGAGGATGCCCAGGGCCTTGTTTCCGCTGCGGGCGGCGTTCATGTAGAGGGCGGCTACCTCCATCTCGACGGCCAGCACGCCCATCTTGATCCAGCCCTGCGTGTTGGGGTTCTCGCGGTAGAACAGGTCGGAGGAAACGACGTTGCCCACCATGTAGTGCAGGCCCTTGGCCTCGCAGGAATTGGCCGCCTTGCGAAGGAGGTCGAAGTCGCCGATGGGGGCGAACATGCCGTCCAGCTGGTACTGGTCTGCGTAGTTGGAATCGGTGCAGGCGCCCTGCGCCAGGACGAGGTCTCCGATGTGCAGGTCCTTGTGGTAGGCGCCGGCGCTGCCTACGCGGATGATGGTCTTGACGCCGTAGAAATTGTACAGCTCATAAGTATAAAGGCCGATGGAGGGCATGCCCATGCCGTGGCCCATCATGCTCACGCGCTTCCCCTTGTAGGTGCCGGTGAAGCCCAGCATGCCGCGTACTTCGTTGAAGCAGACGGGGTTCTCCAGGTATTTTTCGGCCATGAACTTGGCGCGGAGGGGGTCTCCGGCCATGATGACGGTTTCGGCGATTTCGCCGTATCGGGCTCCGATGTGCGGAGTAGGAGTTTTATTTTCGCTCATAGTTTTTCAGATAAGAGTGGTTGATGCAAAGATAGCATTTTTTCTTTTTTCGGGGGAAATTCGTAAATTGGCCGAATAATTCGACTCTGCATCGTATGAAAAGAGTATTCCTTTGTCTTCTCGCAGTGGCCGTCGCATTGGCCGCCTGTTCCCGCGTCGAGAGGGAATCGGCCCGTCCGGAAAAGAGCGGCGCTGCCTCCTCCGATACCTTATATACAGAGAGGGCTGCCATGATGACCTACGCCACCGATCCCGAGCGCGCGCTCATCATCATCGACTCGGCCCAGGTGGTAGGCAACGTCGATGCTTTCCAGGCCGATTTGCTCCGCGCAATTGTGTACGGCCGATCCTTCGAGGAGCCCCAGCAGGAGAGAGCCCTGGAAATCTGTCGCCAATTGCTGGAGAATCGGGAAGCCTGCGAGGGTACCAAGGAATCCGACGACAAGCGCCTGAACATCCTGGGCGTGATGAACGATGTCTATCGCAACAAACAGGACTATGAGAACTGGCTCGAATATGCCATCGAGATCGTGGAGATCAACCGGAAGTGGGGCTATGAGACCGACGCCATCCGCACCGAGGCCGAGATCGGCGTCGTGTTCACCTCCCTCGGCCGTAAGGAAGAAGGTCTCGAAAAACTGAACCACTGCATCGAGGCCCTCGCGTCCGGCGCACCCAGCATCGACCGCATGGACGCCTGGATCGTCGCCAACTGGCGCAAGATCAGCGTTCTCCAGCGGGATGAAGACTACAAGGGCGTCATCGCGCTGGCCCAGGCGGTGATCGCCAAGATTGAAGACTATGAGCGCCATCCCTCCGATTACGCCGAGGACAGCTACCGCCTTCCTTACGATCCCGTTGACCGTGCCCATTATTGCAGTTTCTGCCGTGCCAGGTCCTATGCCCATCTGGCCCAGTCCTATGCGGCCCTTGGGCAGCGCAGGGAAGCCCGCGCCTATACGCTTCTGTTCGAATCGTCCGACTTCGGTCACAGCTACAGCGGCCGCAAGGCCATCCTTCCGGCGTGGATCGCGCTGGGAGACTGGGACAAGGTCCTCGCCGTGAACGACGAAATCGAGAAGCACATCGGGGCCGATACCCTCAGCGCCGAATATGCCGCCGTCCTGCACAACCGCTCCGAGGCAGCATCGGCCCGCGGCCGCTACCGCGAGGCTTATGCGTGGCTTTCCCGCTACGCCTCCATCCAGGACCAGCTGGCCAAGCACCTGCAAGAGAGCCATGCCCAGGAGTACGCTGCCTGGTTCCATCAGAAGGAACAGGAACTCGCACTCACCGAAGCCCGGGCCGAGTATGAGATCATGAGCAACCACCTCGTCGGCCTGCTCCTTCTCTTCGTACTGGCCATCCTCGCCCTCGTGTTCTTCGCCCGGGAGCGCAGGCTGATGGTTGAGAAGAACCGCGCCCTCGTAAGGATGATCAACGAACAACCCCGCAAGGCAGATACCGAGCGCCTGGCCGAGGTGGCCCCCGCCGCCCATACCGAACTTTCCCCGGAATCCATGGAACTGTTCCATACCATCGACCGGACCATCCGCGAAGAGCGCCTCTACGCCAACGCCAGCCTGCAGCGCCAGGACATCCTGGACCGCTGGAACCTGCGACGCCAGGCCCTCAACGACCTCATGAGCGCCTTTGCCGACGGTGAATCCTTCCCTTCTTATATTAATGGTATCCGTCTGGAAGAGGCTGTTTCACTTTTAAGAAATGAACCAGACCTCACACTGGCCAATGTGGCCGAAGAAGTGGGCATGAACCTCGCTAATTTCCGTATTCAGTTCAAGCAGCGTTACGGCATGACGCCGGCCGAATACCGGGAAAATCTGTAGCGTCATTTTCCTACAAAATTGGTCCGCGGACCAAACTTATACCAGTAAAGACAGGGTTTTTTCACTCTGTCTTTTTATCTTTGCACCATGATGCATGACAAAAATAGTAAAAAGCCAACCGATCGTGAGTACTTCCGCGCCATTGACGCGGCGGTGCGCGGCGAGCACTTGTACAGAAACCCCGATCTGCAGCGCAAGGATATCATCAAGCGCTTCGGATTGCGGCGTCAGCATCTGAATCTGATCTTGGAACAATACGCTTCCGGACAATCATTTCCTGCCTATATTAACTCTATTCGGCTAAAAGAGGCCGAGCGTCTCCTTCTCAAACATCCGAACATGCCCATTGCAGACGTGGCCGATTCCGTAGGCTTCACCCTACCTAATTATAGAATCCAATTCAAAAAACGCTACGGATTCCCGCCCTCCGAGCTGCGTGCGGGACGTAAAAAATAGTAAAAATTGGTTCGTGGACCAAATTTGCATGGACAGCGGACCGTTATTTACGGATTTTTACATTTACTTTGCGGTCGAAACCTGACCGGTTCCCCGCATTTTCAGAAAATTTATCCACTAACTTATTAATAACATGAAAAAACTTCTGACTAATTTGATGCTTGCGTTCCTCGTAGGATCGCTCGCAGTAGTGTCTTGTACCAAGGACTTGAAGGACAACGACCAGAAGCAGGATGTCGCCATGGCGAACATGCAGATGCAGATCGAAGCCCTTCAGGCAGCCTTGGACAACTACAAGAATGTAGTGAATCCCAAGCTCAACGAGCTGGTCGCCGCAGACGCCGATCTGCTGCAGGCCTTAAACACTGCCAAGGCCCAGATGCAGGAAGCCCTCGGAACGAAAGTGAGCGAGGAAGCCTTCCAGCAGGCCGTTACTCAATTCCAGAACAGCCTGAGTAAGATCATTGCCGACCAGAAGGAGGTCGATGATGCCCAGGATCTGGAACTGGAAGCCCTTGCTGCCCGTATCGAGAACTATAAGTCCGATCTGGAGCTGGATATTGACACCCGTATCGCTGCCCTGAATGCAGCCATCGGTGGTCAGATCAACGCCCTGGATGCCCGTGTCAAGGCTAATAAGGATGCTATCGACAAGCTCAATAACGAGACCATCCCGGCCCTGGCCGCCCGCATCAAGGCTTGCGAGGACAATATCGGCACCCTCCAGACCGACCTGGCCGCTTTCCAGACGGCTACCGGCCAGAACCTTGCTGCCATCGAGACTGTTTGCAACGGCCTCAAGAACACCAAGCTGGATGCCTCTACCTACAACACCTTCATCGCCAGCTTTGAAAACTGGAAGGGCTCCGTGGATACCAAGCTCGGTTCCATGGACACCGACATCAAGACCCTGCAGGATCTGATGGATGTCCTGAATGCCGAGCTCGCCATCCTCGAGAGCGACGAAGAGCCCGGTTACATCACGCTCCAGGCCTATGTGGAAGGTATCCGTAGTACCCTGCAGGCCCAGATCGACCTGCTGAAGGGTTCCGATATCGACTTCGACACCGCTGTGAAGAACCTCAATGACGCCGTTCAGGCCAAGCTCTCCGCACTGGATGCCGAGATTGCCCTGCTGAAATCCCGCGTGCAGTCCCTGGTGTTCGTTCCCCAGTACACCGACCTCAAGTTCGGTATCCCGTTCTCCAGACTGGATGAGAGCAACAGCCCCAACGCCGTCGCTATTGCTTATAACGATCCCGAAGACTTCTTCGAGGTTGTTTATAAGGTTTCTCCTGACACCCTGGCCGAATCCCTTGCCGAGCATGTCGCCGAGGTCTTCACCTTCGCTATCGAAGATAAGCTTCAGACTCGTGCCGAGATTCTCCATCCCCAGCTCATCATCAAGGGCGCCGAGGGTGACAACGAGACCGGTAAGATTGTCTTCAAGCTCTATCATAAGGACTTCGAAGCCCGCATCGACGATGCTACCGGTGATCCCGTGATTGATACTTACGCCATCTCCCTGCGTGTGGATGACGACAAGAAGGGTATCCACGTGGCTTCCGAGTACACCGGAACCATCAACAAACCCAGCCCTGTCGTTACTGTGGATATGACCAACCTCTATATCCATAAGGAGGACGCCGAGATTTCGAGCAAGAACGTTGAGGCTTACACCAAGACCACCAACGAGTACACGAACGAGATGGAGTACATCGACTCCACCCTGCGTTATCCCTATAAGGACTGCTTCCTTGCAGCTAAGATTACCTCCTTCAAGGATTTCCATAAGAATAGAGTAGCAGATCCTCATTATACCTATGAGCAGCTGAGGGAAATGGGCTTCAATATGCCCGAATCTTCCCTGGAGATCACCACCTCCGCCGAGGACGACAAGTGCGCCTTCCTCAAGCACGCCGACCTGGAGAATGCCAAGTTCGCTATCGTGAACATCGACTCCACCAAGGCCCTCAAGCTGGTCAAGGAGCACCTCGTCGGCTCTGCTGACGTGCACTCCAAGAAGCTGACCTACGATTATGGCAATGGTTTCGGCGGTCACCTGAACATGGGCGCCACCATCACCCTCGGCAAGGTCAACAAGCTCAACTTCGAGATCACCCACGACATGAAGTGGACCTACGAGATTGACAAGAAGGCCGACCACGAGAACATCGCCATCTTCAACACCAACTGGGAGCACATCAACCTGGTGTCCAAGCCGGTTCTGCTCCGCGACACCCTGAAGGTGACCCTGGACGGTTCCGACAAGGCCTACGGTATTGTGGCTTCCGACTTCTACGGCAAGTCCTTCACCAAGGGCGCCGATGCCACCGTCCCCAACAGCCTGAAGGAGTACGATTACACCGTGAAGACCCCCAGCGTGGATTCCAACGACAATACCATCGTGCTCACCAAGGCCGGTATCAGCTCCTGGGGCGAGCCTTCCGGCGAGAAGATGATCCGCAAGGCCCAGTACGACCTGGCCGGCAGCTATGTGCTTCCTTTCTCCAAGCAGTCCAACGCCCTTGTGACCATCAACGCCATTGACCGCGACCGCACTCCCATCGAGCTCACCCTGAAGCCCTTCAAGGTAACCATCCTGGGCGGCGAGTCCGTGACCGAAGGCGGCCAGTATGTAGAGGGCCTCGAGGAGCGCTACCTCATCAAGTCCCAGAACCTTGCCGACAGCGTCTACAACAAGTTCGTGAACCAGAAGATCTTCGCCGCCGCTGACTACTCCCGCAAGAATGCCTTCGGCCTTGCCGAGGACAGCGAGTTCAACAGCGCCAATGTGGTCTGGAACAACGTGAGCAACGGCCCTGCCGCCCGCTTCAACAAGGTGTTCACCAACGACTCCCAGGGCGGCAGCTTCTACCTGCAGTCCAACGACGTGGAACTGGGTGCCTCGTACGAAGCCGCCAAGCACCTCACCTCCGAGGCTCTCCGCAACCTCTCGCAGAACTACGTGGCCGGCAGCGGTGAGTATCTGCCCGAGGCCGATGCCACCAAGTTCGTGACCTACTCCTTCTACAGCTACATCGGCCAGGTAGTGAACGTGAACTGGCCTCTGCAGGCTGTTACCGCCGAGCCTTACAAGTTCACCACCTATGGTGCTCTGGAAAGCGCCGGTAACTACTACTTTAACATCTCTCCCAGCACGGTGTGGTACAACCCCGACGAGATCACCCGCGCCAACACCGAGCTCGACCTCATCATGAACGGTAACATCCAGGTGGTGACGGGTACCAGCGGTGAAGGTGGTATCAACCCTGCCAACCTTTCTTCCAAGGGTCTTGTTCCCGTGTTCAAGCTTACCGACAAGCCCGAGCACAAGGGCGTTACCATCAGCGATCCCAAGTTCAAGTCCAACGTTCGGTACTATGGCCAGGTAGACAGCGTGGCTGTGAAGAGCGCCCTGTTTGTGAACTCCCACTCCACCCTGTTCTATGTGCCCGGCAGTGAGAACATGTACGTGAACTACTCCGACAAGAAGATTGACTCCGTGTTCGTTCGCAAGTTCAACCCCATCGCCGAGCCCGCCAAGCAGGTTCTCACCGGCAATGCCGTGGTGAACGCCGGCACTGCAGGTGTCCTTCCTCTGAACATGGTAGATATCAACGGTAACTACATCTACAAGAATGGTTATGCCCAGAGCAACAAGGGTAAGTACAAGGAGACCATCTATAAGATCTTCAACGCCATTCGCTTCACGCTCGTGTCTGTGAACGGCAGTGAGGAGCTTGGCGGCTTCAGCCTGGTAAGCGGCGACACGCCCGATGTCCTCAAGCTGAATGTCCCTGCCGGTGCTGCCGAAGGTGTCTACACCATTGTTGTGGAAGCCAGCTCCTCATGGAAGGACTACACCTACACGCTCACCATCCGTAACGGTAACGTGACCGGTGGTATCGATGCCGGCAACCAGGACTATGGTAACGGCGGTAGTCAGACTTGGAAATAATCTAAACTTTTGAAAACTATGAAACTAAATAAGTGTTTTGGCACCCTGCTTTTCGCAGGAGCCATCCTGGTCGGTTGCTCCAAGGCTACGGACAGTCTGAAACCTCAGACTGCCCAGAAGCAGGAGACCGAAAAGGCCACCGAGGAGTCTCAGGTCACTGAGACTCCCCAGGGCCCCAACGCGTTCATCCTCAAGATTGAGGCCGAGAACGCTGCCACCAAGGCCCTTACCGACCTGGGCCAGACCCTGGGCTCGGAGTGGAAACAGGGAGACAGCATCAGCGTGTACAACGTGACCACGGGGGAGGCCATCGAGGGCTGGCTGTATGCTGAGGCCGATGGCACCAGTACCACCTTCTCCGGTACGGTTGCCGGTAACTTCAACCAGGGGGATATCCTCCTCCTTCAGTTCCTGGCTCCCGATTACATGCAGCAGGACGGTACGCTGGAAGGCCTTGCCGCCCAGTGCGACTACGCCACTTCCCAGGTGGAAGTGACCGCGATTGATCCCGAGGCCAAGACCATTTCCACCGAGCAGGCCAACTTCGAGAAGATGCAGGCTGTGGTGAAGTTCAATATCACCAACCGCAAGAACCCCGTGGAACCCGTAAAGGTGACTTCCTTCATGGGCTACGGCAAGCTTCCGGGCCAGGAGATTCCTTTCGGCATCTATGTAAAACCTGCGGTTGCGACGGACGAGCTCTATGTGGGTATCCCATACATTGAGAATCTGAAGATTACCTTCGAGGCCGAGGGTGAGGATGGTTTTGACTATCGTCTCATTGTTCCCGAGGTGAGCTTCGAGGATGGTCTTTACTATCGCCGCCAGCTCAACATGAAGCGCAAGGCTAATGTGAAAGCCCCCGTGGCTATTGACACGCTTGTGTATAACAGCGTGCCTCAGAAACTGGTAGAACCCGCCCATGTGTATTGGATGGTGAATGGCCAGGAGATCATCCTGGACCATGACAAGGACTATCAGCAGGATTCCTGCGTCATCTCCTACTTTGTGAAGAAGGAAGTGACTGCGGGCACTGTTCCCACGGCTCCTACTGCTGCCGAGAATGGCTGGCTTAACGAAATCCCCACCCAGACCCACGCCGGTACCTACTATGTATGGACCAAGATGACGGGTAACTACGACTACGAGGATGCGGACGTGAGTGACAACCCCGTGAAGGTAGTGATTGCGAAGGCTACTCCTACCATTAACGCTACGGCTGTCTCTACTGACATGACCTACAACGCCCAGAGCCAGAACCTGCTTTCCGGTGCTGCTGCCCTGAAGATTGGTGACACGGTTGTGACTACTGAAAAGGATGCTGCCGCCACAGCTTGCACCATCAAGTATTATGTGACTACGGAGAATCTCTCCCAGGCTCCGGCTGCTAACGCTTCCGGTTGGGGAACCTCTTACGCTGCCGTTCACGCCGGAACCTACTATATCTGGATCATGACTGAAGGCAATGGCGATATGAATGCTGCTACTGCCAAGGTGACTAAGAGCGTTGCCAAGGCTACTGTATCGGTGGATGTATCTGCAGTTTCTGGCGATCTTGTCTTCAATACGCAGCAGCAGAACCTGCTTTCTGCAGCCGCCAAGATTAAGCTTGGAACGAAGGACGTCACTACCGCTACGGATGATCAGAGCAAGGCTTGTGTCATTTCGTACTATGTGAGCTCCAGTAACTCTACTGCCACTGGCGGCAGCTGGGGTACAAGTTACAGCGCCAAGAATCCTGGTACCTGGTACGTATGGGTGAAGGTGACCGGAAACGGTGATATCAACGATGTCGCTGCCGCTTCCAAGGTATCCAAGTACATTGACAAGGCTACTCCCACTGTGACGACTACGCCTACGGCAAAGACCGGCCTTGTTTACAATGGCGCTGCTCAGAACCTTGCCAATGCCGGTTCTACAAATGGTGGAACCCTTAAGTACAGCACCGATAACGTTAACTGGTCCAATAATGTTCCTACGGGTACCAATGCCGGCAGCTATACGGTTTATTGGAAGGTCGTCGGCAACGATTACTATTATGACAAGAGTGGTGGCAACTTCACTGTTACTATTGCCAAGGCAAATGGTTGGGTGACTTTGAGCTCGTATTCCCATACATTCAATAAAACTGGGCTTGTCCAATTCTGTAGTTTTACGGTCAATTCTACCAGTGGCGGCTCATTTAGCCTTAGTGGAAATCCTAGTGGGTTCATCGCTCAAACAGACGGGAATACAGTTACGATAGTACGTACGGGTAGTAACGTGACTGTAACTTATACAGTTTCTACACCTGAAACAGCTAATTACAAAGCAGCAACGGCAACGTTTACCTGTTATAAGGGTAATTAAATATTCAGTAATTTTTCTGTGGCCGGGACCCCGTTCCCGGCCACTTTTTTATCGGCCCGCCCCATCGGCATCGGCTCGCGTGATGCGCAACTCGCTGCCTGTCACGCACTTGCGCATCCACGGGTGCACGCCGCGGTGCACCCGACAATCAGCATCTCGCTGTGAATCAGCTACTTGCCAATCACCCGGGTTGCAGGCTCCCGCATCTGCTACGATCTTAAGCAGGAAAAGGCCCAAATCCTGCTTAAGTTCGTCAGCAGTGACGAGTAAAAGAAAGGCGAAATTATGTATCTTTGCCAGAGTAACAATTCGCACCGATATGAAAAGGCTTATTTTTATTCTCTGCCTCGCCCTGGCGCAAGCGGCGCTGGCGCAGGAGTTTAAACCCTATATTCCAGAAGATGAGATGCCGGACGTAGTGCAGGTGCTGCCTGCTCCGCCGCAGGATCCCAGCACGGACTTTGACCACGACATTCTCCGCTACATGTGGGGCAAGCAGCAGCGCAAAGACCCCGCCAGGCTGGAGATGGCCATCCGTGACGCCATCTGGAGCATGGACACTACGCTCGTCATCCTGGGAGAGCCTTTTGGCGTAGAAATCTCCAAAGACAAGACCCCGGCCATATACGAGGTTCTCACCAGAGGCATCACCACCATCGAGAACATCCGGTTCCGGCCCAAGGCGCATTACTTCCGCATACGACCCTTCGCCTATTTCAAAGAGCCCTCCATCTTCCCGCAGGATGACGAGTGGCTCGCTACCGAAGGCTCGTATCCTTCCGGCCACACCATCCGGGCCTGGGCCTGTGCCCTCCTGATGTCGCAGATTAACCCCGCTACGGCCGAGGCTGTCTTCGCCCGCGCCTGGATTTCCGGCGAAAGCCGTGTTGTCTCCGGTTGCCACTGGCAAAGCGACGTAGACGCCAGCCGCCCCGTAGCCGGTATCGGTTATGCCCGTCTCCAGACATCGGCCGAATTCCAGAAGGACATGGCCCGTGCCCAGGCAGAGCTGAAGAAACTGGCTAAAATCCAGCCGTAAATTGACAATCTTAAGCATCTTTTGCGGCAAATCCTGCTTTTGTTCGTCACTGCTGACGATCTTAAGCAGGATTTGGGCCTTTTCCTGCTTAAGATCGTAGCTGATGCGGGAGCCTGCAACCCGGGTGATTGGCAAGTGGCTGATTCACAGCGAGATGCTGGTTGTCGGGTGCACCGCGGCGTGCACCCGTGGATGCGCAAGTGCTTGAGTGAGAGCGAGTTGCGCCTCTGGCGGGAGGGGCGGGCCGATGGCGCGGCGCAGGAAAAGAATTACCCCGCTCGCGCATTATCACAATGGGCGGCGGGGGTTATGGTAAGGTATCAATATTTATGTCTGATACCCCTTTATTCTAATACCGTGCCAAATTAGAAGATTTTCTTCTTTTTCTTGGTTTTGGCGTTCCATTCACCGTAAATTTCGCTTACGTTTCCGGCGGTGATGAAACCATGTATCTCATTGTCTTTAATGTAGTTCATGAGGTTGGCGAACTCTTCCTGCGTGAGGAGGGCCTGAATCT
>JAEEGF012244254.1_pt1 | contig 11499 bp, 7 predicted proteins | sample 9134171 | NCBI WGS metagenome assembly JAEEGF01 (sample SAMN16246542, study PRJNA631951) | gut metagenome | biome: gut microbiome; feature: rumen; material: AP-attached | host: Bos | place: Iran: Karaj | collected 2018-10
TTACGGGCCGATGCTCATTCTGCGTCTATGGCCAGTATCTGGTCGCGGACCTTCTGCAGGTCCCTCGGCAGTGATTTCGAATAACTCTTCCAGGCCGACGACACCGAGCCGCTGTAAGAGGCGTTGATGAACTTGCTTATGTCGGCCGAGAAGATGTCTGTGATATAGTACTTGATGGAATCCTTGATGATGTCAAGCATGCTGGCCGTGACGGGATCGCTGGCGCGCTTGGTCTTCATGGTGAGCTCGTAATAGGCCTCCATGACCGTGTGGCTCGAGGTGTACGCCCAGAAGTCCATGACGTTGGTTATCCTGTCGAGGTCCGCTCCGGGGACCTTAGGCACGGTCCAGATGATCGCGTTCGTGTCGATCTTGTGGTAGTACTTCTCCTGATCGGAATTGTACTTCGGGTTCATGACAAGGCCGAAGCCCTTCTCCATCTCCTCGAAGTGCAGCGATCCGCCCATGCTCGTCTGAACGAACAGGAAGTGTCCCTGCGAGAACAGCACCCTCGTGTGGTAGAACTCGTCCGGATACTTGGATCTGTTGCCGGAGTCGAGGCTGCGAGCGGTGTCGAAGTCGATGCATATGTTGGAGTCGTTGACGACCGCCTTGAACTTGTCGAAGAAGTCCTGGGTCTTTTCGGCGTAGTCCGTGCCGATCTTGCAGACGATGTTGTTGTCCGAGTCGTACTCGACGTTGAACGAGCCGATGCCGGTCAGCATGAAGTTGCGCAGGTTGGTCTGCTCGTTGGCCAGCCCGTAGACGCCTATCTGCCCCGCGGGTCCGGGAGCCGAAACGCTCCTGACCATCTGGAAGAAGGTGTCTATGGTCCACTGGTTCTGATCGACGTATTCGTACGGAGAGGTCAGACTAAAGTCCTCAAGGACCTCCTTATTGAACCACATGAACCGACAGCCGGAGATGTTGCTGACGGAGACGTCGTTGGGCATTATGAACAGCATGCCGCCGTAGGTGTACTCAGCGGCAGCGTTGGCGTCCCACCAGGACGCGTCGTAGTTGATGTCCAGGTTCTTTAGATTGAGCAGCAGTCCGTTGTAAGCGAGTGAACCGAGGCCGAAGCGCTGATCGAGCACGACGTCGTAAGGAACCTCGCCGCCGGCCATGTCGTTGCTGATCGTCTTTCTCGGCTGCTCGGCCTCTATGAACTTGAACTCGATGTCGTACCTTTCCTCGACAATGTTGTTTCGTACGGCCGCCTGCTCGTTGACGAGGTCGGTCGCGTTCTCAGGCGAGAAGATGTACATGCCGGGGTAGTGTGTAAGGCTCGCAGTCCTCATGTAAACGGTGAAAGGCTCTCCGCCGTAGTCCGCTTCAGCGAACTTCGGCGCCGTGTCCTCCTCGCCGCTTTCGTCGGGCCGGTCGTCGATCCGCAGCGCTGTCGTGGAACCGCCTTCTTCAGTCCCGTCTCCGCACGAGACGGCTGTCAGAACGGATAAGATCGTCAGGATCGCCAGCACAAGGCATAAGAGTCTTCGGGCGTTTGTCATTTCGGTCTTCCTTTCCGTATGGTCCGTCGTTTCCTATTCATTTGTCAGGGCGCGCTGTTTCCGTATGCGGTCGCCGGGGAGTTTTACAGCGCCCGGACCGTTATCGACCCGGGCGCGCAAAATGCCGTCCGCAGGTCCGGCCTGTGCCGAAGAGCCGGTGCCTGCCGGTGCGGATCATTCGATGGCTTCTATGGCCTGCTGGACCTCGAGGAGGCTCTTCGGGAGCTTGGTGGAATATGTCCTCCAGGCCTTGATGACGGAGGAGCCGTAGGCCGCGCTGATGTAATCGTTGACGCTTGCCGAGAAGATGTCGGTGATGTAGTACTTGATAGTCGCCTTGACGGTGTCAAGCATCTCGGCCGCGGTAGGATCGCTGGCGCGCTTGGTCTTCATGGTGAGCTCGTAGAAGGCCTCCATGACGGTGCTGCTGGAGGTGTAGGCCCAGAAATCAAAGACGTTGGCGACCATGGTGAGATCGGCGGCCGGATCCTTAGGCAGAGCCCAGATGACCGCGCTCGGGTCGATCTTGTGGTAGTAGTTCTCCTGGTCGGAGTTGTACTTCGGGTTCATGACCAGGCCGAAGCCCTTCTCCATCTCTTCGAAGTGGGAGGTGCCGCCCATGCTGGTCTGAGTGAAGAGGAAGTGGCCCTGGGAGAACAGAGCTCTCGTGTGGTAGTACTTGTCGGGGTACTTCGAGGCGTTGGCGGCGTCGAGCTTGTCGGCGGTCTCGAAGTCGATGCACACGTTGGAGTCGTCGACGACGACCCTGAGCTTGTCGAAGAAGTCCTGGGTGCGCTCGGCGTAGTCGGTGGCGATCTTGCAGATCAGATTCTGCTCGTCGTCGAGCTCGACGCTGAACACACCGATGCTGGTCAGCATGAAGTTGCGGACGTTGCCGCTCTCGTTGGCAAGGCCGTACACGCCGATCTGGCCTTCGGGACCGGGGGCGGATACGCTCTTGACCATGGTGAAGAAGGTGTCAATAGTCCAGTTGTTCTGGGCGACGTACTCATAAGGCGAGGTCAGATTGAAGTCCTCGAGCACGGCCTTGTTGAAGAACATGAAGCGGGCCGCGGAGATGTTGCTGACGGAGGCGTCGTTAGGCATGATGAAGAGCTTGCCCTTATAGGAGTACTCTTTTGCCGCGTTGGCGTCCCACCAGGAAGTCGTGTAGTCGATATCCAGCTCGTGGAAGTTGCGGAGGACTCCGTCGTACGCGGCGGTCCTGAGCTTGTGGCGCTGATCAAGCACGACGGCGTAAGGGATGTAGCCGCCGGCGTTGTCGGTCTTCATAGTGGTGTTGGGGTTCTCGGTCTCGATGATCTTGAACTTGATGTTGTACTTCTCCTCGACGATGGCGTTCCGGATGGCCGCCTGCTCGTTGACGAGGTCGGTCGCGTTCTCAGGGCAGAAGATGTATCTGCTGGGATAGTGGGTGGCTGTGGAGTTGCGGATGTATACTCCGAACTCGGCTCCGCCGTAGTCGGCCACGGGGAATACGGGGCCGGTCTCTCCGGTCGATTCGTCTGCATTGTCTCCGGAGTTGACCGCGGCCGTCGTTTCGACCTGCTTGCCCGAGTCGCCGCAGGCAGTCATCGCGAAGAGCGACGCGGCCGTAAGGATCGCAAGCAGCAGGCTGATGATTCTTGACGAGAGTTTCATTTTGCTTCCTTTCCGCTGACTGATTGTCATTTATAGTGTTTTTTGGATCCGATCATAACTCGCGGCACGCGCGGGCTCGAAGTCCGCGCCGCCGCAGCGCTCAGTCCTCTATGGCCTTGATCTTGTCCTGAAGACGCTCAAGGTCTCTGGGGATCTTGACCGACAGTGCCTTCCAGGCCTGGGTCACGGAGATGTTGTATGCCGAGTTCGCGAACGAGCCGACGTCCGCTGAGAACAGGTCGGTGATATAGTAGCGGATCGATCCCTTGACGGTGTCAAGCATCTCTGCGGCCGTGGGATCGGTGGCGCGCTTGGTCTTCATAGTGAGCTCGTAATAGGCCTCCATAACGGTGCCGGTCGACGTGTAGGCCCAGAAGTCGAGGATGTTGGCGATCTTCTCCTTGTCGGCGGCGGGGTCGTTGGGCAGGGCCCAGATGATCGTGCCGCTGTCCATGGCGTGGTAGTACTCCTTCTGGTCGGAGTTGTATTTCGGGTTCATGACCGGACCGAAGCCCTTTTCCATCTCCTCGAACTCGCGCGAGCCGCCGAGACTGGTCATCGTGAACAGGAAGTGCCCCTGGGAGAACAGCGCCCTGACGTGGTAGAATTGGTCCGGGTATTTCGACGCGTTGATCGGGTCGAGCCCCGCGGCCGTCGAGAAGTCGATGCAGACGTTCTTGTCTGTGGTGACGGCCCTGATCTTGTCGAAGAAGTCCTGGGTCTTTTCGGCGTAGTCGGTGCCGATCTTGCAGACGATGTTCCTGTCCTCATCGTACTCGATCAGGAACGATCCTATACCGGTCAGCATGTGGCCGCGTACGGCCCCCTCCTCGTTGGACAGGCCGTATACGCCGATCTGTCCGTCGGCACCGGGCGCCGACACGCTCTTTACCATGGTAAAGAATGTGTCAATGGTCCATTCGTTCTGCGCGACGTACGTGTACGGCGAGGTGAGCTTGAAGTCCTCGAGCACCGCCTTGTTGAAGAAGAAGAAGCGGCACCCTGAGATGTTGCTGACGGAGACGTCGTTGGGCATTATGAACAGCTTGTCGGCGTAGCAGTACTCGCTGGCCGCGTTGGCGTCCCACCAGGGCGTGGTGTAGTCGATCTCGAGGCACAGGAAGTTGCGGAGCAGCCCGGCGTAGGCCAGAGTCTGATACCCGGCGCGCTGGTCGAGCGTGATGTCGTAAGGAATGTCCCCTCCCGTGATGTCCCTCTTCATGGTGTCGACGGGGTTCGAGACCTGGATGAACTTGAAGTTGATGTTGTATTTTTCCTCGACGATGTTGTTGCGGACGGTGACCTGATCGTTGACGATGTCGGAAGCGTTCTCGGGGGCGACGATATACATCCCCATGTAATGGGAAAGGTTTGCCGACCTCATGTAGACCGTGAAGGTCTCTCCGCCGTAGTCGGCCTCGGCGAATTTGGGCGAGGTGTCGGCTTCCGTCGACGAGTCTTCCGACGACTGCACGACCGGATCGGTATCGGGGGCGTCGGGCGTTTTTTCGCCGCAGGCCGCAACGGCAAGCACTCCGAGCGCGGTCACAAGAGCAAGCAGAAGACATATGAATCTGTTTCCGGTTCTCATGATGTTTCCTTCCTGAACCACAGGTTCGGCAAATGGATTTTCATTCCGGCCCGGACTCGCGCGCTCGCACGCGGGCGGGGACATATACTCATTGTAGATTATAACACACTTAGGCATGTCAATCAAGTTTTTTATCGCGTTGTTTGTCCAAATACGTCAACTTGTACAAACGTGCGCCGCGGTTTTTGGACATAAATGCGCATAAGGCGGGTCTGCCCGTCCCTCGGCGAGGCCGCAATGCCCCTCCGGCGCCGTTCTGTGGCCGCGGGGACTTGCCCGGACGGGCGATTTATGCTATAATTCTGACTGCCCTATGGCTGCAGCGGCCGACGGCCGGGCGCCCGCGGGGCGGCTGCGTCTGAATCTCGCCCTCCGAAAGGAACTGACATGGATTTCAAAGAACTCGAAAAAACGCTGTCCGATCTGTCGGCATACGGCATTCCGTCGTGCGCGGTGTCCGTGTGGAAGGACCACCGCGAGCTCTTCCGCCTCGCCTCGGGGAGCGGGCTCCCTCCGCGCGACGACACCCTCTTCTTTATGTACTCGCTCTCCAAACCCGTCACCGTCTGCGCGGCGATGAGCCTGTGGGAGCGCGGTCTGCTGGACCTCGACCGGCCCGTCGGCGATCTGCTCCCCGAGTTTTCACATCTCTGCGTAAAGCAGCCCGACGGCAGTACCGCCCCGGCGAAGGAGACGCTTACAGTCAGGCATCTGTTCACCATGACGTCCGGCTTCTCTTACGGGATGACGGCCGACTGCCTGCGCGCGATGCGCGCCGACACCGGCGGCAGATGCGGGACCCGCGAGGCCATGAAGGCCGTCGCCACCCTGCCGCTTCTGTTCGAGCCGGGGGCCAGATACATGTACGGCCTCTCCCACGACATACTTGCCGCATGCGTGGAGAAGGCCGCGGACATGCGCTTCTCCGATTTCGTTAAGAAGACGGTTTTCGAGCCGCTCGGAATGAACGATTCCTTCTGGCATACCGGCCCCGGGATCACGGAGAGGATGGCTCAGGAGTACGCGTGGGATTCCGGCTCCGGAGGGCCAAGAAAGGTGTCACTCCACAACAGTTACGTCTTCGGTCCGGATTACGAGTCCGGCGGCGCGGGCCTCATATCCAGTCTCGGCGACATGCAGCTCTTCAGCGACGCCCTGGCCTGCCTCGGCGAGGGAAAGAGCGGCGCGCGCATCCTGAAGCCCGGGACGGTCGAGCTCATAAGGACCCCCGCGCTCACTCCCGCCCAGCGCAGGACCTTCGTCTCGTCGTACCTCAAGCAGTGCTACTCGTACGGCCTCGGAGTCAGGACCTGTCTGTCCGACGATCCCGATCTGCTCTCGCCGGCCGGCGAGTTCGGCTGGGGCGGAGCCGCGGGCGCTCTTCAGCTTATCAGCCCCGAGCTCGGCGTCTCGGCGGTGTACGTCCAGCACGTCCTCGGCTGCGATTTCTCCGTCCTCCGGCCCCCGCTGTTCCGGGCCGTCTTCGGCGCCTTCCGCGCGGAGTGATCCGCCCCCGCGGGATACCCGCGAGCCCGTTCGGAGAAAAGAGATGCCCCTCTGCGCGGGATGATCTCGACCCGGGCGCGGCGGCGCCGCGCCCGGCGCCGCATCCGGCCAACGTCCGGCCATCGCCCGGCCATCGGCCGTTTTGCGCAAAACTATTGACTTTTGCGAATAATAATAGTATAATATGGTGTTTAAGTATGCCGTTCCGGCATGCTTTCGATCCGCCGGCCCTCCCGGGCCGTTTTCGGCCGTCCCGCCGGGCCCTTCTCGCCCGTCATCCCGGCCGGACCGCCGCTCATGCCCGGAACCCGTCCCGGGTCGGCGGCATCACCCGTTTCGGATGTCCCCATCACACTTTTAAAAATATCGAAAATGGCAAAAAAGAAAGAGAAAGAAAAAGAAAAAACAGAAGCCGGCAGGCGCGGGGCCGCGCCCGGCCGGACAGATAAAAAGACAAAGGCCCCGGCCGGGAAGGCCGGAACGGCGGCCCCCGAGATCCGCGACAGGTCCAGAAAAGTGCGCATAATCCCTCTCGGCGGCCTCGGCGAGATCGGAAAGAACATGACCCTGTTCGAGACCGACAGGGACATGGTCATCATAGACTGCGGAGTCGGTTTCCCGGACGAGGACCTTCTGGGCATCGATCTCGTCATCCCCGATTTCTCGTATCTGCGCGAGCACGGAGACAAGCTTCGCGGCGTGGTGCTCACGCACGGCCACGAGGACCACATAGGCGGCATCCCTTATCTGCTGAAAGAGTTCAACGTTCCCGTCTACGGCACGGCCCTGACCATCGGCATCATAGAGGCAAAGCTCCGCGAGCATAAGCTCCCCTTCCGGCCCAGGCTCACCACGGTCAGGGCCGGCGACCGCGTCCAGCTCGGCGAGTTCGAAGCCGAGTTCATCCACGTCAACCACTCCATCGCCGACGCCTGCGCCATAGCGCTGTCGACGCCGGCCGGCATTATCGTCCACAGCGGCGACTTCAAGCTCGACGTCTCACCCATCGAAGGCCCCATGATGGACCTCGTCCGCTTCGGCGAGCTCGGCCGCAAGGGCGTAAAGCTCCTTATGTGCGAATCCACCAACTCCGAGCGCCCGGGCTTCACGCCGTCCGAAAAGAGCGTCGGCGGAGTGCTCGAGAACGTCTTCTCCCTCTATCCCGAGAAGCGCATCGTCGTCGCGACATTCTCGTCGAACGTACACCGCGTAATGCAGATAATCGGCGTCTCCGTAAGGCACGGCAGGCGCGTTGCCATCACCGGGCGGAGCATGCAGACGGTCATATCGGCCGCCATCGAGCTCGGATACATGAAGCCCCCCGCCGACTCCATCATCGACGTGGCGGACGTAAAGAAATACGCCCCGGGCCAGGTGACGCTCATCACCACCGGCAGCCAGGGCGAGCCGATGTCCGGCCTGTACCGCATGGCCTTCTCCGACCACGCCCAGGTCTCGCTCGGGGCCTCCGACGTCGTGGTATTCTCCTCCAGCGCCATCCCCGGCAACGAGAAACTCATCGGCCGCATAATAAACGAACTCACGCGCAACGGCATCAAGGTGATATACGACTCCAACTTCTCGGGCATACACGCCTCCGGCCACGCCTGTTCCGAGGAGATAAAGCTCCTCATCCAGCTGTGCCGTCCCGACTTCTATATGCCGGTGCACGGCGAGTACCGCCACCTCGGCGCCAACCGCGAGCTCGCCCTCTTCACGGGCATCCCGGCGGACCGCATAGTGACCGCCGACATCGGCAGCGTCGTTGAGCTCGGCAGGCGCTCCGCCGTCATAACCGGAACGGTGCCCGCCGGGCGCACTCTCATCGACGGCCTGGGCGTCGGCGACGTCGGCAAGGCCGTCCTCCGCGACCGCAAGGCCCTGGCCGAGGAAGGCATGGTGATCATCTTCGCCTCGGTCGATCTCGGCGCAAGGCTCGTCCTGAACCCGCCCGAGGTCATCACGAAGGGCTTCATCTACACGCCGGAATCCGAGGGCCTGATAAAGGAGGTCCAGGAGATCGTCTCCTGCGAGCTCGGCGACGCCGTCGTCTCCCGCCGCAAGGCCGATCTCGAGACCGTAAGGGAGCGCGTGCGCAGGGCCGTATCCAAGATGCTCGTGCAGAGGACCGGCCGCAACCCCATGGTCATTCCGTTCATAGCGGACCTGTGAACGGTCCGGATCGCGTCTTTTTTCCCGGCTGTCAGGCGCCCGCCGGCAGCTGATCCATACATACCCCAACAAGAAAGGCAACTATCAAAATGGGAAAAGGTAACAGAACCAGAACTCAGAGAGCCGCGGAGGTCGTTTTTTCCGCCAACAAGAACACGGGGAAAGCCTCCGAAAAGAATGCCAACCGCATAACCGCGCTGGTCGTGACTCTCGTCGCCCTCCTCATCGTTGGCTGTATCCTCCTGTCTCTCTCCGTCAACACGGGCTTCTTCTCCAGAAGCAAGACCGCCGCCAAGTCGGACAATTTCAAAGTCACGGGGACCATGCTCTCGTACTACTTCTTCTATCAGTACAACTCGTTCCTGTCGCAGTACGGCAGCTACATCTCTTATCTCGGAATAGACACCGGAAAGTCGCTCAAGTCGCAGCTCTACTCCGAGAACGAGACCTGGTACCAGTACTTCATGAACAGCATCAGAGACGAGCTCGAGCAGTATCTGGTCCTCTGTGAGGCCGCCCGCGCCGCCGGGATCTCCCTCGACGACGACGAAAAGAAGGCCATAGAAGACGATATCGCCTCCATCGCCGAGAGCGCCAAACAGTACGGCTACACGACCAACACCATGCTTGCCCGCATGTACGGCAACGGAGTCACCGCCAACGACGTCAAAAAGGCCCTGGAGCTCTCCGTTCTGGCCTCCAAGTACTACGCTCAGATTTACGACGAGCTCGAGGCCGCCGTCACAGAAGACGATATCGAAAACGAGATAAAGGAGAACAAGGCGAACTATTACACCGCCGACACCCTCCAGTTCTCGTTCACCGCCTCGCTCAGCGCCGCGGCCGCCGAGGCGACCGATGAAGAGAAGGCCCGGTTCGAGACCGACAAGGCAGACGCCAAGGCCAAGGCCGAGGCCCTGCTCTCCGCCGCCGTCTCCGCCGAAGCCTTCAAAAAGGCCGTCGCCGACGAGCTGCTTACCCGCTTCGACAGCAAGTTCGAGGCCGAATACGCGTCCGCCTCCTCCTCGCTCGACGACGCCTCCAAGCCGACCGACGAGCAGCTCGCTTCGGCCAAGGCGGACATCCTCGCCTACATAACCAAGGTGCTCTCGGACGACGAGACCGCCGAGGCGCCCGACTTCGGCGAGGCGACCTACGCCTCCGCTCTCAGAACGACCGCCTCCTCTCTCTACACCTATTTCTACACCGACAACTACGGCTCTCTCGAGAAGAAGAACATCTCCTGGGCCGATCCGTCCGGCGATGACACCGACGAGCTCAACAAGTGGCTCTTCGGCGACGGCATAAAGGAGAACGACTCCAAGCTCGTCGAGTCCGAGACCACCTCGTCCGCCTCCTACACCGTCGCGGTCGTCACCTCGCCGTCCCACAGGAACGAGGCTCAGACCAAAAACGTCGCCCACATCCTGATCTCCTCCTCCACCGCGGGTTACGACGAGGACGACACCTCCCAGAGCAAAGCCGCGAGCTCCCTTGCCAAGGCCAAGGCCGAAGAGGTGCTGGCTCAGTACCGCGCCGGCGAGCAGACCCTCGACGCCTTCAAGACTCTTGCAAAGCAGTACACCGAGGACGGCAGCGTCGAATACAAGAACGTCGTCGAGGACTACATGGTCGCCTCTTTCAACGACTGGCTCTTCGACGAAGCTCGCCAGGTCGGCGATGTCGAGATCGTCGAGACCGAATACGGCTTCCACATCATGTACTTCGAGGGCGACGGCCTGGTCAAATGGAAGGCCGACGCGACCTCTTCCGTCACCGCAAACAAATTTGCCGACTGGGTCAAGGAGAACTCCTCCAAATTCCACGTCACCTTCAACGACAAGGTCCTGGCCTCCGTAAACGCCTGACCTTCCTCCCTCCCCCGGAAGGCTGATGCCGGGCGCTCCGCGTCCCTGCCGGCCCGCCGGACCAAGAAAAACAAAATGGCGCGCCTTGATGACGCGCCGCCGCCGGGGCTGCCGAAAGAACCTGTCTTTTCGGCGGCCCCGACGAGACAGACAGGAACAGTGATCGCATGAGCAAAGAAACTCCCAAGACCACGGCAGCCTTCCGCTGCCCCGTCTGCGGCGCCGGCGTCCTCGGCGCGCCGGGCTTTTTTTCGGTTGCCCGCGTCGCCGGCAGAGTCACGCTCAGATGCAGCGATCCCGACTGTCCCGCCTCATCCGTCAAGGACGACGCCTCGCTGTGCATGGATCTGCGCGTCCGCGCCTCGGCCGGCCGCGAATCCGTCGACCTCTCCGTTCCCTGTATCTTCTGCAGGCGGCCGCACCGCTTCACCGCCGACGCGGCGCTTGTATCCTCGCGCGCCGAAGCGGGATCCCCGCTCATTTTCACCTGCCCGGTCTCGGGCGTCGAGCTCGCCTTTTTCGGCGAGGAAAACCGGGTAAAGGCGGAGCTGGCCAGATCAGAGCTCGAGCTGCTCGAGGCCTGCTCTGACGCCGACGGCGAGTCCGTCCCGCTCCCCGCAAACGACGGCTGCGCCGCGCCGCTGCCGGACCCGGAGATCTGCGAGATGATCAATTTCGTCGTAAGGGATCTGGAGGCCGAAGGGCGGCTGTTCTGCGGCTGCCCGCCCGCAGCCGACGGCTCATGCACCGGAAACTACGAGATATCTCAGGAGCCGGGCTTCATCACCGTCAGGTGCGCGGTCTGCGGAAAAAGCAGAGCCATTCCCGCCACATCGCTGATCGCGGCGCACGACATGCTGGATCTCGACTCCCTGACGCTGGAGTGATCCCTCCTCTCCGGACTTTTCGTCCGGAAAACCGCAAACCTTTTTTGATTCAGATCGGGGTGTAACTCAGCTGGTAGAGTGCGTGGTTTGGGACCACGATGCCGCACGTTCGAGCCGTGTCACTCCGACCATATCGAGTATTCATAACGGACTTCAGTTATGGATACTCGATTTTCTTTTTCAGCACAGTATCACCGCCTGCGGTGGCGAGTAAGTGCGCTTTTTAATAACCGATGACTGCGCTGCAAATTTACAACTGACAAGAGAGAATAAGAGCTTTTTCCAACTGATAGTTTCACACA
>JAEEGF011786408.1_pt1 | contig 11497 bp, 8 predicted proteins | sample 9134171 | NCBI WGS metagenome assembly JAEEGF01 (sample SAMN16246542, study PRJNA631951) | gut metagenome | biome: gut microbiome; feature: rumen; material: AP-attached | host: Bos | place: Iran: Karaj | collected 2018-10
CATAACTGGGAATACTGGCACCTGGCCCTCCGGGAGGCCCTTCCTTTCGCTTCCCGCAACTTCGGGAAATAGTCTTTACGGGATTACGATCTTGTAGGTCTTCCCGGCCTTGTTGGTCAACTTGTCGTCGCGCAGCCAGAGGTTCGCCTCCTTGAGGGCGGCGTAGGTCGTATGGTGCGCAAGGGCGAAGTCCACGAGGCTCGGGACGGGACCGGTGACCGTGACCTCTTCCCGGGGCCGGAACAACGGATAATAATCTCCCGGGGCGAGGTCGAAGCCGAACGCGGCGGGATTCTCGAAGAACATCTTGGCCGCCAGGAGGCGGAACATGTAGCGGGCCGTCTCTTCCGGGAGCCAAAGGTCCATGGCGTTACTCTGCTTCTGCGTTTCCCGGCGGCGGGCGATGCCCCCCTGTCCCGCGTTGTAGCTCGCAGCGACCGTCATCCAGTCCCCGAATTTCCGATAGGCTTCGTTGAGGTACTGGCAGGCCGCAATCGTCTCTTTCTCAATATGATAGCGTTCGTCCACCTCGGCGCTTACCTCGAGCGTATAGGTCTGGGCGGCGGATTTCATGAACTGCCAGAGACCGACCGCACCGGCCTTTGAGACCGCCTTGGGATCGAGGTTGCTTTCGATGACCATCAGATACTTCAAATCCTCCGGGATGCCATAGAGTTTCAGGATCGGAACGATCCGGGAGAAAAAGCGGCGGGAACGCTTGAGCATCAGGAGCGACGTCGAGTGCATATACGTAAAGGAGATCAGTTCCCGGTCCATGCGTTCGCGGAGGTCCTGGCGGGTCAGGTCGACCGTATCCCCGGCGAAGACCATCTTGTCGGGGACGGCCGGCGGCCGCGGATGAAGCATTTCCGCCCCCGGGCTCCAGGTCTGGGCCAAAAGACTGCCCGAGACGAGGAGCGGCAGGGCGAAAAGAAGGATCAGCCGTCTCATTCTTCGGCGATAATCGGTTGGAGATATTCCCCGATCCGGTCGAGCCAGGTGTAGCTGCCCGTTCCGGGAGAAGCTTTCCGCTGGAAGCAGTGGGGACGGGTAGCAAGCGTATGGAGCTCGCTCTGGATGCCCATCGCCCGCATCTTTTCCCAGGTCTTCACGGAGTTCATCGAGGCCCAGACATCCGCGTCGCCGTGGATGAACAGCATCGGGGCGGTATCGAGGTCGAAAGAGAATTCCGGGGAGAGAACGGCGGAATCGTCGTTTCCTCGGGTCGTATTATGCACATCCAGGCCATCGGTCAGGGCATAGGCGGGATAGATGCCGATTCCCCACTGGACCTTGCAGGAGAGCTTGTCCAGACTATCGATCGGCAGATAGGAACGGTGCCGGGAAGAGGTCACGCCCATCAGGGTCAGGTGTCCGCCGGCGGAAGAGCCCATGATCCCGATCCGGTCCGGATCCAGGCCGCGGGCGACCGCTTCGCTCCGGACGATGCGGATCGTCCGCTGGAGGTCCTCCCAGGCGCAGGTATGCTTGGCAAGTCCCTTCGGACGGGGAGAACGGTATTTCAAGGTCACGACGGTCATCCCCATCGCATTCAGGTAACGGCGGGCCGGAGGGACCTCGAACCCGTCCGGCTTGTTCCCGTTATAGCCGCCACCGGAATAGATAATCTGGATCGCCTTGGTTTTCAGGACTTTCGGGATATGCCATTCGATATAGGGCTCGCACAGGTGGTCCTGCGGATCGGGCATCTTCCCTTCCGGCCAGACCGCTTCGCGGATCACTTCCGCCCGGTCTTCGTCGCTCGTGAAACGGTCCATCAGCGCGACTTCCTCGCCGACCGGCCCGAGGAATCCCATCTGGGTCATGAACTCGATTCCCCGTTCGAGGCCGAAGGCACCGTGGCCCTTGTCCGGATAGAGATGGAGTTCCGCCGGAATGTTCCTTTTCCGGAGCTCGCGGTAGACCAGGGTCGAACCGTTGGGGGAATACGGGTCCAGACCGCCGTGGTGCAGGCTCATCGGACAGGTTTTCCCGTCAAATTTGAAGACGTCGCTCAGGAAGACATCGGAGCCGTATCCTTCGCGGACGGCCCTGGTTCCCTGTTCCCCGTCCGTCGTGACATAGGCCGGGGCGTTGACGATGGCCCAGTTCAGGTGGCAGGGGACCTTGTCAAGGGCGTCAATCGGCTCGTAGGCGGGCGTCTCGGAACTGGTCGCGAGAAGAAGGGCGAGATGCGAACCAGCCGACATCGAAATCGCTCCGATGCGCTCGGGGTCGAACCCGCGCTTTTTCGCTTCGCTCCGGACCATGCGGACCGCCCGCTGGCCGTCTTCCCAGGCCGTCTGGTAGATCGGAAGTCCTTCGGGGCGGGGCGTCCGGTAGACGAAATTGACGCATTGGATTCCCCTCGCTGTCAGTTCTTTATGCCACTTGTCAATAAGGTCGACATCGCAGCAGTTCTTGTAGCTGCCGCCCGAAATCAGGATCATGCAGGCTCCGTTCCGGACGGAGGCGTCCGGAGTCTCGAACCATTCCAGATAGGCTGTCCGGAATTTGTCCGGATTGAATTTCTCCGCGCTGACCTCATTGGTCATCGCGGCAATCTGATGAGGCTGTGCGTCCGGCATCTTTCCCTTGGGCCAGACGGACTCCCTTTCGTATGCGGACAGCGTAAGGGTCGCGAAAAGGAGCAGGAATCCGATCGTTCTTTTCATAAGAAAAAAGTTAAGGGGAGATCCGGCTTTTCCGGGACTCCCCTGAATTCATACTTGGTTAACTGCTAAAACAGATAGCGGAGACCGAGTCCGAAACTGGACCAGCCGAAGCCGGTGTCAGGAATCAGATTGAACATCGGCCGCCAGTCGATGGAGATCTGGAACGGAATTTCGGAGAAAAGATATTCCAATCCGATCTGTCCGCCGATTCCAAGACCGATTCCGGCCTTCTCGACCAGCCAGAGATGGGCTGCCGGGCCGGCGTAGAAGTTGAAAGGACCGGCCGGAGCTATCTGGAAATCATACGAAGCGGCTGCGCTGAAAGAGCCGGGGGCATTGGGATTCAGTTTCCAACCCAGGTCGACTTCAAGGAAATTCGAAGCGCCAAGCGCGTGCTGATAGGAGAGGTCTGCGCCATAACCGACACGGACACCGAGAGCGCGGGGTTGCGCCGAAGCTGCCACGGCAAGGCCGATAAGGGCAGCGAGGATAAGGATTGTCTTTTTCATCTTAAAAAGATTTATTTCTACAAATATAATAATTCTTCCGGAAAAATCAGTATCCGAGCCGGGCAAGCGTTTCTTCGGCATCGGGAACTTCCGTCGGGGCGCCTTCTCCGCGCAAGCCCTTCTCCAGCAGGAAGCGGAGCGTCATCTCGCTCCGGTTGGTGAAAAATCCGTCCGAGCGTCCGGTCTGTTCCTCCATCTGGTCGATCGTGTCGAAAGAATAGGGATGGTTCAGCATTCCCGCCTTCCGGACGAGGTCCGCCTGCCAGGCATGGTTCAGCTCCGCATAATCGTTCGGAGCTCCGGAGATGGACGGTCCGATGATATTCGCCCCGTTGGCCCGGGCCCATTTCAGGATCGCCCGGAAGCCTTCCGGCGTATCGAGGTCCCCGCCAAGAATCTCTTCCGGACAGGGCGGCCAGAGCAGGAAGCACATCGGAAGACGCCCCTTGAAGACGGCTTTCGCCCTTTGGAGAGAGGCCGGAGAGAAGGTCTGGAGGATGACCTTTCCACCCGTATTTCCGACATTGACCTTTCCGTCCTTGTAGAATTCCCGGTCCGTCGCGGGGCGGGTCAGGACATTCCATCCCTCCGCGTCCAGGATCTCATAGACCCGCTGTTCCATATCCTCGGGATTGACCTCGGGCTCCTTGAATTCGATATAGATGCCGGGCCGGTTCCCTCCGTCTTCCGGATCCGGTTCATAGGCCTTTGAAAAATCATAGGATACGATCTCCATATACTTCCCTCCTTCGGGGGCTGAATGGAAAATCTCTTCCAGGGTCTTCCCCTTGCAGGATTCCTTCATGGCATAGGGCAGGATCCGGCGCCCCGAGGTATCGCGGCAGAGCCTCTTTCCGGAGGCATATGCGATCTGGTCCTGCAGGGCGGACACATACTGGCTTCCTTCGAAGGCGGGACGGGCCCGGTCGGGGTTGGCGGCGTTGAACCAGCTTCCTGCGTCGAGCATCAGCAGCTCCGCATAGTAGTAGGAAGCGGCATAGAAGGGCCTGAAGGTCTCCTTATCCCGGAGGAACTGGGCGACGGCGTCGGCCGAGGAGAACCCCAGGGACTCGTAGAAGGAGATGCGGCTGTCGGGAATCCGGTCGCCGAAGACGGCTTCGATATCCGTCGTCCGGGTCAGGTTCTCGTCGTGGTTCGCCAGGATAACGCCGTCCTTCGTGCATTGGAGGTCGGACTCGAGATAGTCCGCGCCCGTTTCCCGCGCCCAGCGCCAGGCGCTTTCCGTTTCCTCGGGGGCCCAGTAGGTCGAGCCGCGATGGGCCATGACGGCGTGGGAGGGTATTCGTTCGGGGCCTCTTCCGCAGGACGCGAGGAGGGCCAGCAGGAGGCAGAGTGCAGGGATCCGGTTAGTCTTCATATCGATCTTTCGCTTTAGTTCCTGCTGCAAAGATAAGAAATCCTCCCGCAGATTCCGGTATTTTGTTATCTTTGCGAATATGAAACGGATTTTACTTCTTTTGATGCTGTTTACCGGCCCCCTTGCGACCCTTTCGGCCGGCAGCTATACCGACCTGTACCGGAATCTTCCCGTCGCATTGTCCGAACCGGTAGCGCCCGTCATTCCCGACCGGACCGTCTCCCTGCTTGATTTCGGCGGAAACGGGGACGGCGTCGCCCTCAACACGGAAGCCTTCCGGAAAGCCATCTCCGCCCTTTCGAAACAAGGCGGCGGCCATCTGGTCGTCCCGGCCGGCATCTACCTGACCGGCCCGATTTCCCTGAAGGACAATATCGACCTCCGCCTCGAGAAAAACGCCCTCGTCCTCTTCTCCCCGGACAAGTCCCTCTTCCTGAAAGAGGACGGTTCCGGAATGGTCCCGGGGCTCTCCGCTAGCAAGCGGAAGAACATCAGCCTGACCGGCGAAGGCACCCTGGACGGAAACGGAGAATGGTGGCGGGCCGTCAAGCGGGGCAAGGTCAGCGATGTGGAATGGAATGATTTCCGGCGGCTCGGCGGAACGGTTACCGAGGACGGGTCGCTCTGGTACCCCTTCGGGCTCAAGCATTTCGAGAACGCCGCCCCCTCCCCGCAGGAGCAGGAGCGGCTGAGGACGCACCTGATCCGTTTCACGGACTGCGAGAATGTCCTCGTCTCCGGCGTCACGATCCAGAACTCTCCGAAATTCCATCTCGTTCCGCAGCGCTGCCGCAACGTCATCATCGACGGAGTCACGGTCCGCTGTCCCTGGAACGCCCAGAACGGTGACGGAATCGACATCATGCAGTCGCAGGACGTCCTCGTGACGGGCTGCAGGGTCGATGTCGGCGATGATGGCATCTGCCTCAAGGGCGGAGCCGGCGAGGCCGGGGTCAAGGGTGGCCCCTGCCGGCGGATCCTGATCGCCGGGAACACGGTCAACCATGCCCATGGAGGCTTTGTCATCGGGTCCGAGTTCTCCGGGGGAATGTTCGACATCGTCGTCCGGGACAATACCTTCTCCGGAACGGATACCGGCCTCCGCTTCAAAAGTGGACCCGGCCGGGGCGGTCGCTGCGGAAATATCTATATCTCATCGATTTACATGAGCGACATCCGGGACGAGGCGATCGTTTTCGAAACGTCCTATGCCAATCAGTCCGTCGGAGAGAAGGCCGCCGTCGCAAAGACGCAGGCCTTCCTGCCCGACTTTTCGGACATCCATATCTCCGGCATCGTATGCCGGGACGCCCGGATCGCCGTCGCCGCCCGCGGCCCGCTCTCGATGATCCACGATATCTTCCTGGACGACAGCACCCTCTTTTTCCTCGAAACCGGATCGGACCTCGCCGACCCTGCCATGATCGCCTTCCGGAATGTCCGGATCCTGTCCTACTGATACGAACCCTGTTAGTATGAATAAACGTTTCTTCACCCTGCTCCTGTGCCTGCTCCTCGGCGGGGCGGCCGTTTCCGCGCAGACGGAATCCTATACTCCCTCCGAATCCAACCTTCGGGCCCGGGAGAAATTCGCCTCCCACCGGCTCGGCATTTTTCTCCATTGGGGAATCTACAGCTCCTACGCCCAGGGAGAGTGGTATCTGTCGAACGGGAAACTCGACCGGGAAGCCTATTACAATGCGGCCAACGGCTTCTGCCCGGCCCGTTTCGATGCGGTCGCCTGGGCCAGGGCGTTCAAGGAGGCCGGCGCCGGCTATGTCACCCTGACCTCCCGGCACCATGACGGTTTCTCCATGTTCCGCACCGCCCAAAGCCCTTACAACATCGTAGACGGGACTCCCTATGGAAAAGATGTTTCCGGGATGCTCACCGAGGCCGTCAAGGCCGAAGGGATGGACATGCACTTCTATTATTCCATCCTAGACTGGCTCCGGGAGGACTATCCGAAAGGCCGTTCCGGCATCGCCAAAGACGATTCCAAGGCGGATTACAACCATTATCTCGAGTTTGAAAAGGCCCAGATCCGGGAGCTCCTGACCCAGTATCATCCCTCCGCCCTCTGGTTCGACGGCATGTGGGACCACCGGGAAGCCGGATTCCCCTGGCAGATGGAAGAACTTTACCGGTTCATCCACGGCATCGATCCGGCCTGCCTCATCGGCAACAACCACCACATCGCGCCCATCCCGGGAGAAGATTTCCAGATGTTCGAGCGGGATCTCCCCGGCGAAAACAAGGCGGGGATGAGCGGCCAGGAAGTCAGCACGGTCATGCCCCTCGAGATGTGCCAGACGATGAACGGGGCCTGGGGATACAAGATCGACGATCAGAAATACAAGAGTGTCAAGGAGTTGATCCAACTCCTGGTACGTGCCGCGGCCAAGGGGTCCAACCTCCTGATCAACATCGGCCCGCAGGCCGACGGCCAGCTCCCGGCACCTGCGCTCGACCGGCTCAAGGGGATGGGCGGGTGGATGAAGGTCTTCTCCCGCACCGTCGACGGAACGGACAAGACCGCGATTCCGGAGCAGCCCTGGGGCGTTTCGACTCGGAACGCGACCTCCGTCTTCCTCCATATCCTCGAACCCGCCAACCTGCCGTCCGATGGGAAGACGGCCGTCCTGGTCATTCCCTTTGCGGAAAAAATCACCGGCGTCTCCGAGTACAAGAGCGGAGAGAACCGGCTCTGGAAGGCCTCCAAAGACGGATTCCTGACGATTACCCTGCCCGCTCCGGACCCGGCGGAGATCGATACTGTCCTCGAAATCAAACTTAAATGAACCCCCTTCTCGAAGTCTGCTGCGGCAATCCGGCAAGCGTCGACGCGGCCGTCCTGGGCGGGGCGGAACGGATTGAATTCTGCTCCGCCCTCGAAAAGGACGGACTGACGCCGTCCATGGAGGATCTCCGGGCTGTCAGGGCGCGTTATCCGGACCTGATTGTCCATGCCCTGATCCGTTGCCGGGCGGGCGATTTCCGTTACACCCCCGCCGAAACCGGGACCATGGCCGGACAGGTCGAAGAGGCCCTGGAGGCCGGCGCTGACGGCATTGTGATCGGGGCACTCGACGGAAACGGGGATCCGGACATCCGGGCGCTACTGGAGCTGGTCCGCCCCGTCGAGGACTGGAACCTCGCCCGGGAACTGGCGGACTCCGACCTCTGCCACGCCTCGAACGACGGCCATTTCTTTCCGGGCGCGCCCCGGAAGGCCGTTTCCCTGACGTTCCACCGGGCCTTCGATGTCTGCCGGGACCCGTTTTTCGCCCTGGAAGCCCTGGCAAGCCTGGGGTTTGACCGCATCCTGACCTCGGGGCAGGCATCCTCCGCCGAGGCCGGCATCCCGCTTCTGAAGCAGCTCGCGGATAGGGCGGCGGGACGCATCCTCATCCTCCCCGGCGGCGGGGTTACGCCGGAAAACGCCGCACGTATCCTTTCGGAAACGGGCACATCGGAAATCCACGCCTCCGCCTCGGAATCCGTCGGAGGAATCCGGCAGACTTCCACCGGCAAGGTCGCCGCCATCCTAACCGCCATTTCCCGCCCATGACACGGAATCCATCATATGGAAGGACACGGAAGAGTCTGAGGAACAGCGCGATCGCGCTGATTCTCCAGACCGTCGCCATGTTCGTCGGGTTCTTCTCGCGGCGGATCTTCATCCGGATCCTCGGCGTCGAGGTCATGGGCCTGAATTCCACCGCCGCCAGTATCCTGGACTTCCTCAACCTGGCGGAACTCGGCATCGGGACGGCCGTTGCGGTAACGCTCTACAAGCCCCTTTTCCAACAGGACCGGCAGACGGTCAAGGAGATCGTCGCCCTGCAGGGGCGCCTGTACCGGATCATCGGCTCCTTCGTCCTGGTCGGCAGCGCGGTCGTCTTCTGCTTCATGCCGCAGATTTTCAGCAAGTCGGACCTTCCCCTCTGGTATCCGTATGCGACTTACGCCGTCCTGCTCTATTCCTCCCTGCTCTGGTATTTCTTCAACTATAAGAAAAACGTCCTCTTCGCCGACCAGGAGAATTACAAGGTCCTGCTCTGCACGAAACTCATCGCGCTCGTGAAACTGGTCCTCCAGATGCTGGCCGTCCTGCACCTGGAGCAGGGCTATCTCTGGTGGCTCGGCCTGGAAGCCGCATCCGCCACGGTCAGCACCATCCTGATCAGCATCATCGTGGACCGGAACTATCCCTATCTCAAGGAGCCCGTTCCGGTCGACCTGTCCCTGAAGGACAAGTATCCGGATATCATCCGCAAGACCAAGTATATCGCCTTCCACAAACTGGGCGGGTACGCCGTGGCCCGGTCCAGTCCGATCTTCATCTATGCCTACACCTCCCTCGCGGTCGTCGGGTATTATGGAAACTATCTGGTCCTTACGACCAACCTCACGGCCATCCTGACCGCCCTCTATTCCGGAATCACCGCCGGCGTCGGCAATATGGTCGCAGAGGGAGACAAGAAACTGATCCTGAAGGTTTTCCGGGAGCTTTTCTCCTCCCGGATGCTGATCGTCGGCCTCTGCTGCATCTGTCTGTGGTTCCTGACGGACCCCTTCGTCAGCCTCTGGCTCGGACCGGAATACATCCTCCCCAGGACGACGCTCGCCCTGATCATCGCCCAGTTCTTCATCGGCAATACCCGGAACATCGTCGACGACTACCTGAACGCCTACGGGCTTTTCCGGGACATCTGGTCCCCTCTCGCCGAAGCCGCCATCAATGTCTCCCTGTCCATCCTGCTGGGCAGCCGGTACGGTCTCGACGGCGTCCTCGCCGGCGTTCTGATCAGCCAGCTGATCATCACCTTCTCCTGGAAACCCTTCTTCCTCTTCCGGAGCGCCCTGCATGAACCCCTGCGGTTCTATATCTCGCTCTACGTCAGATGCCTCCTCCCCGGCATTTTCGCCTTCGGGGCCGTGTACCTGCTCCTTCCCCACATCCCCATCGATCCCGCTGCTTCCTTCTGGACCTTCCTGGTCTATGCCTTCGTGACGGGCGCAACCGCTTTCCTGGTCTACGGAGCCCTGCTCTCACTCCTGGAAGACGGGCTGAAAGATTTCGCCAACCGCCTTTTCCATGTGATACGGCGCAAATAGTTGTTACTTTCCATACATTCTTTTATCTTTGTTTCTCCGTCGATAAAACGTTGTAGATGAACCCTGTTTATAAAAAAGTCCTTCTGTACGCCGCCGCAGTCCTCTTTTTCGCGGCGCTTTCCTGCGCTTTCGTGCCACAGGCCGTCTTCAAGGGAGAAATCGTCCAGTCCCCGGACATCACCGGTTACGTCGGGGCCAGCCACGAAGCCAAACAGGGGGACGAATACCACCCGGAAGACAAGACGGCATGGACCGGGTCCATGTTCGGCGGCATGCCGACCATCCTCCTGACCGGAAACGACACCGGAGACTGGGTCAAACCCCTGTTCGAAGCGGTCCGCCACGCCGGACGCCGGCCGGCCAGCTATCTGTTCATCTCCCTGCTGGGCGCCTTCCTGCTGATGCTTTCGTTGGGAATCCGTCCCCTGCTGGCGATAGGAGGGGCCGTCGCCGTTACCTTCTGCTCCTACAACATGCAGATCATCCAGAGCGGGCACAACACCAAGATGCTGGCCCTGGCCTATTTCCCGTGGGTTCTCGCCGCCGTCATCTTCACTTACCGCAAGGCTCTCGCCCAAAAGGACGCTGCCCGGAAGGAGTGGCTTCCCTATACCGTACTCGGGGCCGTCCTTTTCGGCTTCGCCCTCGCCTTCCAGGTCAAGGCGGACCATGTCCAGATCACCTGGTACCTGGCCCTTGTCATCGGCATCTATGCCCTTGCCCTTCTGATCCGGATCCTCGTCGACAAAGAGCGCAGGAAGGTCCTTCCCGGCCGTTGGGCCGCGGCGTCCCTGCTCCTGCTCCTGCTGGGCGGCGCCGGCATCGCGACGAGCGCCTCGAAACTGGTCCCGCTCTATGAGTATACCGCCCAGTCGATCCGCGGCGGATCGGAACTGTCCGGAAATGAGAAGAATGGCGTCTCCACCGACTACGCCTCGATGTGGTCCTACCACTGGGAAGAGCTTCCGAACCTGATGATCCCGAACCTGAACGGCGGCAGCTCGGAAAGCAAGATTACCCCGAGCCTCAAGACCTACAAGGCCCTGCAGCGGATCGGGGAAGACAAGATGAAACCGCAGGACTGGAACATTTCCGTCTACTGGGGCCCCCAGCCCATGACCGCGGGTCCGATGTACATGGGCGCCGTGACCATCTTCCTTTTCCTCCTGGGACTGCTCCTCTACAAGGGCAAGGACAAATGGTGGCTGCTGGCCGCGACCCTCGTCGCCATCTTCCTTTCCCTCGGGGCCCAGTTCCTTCCCTTCACGAAGTTCTTCTACCGTTTCGTCCCGTTCTACAGCAAGTTCAGGGCGGTGTCCATGGGCCTTGTCGTCCTGCAGTTCACCCTGCCGATGCTCGCGTTCCTGCTGCTGGAGCACCTGATGCGGGAAGGCTGCCCCCGGAAGGAATTCCTCCGGAAAGGCGGGATCGCCCTGGCGCTTACCGCCGGAGTCTGCCTCCTCTTCGCCCTCTTCCCGGGCCTTGCGGGGAACTTCGCGAGACCGGAGGATGCCGGAAAGACGGCATCCCTGCTCGAAGCCCTCACCGCCGACCGGAAAGCCCTGCTGGTCCGCGATACCTGGATTTCCTTCTTCCTGATTGTCAGCTCCTTCCTGCTTTTATGGTGGGCTGTTTCCGGAAAGACCTCCGCCCGGAATAAATCTGCCTTCGGGCGGAAGGATGCCGCCATGGCGGCCATCTGCCTCCTGATCCTCGTCAACCTCTTCTCGGTCGGGAAGCGCTACCTGAACGGACAGCATTTCTCCTCCGTCAAAAAATTTGAAAAACAGTTTGCGATGCGGCCGGTCGACCTC
>JAEEGF010063121.1_pt1 | contig 11496 bp, 9 predicted proteins | sample 9134171 | NCBI WGS metagenome assembly JAEEGF01 (sample SAMN16246542, study PRJNA631951) | gut metagenome | biome: gut microbiome; feature: rumen; material: AP-attached | host: Bos | place: Iran: Karaj | collected 2018-10
CGTAGCTGCCGCCCGTCTCGCACACGCGCTTCGGATCGATCGCGGGATAACGCCGCAAGACCTCATCTGCAAAGTCCATGAGATTCCTGTAATCCGTTTCGCCGTAGTGTCCCATGATGTCCGCAAACGCGTCTCCCCTGCCGTCCGAGCCCTTCGGATTGCAGAAAAACACAAAGTAGCCCATGCCGGCCCAGACCTGCATCTCGTGATAGAACACGGTTCCGTAAACGGTCTTCGGCCCGCCGTGAATGTCGAACACCGCAGGGTATTTCTTGTTCGGGTCGTAATCCTTCGGTTTCAGCACCCATCCGTCGATCCGGTAACCCTCGCTCTCGACCGAGACCGGTTCGCACTTTGCGACGTATTTGTCCTTGAACGCATCGTCGTTGAAATGCGAAAGCTTTGTAAGCTCACCGGTTTTGAGGTTCTTCGCATAAAGCTCCTGCAGAGACCCTTCGTATAGCGCAACGAACAGCGCGATCTCATTGTCCGCATGGATCGCGCAGCAGTCGATGGAGCCGATTTCCGTCGCGACGGGAACGTTGTTCCCAGCCATATCCAAAGCATACAAATGCGAGCTCTCAGCGCGCGTGGTGACGTAATAGAGTTTCCCGTTCGCCGCCCAGGTCGTTTCACCGCCGCCGTGACGCACATCGCTGCCGACCGAGTTCCACAAGCTCTCGGTATTCTCATAAAGCATCGAGAGCTCGCCCGTCTCGCGGTCGACCGTATAGAAGTCGCTGTTCTCGTTGAGCCCGATATCCTTTCCTTCCGTGGCGGTCATAACGAGCGTATCGTCAACCGCTTTGATCCCGTCGACAAACAGACCTTCGTATTCTTTGATCAGACGCAGCTCGCCGGTCTCGCCGTTCATCACAAAGAGCTTCGGATGCGTCAGATCCCTGCGTGCGGTGTAGCCGTCGCCGATCAGATAGACAAGATTTCCGATCGTTTCGATCGCGTCGACCGAAAAGAACGGCTCGGTGATGCGTTTGATCTCCTTTGCATCCTTCGAGACAAGAAACAACGCGGTGCGGCTTTTGTTCACGATCCCGCCGCCGTTCATCCAGTACGGCAGCTCGTCGAAGACTTCGTAATCCGCGTCGTCGGCGTACCGCTTTTGCACCTTCTCCCGATCCTCTTTGCTCATCGCGTAATAATCCGGCTCGTTCGCATCAATCGATCCGAGCACGGCGTACGCGCCGCACGGAAGCACCCGGATCCATTCCGCCGCAAACGGCAGCGTAAACGCAGGCAGCGCCTCGCCGCCGCGGAGATCGAGACGGTAATAGCTCGTAAACTGCTCCTTCGCCTCCGCGCGTTTCTTTTCCGCGGCAGAGCGTACGGCGGGAAACAGGATCGTGTCGTCGCTCTCCCAGAGGAACCGCGCTTCCTTGCCGAGATCGGTCAGCTGACGGAACGCGCCGTCGTACAGCCAGAGACGGCTTTCGTAGCAGTTCTCTTCCTCATTGCAGTTCGACACGACGAACGCCGCACGTTTGCCGTCCGGCGCATATTGAACCTTCGAAAGGAACTTGTAATTCAGAAAATCCTTTATGCCGATGCCTTCCATAATCCTTCTCCTTTGCTTCTTTGTTTCTATTCTAAACGCTTCCGCTCGATTTTGCAAGAAAAAAGCCCTCCTTGCGGAAGGCATGTCGTTCAGTCGATCGGATTGACGGCATACAGCCGTGAAAGCGCCAGGTACACGCCGATCAGCATGTCGGCGCCGCCGCCCAGAGGCAGAGCTGCAATGCGGTTCGCATCGGCAATCAGCGTGGAATACGGCACGTCGGAAAGGACGTTTCGCACCAGCACGAAGAGGTCCTCGGAGATCAGTCCTTCGCCGCATTGCAGCAGAAACGCGCCGGACAGATCGGTGGTGCGCGCCGCCGCCGTTGCGGCAAGCTCGCGCGTCATCTCCAGCACGCGGGAGAACGTTCTGCCGAGCGCAGCGGAAAGCGCGCCGTAGCCCGCCATGTATCCGCAAAGCAGACGATCGGAGGACGGAATGAGTCCCACGCCGATGCCTGCGATCGCCGCAGTCGCCTCACGGCACTCCGACGGGCTCTGATCACGGAACGCCGCGTGCAGCGCCGGAAGAAGCGGCTTGATGATGTCCGAATATTCGTTCGGACGTTCGTCGGTCACGAGCGGCGTCAGATCGTCCTTTTTTGCGTTCGTCTCAATTACGCGCAAAATGTGCCGGAGCCGGATGTCAAAATCGTTCGGAAGAAAGACGGCGCGGATCGAATCGAGCGAGAGATCGTAATCGGTTGCCTGCGAGATGTCCAGCGTAAACCCGCTTTCGGGGATCTCGATGCGCTCGTTGCCCATCAGAACCTCCTGTCCCTCCGCGATCTCGTACCGCGGGAACGGCTTGGTGGACGAAACGACCGCCGAAAACGGCGAAAGACAATGCGCGTTAGAAAGGATCGACACCATGCCGATCTGCGTATTGCAGTAGATCGCATCCGGATAAACGGCATAGACCGTGCCGGAATACGTGCTCATCTGAAGATATGCGTGCAGGCGTCTGCAGATTTTTCTTGCTGTTTCTGTCATACAATATCGGGCGGAGCGAACCGCGGTTATCCGCGCATATACATTCCCCGCTTCGATCTTATTTTACTCTGTTTTTACGCTTTTGTAAAGATTTTCGACATTCTTCGACGCCCGAACAATATGAATAGAATGTAAATTTATTCAGCGCAGCCCGGAATCATCCAGCTTGCGGTCACGCTGTTGTTCCCTTCGACTACAGTAAATCCCATCGAACGGTAAAGCGACAGCGCCGGGACGTTATCCACTTCGACAAAAAGGAGCAATTCTTTCGGGCGGTTTGCTTCGATCGCCTTCCCGAGAAGTTTTCTTCCCCATCCTCTGCAGCGATACTCCTCTTTTACAAGAAAATCAAATATCTCATTCTCATCATGGACCTTGGTAACGTCAATATAGCCGACAACCGTTCCGTGATCGATTGCCAGCAAAACGCGAAAGATTCTTCCGTCCGCAATAATCCTTTCCGCAGTCCAGTACACGTCTTTCGAATGAATCGCGATATACTGGTCGTGATACCGTTCCGAGAGCTCTTCAATCCCGTCTGTGTTTCCTTCGAATGTATCGTCGGTCAGAAGCATCTTCTGCATTTCCGGATCAAAAGCCGCGCCGCGCTTTTTAAGCATTGCGCGAATCTTTTCGTTCCTGGGATTGAACACGAAATCGGCGCTGTATCCCGGAAAATTTTCCTGCAGATAATCCGCCATCTCCTCGTAAGCGTCATCCTCGCGGGAGAACCCGACAAGCATCTCGAGATAGCGGTCGTCCTCCGAGATCGTGAAAGAAAACAGACCGATCAGTTCCTCATCGCGGTAAACGCCGAACACGCTTTTATAGTCGGATTGCACTGCGTCGAACAGATTGGATTTCATCGTTTCCGGCGTAACAAACATCGGATCGGAATAGACCGGATCGTCTTTGATCCCGTGAATGAATTCCATGCAGGAATCCAGTGAAGTTAATTTTTGCATCATCGTTTTCTCCTCCTATGAGTACAGAATACCAAAGTTACGTCGTATTTTACAGCGTATAAATTGCGATCCGACGAAACGCGTAGTTGAATTCGTCTGCAAAAGACAGAAAAGCACGGTCCGATTGCATCGAACCATGCTTTTGATCTCAATCGTAATTTTGCGGAAAATTACTCCTCCGGATCCTTTTCCGGGATGTGCAGCTCGATCGGCTCGTTGCAGTTCGGGCAAATGAGACCGTCGGGAGAATCGAGCATATCCTGGTCGAAATAGATGGTCTCGCCGCAGTTCGGGCAGACGATCTCAAAGAAATCGTCCTCATCGAAATCGTCGTCCTCTTCCTCGTCCTCGTCGCCGTACAGAAAATCATCGTACTCGTCCAGATTTTCAAAGATCTCGTCAACGCTCTCCTCGAGATCCGCGAGCGCGTCGTCGTGATCGGACATCTCCTCCGCAATCACGTCGAGCGCGTCGACGATGGCGGTAAAGATCTTCGCGTACTTGTCGTCATGAATGTTGAGGCCTTCCATCAGACCGTCCAGATATGCGACTTTTTCAGAAATTCTGCTCATGCTGCACCTCCGAATGTAATAGTATTGCGTTAAATGCGGGACATGTATTCGCCGGTTCTCGTGTCGATGCGGATCACGTCGCCCTCGTTGACAAACAGCGGAACGGCAATGTGATAGCCGGTCTCGACCACCGCGGGCTTGGTTGTGCCGGTCGCGGTGTCGCCCTTGAAGCCGGGTTCGGTCTCGGTGACCTTGAGCTCGACGAAGTTCGGCGCTTCCACGGAGAACGCGCTGCCTTTATAGAAGCGCATCTTGACCTGATCGTTCTCCTTGATGAAGTCGATCGCGTCCTCGACCTGCTCAAAGTTCAGCGGGATCTGCTCGTAGGTTTCGATGTCCATGAAGTAATAGAGTTCGCCGTCGGAATACAGGTATTCCATGTCCTTCGTTTCGATATGCGCCAGCGGGTACTTGTCCGTCGGGCTGAAGGTGCGCTCCAGAACCGCGCCGGTCATAACGTTCTTGAGGCGGGTACGCACAAATGCTGCGCCCTTGCCCGGTTTTACGTGCTGGAAGTCTGCGATCGACCAGACCACACCGTCGATCTCAACCGTCACGCCCTTGCGGAAATCGCCTGCCATAATCATAAGTATGTCCTCCCAATTTGTTTCCTTGTATTGTTAAATATGCTGAAGTTCTTTTGTTGCGTGTGCAAAGTTCAGCTTGCCGTCTTTGGTGACAACGCAGCAGTCCTCGATACGGACGCCGAACTTGTCTTCGATGTAGATGCCGGGCTCGACCGTGATCGTCATGCCCTCTTCAAACGGCGTGTCGCCGGTGACCGACGCGCGCGGCTCTTCGTGGATCAGAAGTCCGAAGCCGTGACCGAGGGAATGCCCGAAGCATTCGCCGTAGCCCTTCTCGGTGATGTAGTCGCGGGCGATCGCGTCCAGTTCCTTGCCGGTGATGCCCGGTTTCAGCGCGTCCAGCGCGCGTGTCTGCGCTTCGAGAACGATATTGTAGATCTCCTCCGCGAACGGATCGACTTTGCCCACCGCGAAGGTACGCGTCATGTCGGAATGGTAGCCGTTGTAAAGGCATCCGAAGTCGACGACGACCAGATCGCCTTCCTGAAGTTTCCGCTCGCCCGGAACCGCGTGGCACATTGCGCCGTTCGGACCGGAACCGACGATCGTTTCGAACGAAGGACCTTCGCTGCCGAGCTTTGCGCAGATGTATTCGAGCTCCGCGGCAACACGGCGTTCCGTCATGCCCGGACGAACGACCTTCAGAAGTTCCGCAAACGCTTCGTCCGCCATTGCCTGTGCCTTCGCGAGACATTCGATCTCGTCCTGCGACTTTTTGATTCGAAGAAGCGAAAGTTCCTTTGCAAACGGCACGAGCTCCGCGCCGAACGTTTCATACACCTGATACGCCGAAAAGCTTACGTAGTCCTCTTCGAAGCCGAGCTTCTTGACGTTTTCGTCCTCAACGATCTTTTTCAGCATTTCGCGATGCGCAAGGCCCGAGACTTCGATGATCTCGCAGCAGTCGCCCGCCTGCGCCTTCGCCTGAATGGTATACCGGAAGTCAGTCAGCAGTACGCTGCGGTTTTTGGTAACGAGCACGCTTGCGTCCTCGCTGGTGAATCCGGAAAAATAGCGGATCGCGGTTACGGATTTCAACAGGACGGCGTCAAGCCCCGCCTGTTCCATTTCGGCGCGCAGCCGAAAAATACGATCGTTCATAGCATCCTCCGTCCATATCATTAACATTCGTATTATAGCCGATTCTTTGCCCGTTTGCAAGCCCCGAACGAAAAAATCTGAAAACGTCCCGGTGGAATACCGGGACGATACGTTAAGAATTCATGCGCCTGATCAGCGTCTCATAGGTTTGTTCGAGAACCGGAACGTTTCGCCACGCGCATCCGATCGGAACGCCCGGGCGGTTGTCGCCGTGGAAGTCGCTGCCGCAGGTCACCATCATGTGATACTGCCGCGCGATCGAAACGTACATCTCCGTCTGCCGCGGCGAGGACGTCGGATAATACGCTTCCAGCCCCATGAGCCCGAGATCATAGAGCTCCCGGATCAGCCCGTGCGGATTGTCGCGGATGTGGCACGGATGCGCGAGGATCGGAAGCCCGTCCGCAAGATGGATGATGTCGATCACCTGCTGCGGCGTGAACCGCGGTTCGGTATAATAGCCGGGCGTGCCGGGACGCAGGTATTTCGAGAATGCGTCGCGCACGTCTGTCGCATAGCCCGCCTGAATCAGCGCATGCGCGATATGCAGCTTGGTCGTCATCGACTCGGGACGGTTCACGAGCGGCTGCACGTCGTATCCCGCTTCCTTGAGCCGTGCATAGATGATGCGGTTGCGTCGCTCGCGGCGATCGCGCGCAATCTCCAGCGCGCGCAGAAGCGTCGGATTCTGCGGATCGACGTCAAGCCCGATGATATGCAGCTCGTGCCGCCATTCGTTGTCCATCTCCACGGCGGGAAGCACCGGAACGCCGTATTCCTTGCCCGCTTCGAGCGCTTCGGCAACGCCCATGATGTTGTCGTGATCGGTCAAAGCAAGCAGCTTGATCTTCCCGCGCGAAGCAATGCGCACGATCTCCGACGGCGTTGCGGTGCCGTCGGAAATGCAGCTGTGCGTATGAAGATCAAAGCGGTTTTCTTCCATAAATGCTTATGCTTCCGTCTGTTCGGTCTCTTCCGGTTTGTGCTCCGGCTCGGAAGCGGTGTTCTCCTCTTCGTTTGTTTTTGCAGCCATGACCTCGTCCATGTCTGCGCCTTTCAGCACCTGTGCGAACTGTTCGCCGGTCACGCGCTCGTATTTCAGCAGCAGCTTCGCGCAGGCGTCAAGCCCGTCGCGATGCGCGGAAAGAATATCCTCCGCCCGTTCGTACTGCCCTTCGAGAATCGCGCGGATCTCCGTGTCGATCTTGGCCGAAAGCTCTTCGGAATAGTTCTTGGCATGCCCCCAGTCCTTTGCGATGAAGACTTCGGTGTCGCCGCCGAGGAACATGGGCCCGATCACATCGGACATGCCGTATTCTTCGACCATCTTGCGCGCATGCTCCGTCGCCTGCTTGAGGTCCTGCACCGCGCCGGTGGAAACGTCGGTAAAGACGATCTTTTCCGCAACACGTCCGCCCATCGTCATGCAGATCTCGTCGAGCATGTGCGATTTCAGCGTATGATGGATGTCCTCTTTCGGAAGCATCATCGTATAGCCCGCCGCCCATCCGCGTGAGATAATGGAAACCTCGTGCAGATCGTCGCAGTTCTCGAGCTCGTGGGCAAGGATCGCGTGTCCGCATTCGTGGTATGCCGTAATGAGCTTGTCCTTTTCGGTCACAACGCGGCTCTTCTTTTCGGGACCCATCTGGACGCGGGTGACCGCTTCTTCGAGGTCCGCCTGTGTGATCTCTCTGCGATGATCGCGCGTGCAGAGGATCGCCGCCTCGTTGAGAATGTTCTCAAGATCGGCGCCCGTAAAGTACGGCGTGCGCCGCGCAAGCGTCTTCAGAGAAACGTCCTTCGCGAAATGCTTGTTGCGCGCGTGGACCTTCAGAATCTCCTCTCTGCCCTTCACGTCGGGATAGCCGACGGTGATGCGCCGGTCGAACCGACCGGGACGCAGCAAAGCGGGATCGAGGATGTCCGCGCGGTTCGTCGCCGCCAGAACGATGATGCCCTCATTCGCGGAGAAGCCGTCCATTTCGACAAGCAGCTGGTTCAGCGTCTGCTCGCGTTCGTCGTGACCGCCGCCGAGGCCCGCGCCGCGCTGACGTCCGACCGCGTCGATCTCGTCAATGAAGATCACGGCCGGTGCGCTGCGCTTCGCCGTTTCGAACAGATCACGTACGCGCGACGCGCCGACGCCTACGAACATCTCGACAAAGTCGGAACCGGAGATCGAGAAGAACGGAACGCCCGCCTCCCCCGCGACTGCACGCGCCATCAGCGTTTTACCGGTGCCCGGAGGTCCGACGAGCAGAACGCCCTTCGGGATCCGCGCGCCGTTTTCGGTAAAGCGCTTGTGATCGCGCATGAAATCAACGACCTCTTTGAGCTCTTCCTTTTCCTCGACGAGCCCCGCGACGTCCTTGAACGTCACCTTGCCTTTTGCCGGATCGTTGAGCCGTGCGCGCGCCTTCGAGAAGTTCATCATCTGGCGTCCGCCGCCCTGCTGCCGGTAGATGAAGATCATCATGACCGCCATCAGAATCACAAGCGGCAGATACTGCGCAATATACAGCCACCACGGCGTGCCTTCCGGCAGCGCGCTCTGCATCACAAAGTCGTAATCGACCGAGGTGACCTTATCCGGGTCGATGTCCTTCTGCGCCGACACGAGCGTCGCCATGTAGCGCGCGAACACGTCGTTGTCGAGATACAGCACGAAGTCCGATTTCCGCGGCAGATCGGTTGCGTTAAACTCGCTGTCGGAAAGCAGCCCGTAATACGTGCCGCCGCCGATCACCTCGTAGACCGCCTTGATCTTCTTCTGCTGATAGTAATCCGCGAACTCCGCGTACTTGATCTCCTTCGGCTGGTTCGACGAACATCCGTTCGTGACCATGAAGATCAGCACGACGAGGATCAGCGCCCACACGAGCAGCGTAATGATGCGCCGTCCGTTAAAGCCGCGCTTTGAAGGATCGCCGTTGTTGTTTTGATTGTTGTTCGGATCGAATTCCAAATTGTCCTCCGTTCAGGGATAAAACCCCGTTTTCCCGATCTCAGCTGTAGATTTCGGGTTTCAGTACGCCCACAAAGGGCAGATTGCGATATTTCTGTTTGTAATCGAGCCCGTATCCCACGACAAACTCGTTCGGGATCACAAAGCCGCAGTAATCCGGCGTGATATCGCACTCGCGGCGCTCGGGCTTATCGAGGAAGCAGACCGTGCGGATCGAAGCCGGCTGACGCTCCTCGAGCATACGCTTCATGTAGGAAAGCGTGAGACCGCTGTCCATGATGTCCTCAACGATCAGAACATGCTTGCCGGTGATGCTGGTGTCCATGTCCTTGTTGATGCGAACGATGCCGCTGGTCTTCTGCGCATCGCCGTAACTCGAAATGCTCATGAAGTCCATCTTGAGATGCACGGTGATCGCGCGGCAGATGTCCGCGTAAAAGACGCACGCGCCCTTCAGAACGCACAGCGCAATGATCTCCTGTCCTTCGTAGTCCTTCGAGATCTGATCACCCAGCTCCTGTACGCGCTTTTTGATCTGTTCTTCGGAAAGCAAAACTTCCTTAATGTCCTGTGTCATAAACGCCTTGCCCCACATAGTCAGTCCTCCTCGTAATGGTAATGCAGAATATCGGTCGAATCGGCGGTGACCCGCATTCGTCCATCGACCGTGTGCCCGGCGACAAAGACGATCCCCGCCCCGTCGCACACGACCGGCATCGTTCGTTCAAACCTCGGGACCTTGCGGTCCGTGAGATAATCGCTCAAAAGCTTCGTCCCGCGCATGCCGAGCGGCGTAAACCGGTCGCCGGGCGCAGGATTGCGAACATACGTTTCGCCGACCAGCCGGTCCGCGTCAATGAACGCGTCCGTTCCTTTACAGGGAATCGCGGCGCGGTCGACTCTTTCTGCGGTCAGAACGCCGTGCGGAAGCTTCACGCTTCCCTCACGCGGCAGCGGAACCGAGAACGGACCGGATTCTTCGACGCCGATGCGCAGATCGTTCGCGTCGAGCCATGCGATCACGCCGTTTTTCAGCGTCGCGGCGTCGCCGGTGTTTCCCGAAAGCAGCGTGTCGAGCCGGTCGAGATCGGCGCCCGTGAAGTCCGTATACGGAAGCATTCGTTTAAGCACCCGAAGCCGGACCGGACGCGGCAGCGCGGTGAGCTTTTCGCGGTTTGCGCCGCAGTTCTTTTCCGCCTCGTCTGCAAGCCGGTTCAGATAATCCGCATCTTCGGCAATATGCCGCGCGGCGTCGCTCAAAGCACGCCTCACATTCGGATTGACCGTTTCAAGCACAGGCAGCACGTTCAGCCGGATCCTGTTCCGCGTCGCATCCGTCTCGAAATTGGTGGAATCCGTGCAAAAATCCTGTCCGATCTCACCGAGATACGCAAGGATCGAAGCCCTGTCCGTATACAGCAGCGGGCGGATAAGCCGTCCGGAACGAAGCCGCATACAGGCAAGACCGTCGGTGCCGCTTCCGCGCAGAAGATGCAGCAGAAGCGTCTCCGCCTGATCATCCCGATGATGTCCGGTTGCAATGCAGTCGAGATCCCGATCCGCTCTGACGCGCTCCAAAAAGGCGTAGCGCGCGTTCCGTGCGGCAAGCTCCAGGGATACGCCGGTCTCCTCCGCAATGCGCGGCACGTCGATCCGTTCCGAAACGAGAGGAACGTCGAGCCGCTTGCACAGCGCACGCACAAATTCCGCGTCGGCGTCCGCTTCCGCACCGCGAATCGCATGATGCAGATGCGCCGCCTCCAAACGCGAGATCCGACCGTCCTTTTGGAGCCCAATAAGCTCCAGCAGCAATGCCACGGAGTCCGCGCCGCCCGACAGAGCGACCAGTACGCCGTCCGAAGCGGAAACGCCGCACGCGGTCCATGTCGAATCGGTCCACAGCAACATGATACACAACTCCGAGAATAGATGCATTCAGTTTACCCCGAAAATCCGATTTTTGCAAGTGGGAATTGTGAATTCGGGATGGCAAATCCGTAAATCAAATGAAAAAAGCCCCCGAAGGGGCGGAAGAAATCCCGTTCAGCTCACGACGTTGACCGGATTTCCGGCAAGGAACGCCTCGAGGTTTGCGGCGGAAATGTCGATGATCCGCTGCCGCATCGGCTCCGGCGACCACGCATAGTGCGAGGTGATGATGCAGTTTTTCGCCTTCATCAGCGGGTTCTTGAGCTTGATCGGCTCCTCGCTGACGACGTCCGTGCCGTAGCCCGCGAGCTTTCCCGCGTTCAGCGCGTCGCATACGTCCGCTTCGCAGACCAGACTCCCGCGGGACGTGTTGATCAGGATCGCGCCGTCCTTCATCTTTGCGATCGTTTCTTTGCGGATCATGCCGACCGTGTCCGCCTTTGCGGGACAATGCAGCGAGATCACGTCCGATTCCCGGAGTAGCGTTTCCAGCGGAACATAGGCGCCCGCAAAGCCGGGATGCTCGACCGCATCCGTTCCGAGCACGCGCATGCCGAACGCGTCCGCGATCTTCGCAACGCGCGAACCGATCCGTCCGCAGCCGACGACGCCCATCGTTTTGCCGTACAAAAGCGCCGGCGCGATCTCCCACCACGAGAAATCGGGGCACGCCGTCCATGCGCCCTGCTTTACGCGCGACGAATGGTATTCGACGTGCGAGCACAGTCCCAGCAGCAGCGCGAACGCGTGCTGCGCCACCGCCTCCGTGCCGTAGGTCGGCACGTTCGTCACGACGATCCCCCGCTCCC
>JAEEGF010576743.1_pt1 | contig 11494 bp, 8 predicted proteins | sample 9134171 | NCBI WGS metagenome assembly JAEEGF01 (sample SAMN16246542, study PRJNA631951) | gut metagenome | biome: gut microbiome; feature: rumen; material: AP-attached | host: Bos | place: Iran: Karaj | collected 2018-10
CAACAGCTTGGCATCATTGCCTTTCACAATACCAGCCAAGATAGCTAAAATATTAGAGTGTTGCGAGTAGTTCCTCTTATCATGTGTGTCAGCATAGAGTTTCCGACTTGCGTCCCAATACTTGGCATTGAAATCCTTGCGGATATTTTCGGCAATTTCCTCATAATGGTCTGCCATACCCTCTATGCCCATCGCTTCTTCCATTTTGATGGTCTCATCAAGAGCCAAGAGATACATCAAGTCCTGGAAGGCTGAGTTACCATTGTCTTCACGAGGTATCACACCGCGAGGGAAGCCTTCTGCCCAATCGCAGAAATACCAGTAGGGTATCCTGTTCAAGCTGTAGTCTTCTTTCAGGAATGACTCATACCAAGCCAAGATACTACGAACCGCAGGTAACAACGTCTTTACATAAGCTTCATCGCCACGCATCATCCAATAGTCGTAAATCATTCCGATCCACGACAAGGCGTAAGATGGTATCAGTTGTCCCAGGTCATCGGGATAACGACTCAACGTAATGCCTTCGTTATTCATGGAGTGACGACCCATCTCAATGGCATTCTTCACCATATATTTATCGCGTGTGTTATACATGGTCAGCATGGTTTGGATGCGGGTATCGCCAAAATACATGAGTTGTTCATAGTACGGACAGTCCATGTAGGTTTCATTGGCACAGAGTCGGGCTGTGCGCCAACCTACCTCAATCAGTTGGTTGAACAGGTCGTTGCCTGGGGCATTAAACGTACTTGCCAACTGGAAAGGATAGGCACTGAAAATATAGTTTATATCTTTGATTTCCAATGGCTCTTCGGTTGTCTTGATGCTCAGTTGCACATATCTCCATGTTCGCCACCAGAGTGGGGTAAACAAGCGTTCTGAGCCTCCGTCGGCAGTGATGACATCCTCATAGCCTACGAAGAGTTTGCCATCCACTTCGTTGCGGTTGCCTTTGGCTCCGGAGTTGCGACCTTTCTCGTTTACTTCGTATAGTGCCTCGGCATAACCGATGTGAATCTCCGCACCTTTGCCCTTGCTGAAGAGCAGGTTGAGATAGCCTGTGGTGAGAACCTCATTGTCGAGCAATAGCTTCGCCTGCGTATTGGCAGGGATGGTCAGGCTTATAGGTTGTTTTAGGAACCCACTTGGAACCTGAACACCTTCGGCAATGCGGACGGAAGCCAGACGCATGGGTGTGCGTTCCATCTGTGGAATAGGAGAGGGGATGAGCGGCAGACTGTAGCTGTCTTGTGCACCCTTGAGTTCACCTGGCATACCGGTCTTTACTTTCTTCCATTGGCTGTCATCGAATCCTGCCTGTTCCCATCCCCAAGGATACTTGCCGGCTTCAATCTTCTCAGTGGGACCAGCTGCATAGTAGCCAAGCACTTGGCCATAACCCACTGCGATGGGTGAGTAGGCTGTGTTGCGAATGGCTTTCCAACTACTGTCGGTATTGATGCCTTTCTCAGCATCAGTGTTTCCTTGCACAATGAAGGTGGCAGAGCCTGCAGACATCTGTGCCACAGGCTTCTGACTGGCAAAGTTCCACACTACGGCAGCTATCTGGTTGTCTCCAGCATTTAGGTATGGAGCAATATCTACGGTCTCGAAATTCCAGTTCTTGATATCAGTTCGGGCAGGACCCAAGGAAGCCAGTTGTCCATTAATATACAACTTATATCGGTTATCTGCCGAAACATGGATGATGTATTGCTGTGGTTTCTCTGTCAGACTGAGCGTCTTACGGAAATGATACACACCATAGTCGCTGAGATTCGGATCATCTGCGGAAATCCATTGGGCTTTCCATGCTTTCGTCATTAAATCCGGATTGATAAGATGCTGGTTATAGCCGGGCAGGTGAATCTGTGCCGACAAGCCCATGGAGAGTAGCAGGGCTAAGAGAAAAGCGCTTACTTTTTTCATGATATTGGATTTATAAATTTTGACAAAGGTAAGTAAAAGGAATGGGATAAAAAAATAAAATCCTGAACTTCTTGCGTCGTCCAGGAATTTTATCTGCAAACTAATACTCTTTCTATGATTGTGGTGTCACCAGGAATCGAACCGGGGACACAAGGATTTTCAGTCCTTTGCTCTACCAACTGAGCTATGACACCATCACTTTGCTGCTATCGTTTTCGATAACGGGTGCAAAGGTATAACATATTTTTGAATCCACCAAACTTTCTGCGGAAAATTTTCAAAAATCTATTGTTTCAGCGGATTCCATCCTTGAGCTTTCAACTCGAATTCCTGTCCATCACGGGTCACCAATGCACATCCCAATTCAGGTTTCGTGATATGGCCAATCAACCTTATATCACTGATTTCCTGTATCTTCTCGTGATAAGCTAATGGCACAGTGAACAGCAATTCATAGTCTTCGCCACCATTCAGGGCACAAGTGGTGAGGTTCATGTTAAATTCCTCTGCCATTGCTGCCGTTTGGTAATCTATAGGCAAATGTTCCTCATAAATCCTGCATCCTTTGCCGCTCTGCTTGCAGATGTGTATCAGTTCTGAAGACAATCCATCAGAGATATCCATCATCGCCGTAGGCTTGATACCAGCCGTTGCTAAGTTCTCAATGATATCCTTACGAGCCTCAGGCTTCAGTTGGCGTTCCAGGATATACTCCTTTCCAGCGAAATCAGGTTGCACATCCTTGCTCGCTCCTTTCAGTACAGCTTTTTCACGCTCCAAGAGTTGCAAGCCCATATAAGCAGCCCCCAGGTTGCCACTCACGCAAATCAAGTCGGTTTCCTGGGCGCCATTACGATACACGATTTTTTCCCTGTCTGCTTCACCGATACAAGTGATGCTGATGGTCAGACCTGTCAACGACGAAGTGGTGTCACCACCCACAATATCCACGCCATAATCCTCACATGCCACTCGTATGCCAGCATATAGCATCTCCATGTCCTCCACTGAGAAACGTTTGGAGATGCCCAGTGAAACGGTAATCTGACGAGGCTTGCCATTCATGGCATAGATATCGCTAAAGTTCACCACGGCTGCTTTATAGCCCAAGTGCTTCAGGGGTGTATAGACTAAGTCGAAATGCACCCCTTCCAACAGCAAGTCAGTGGTTACCAATACCTTCTTGTCAGGGTAGGAGAGGACAGCTGCATCATCGCCCACACCTTTCAATGTAGATTTGTGTATGGGCTTGATGCCTTTGGTGAGGTGGTCAATCAAACCAAACTCACCCAATGTAGCTATTTCTGTTCTCATAAATATAATAGGTGTCAGGCGCGGTTAATCATTTCTCGCATAATCGCCATCATATTAGGCTCAGCCTTGGCAGCGGCAATCTGCACTTCCTCATGGCTCACTTCTTCGACCTCTTCACCACCTCCCATGTCGGTAATGACAGAAACACCAAAGACCTTGATGCCACAATGTACAGCCACGATTACCTCAGGAACGGTTGACATACCCACGGCATCTGCTCCCCATGTACGGAACATCTTGTATTCGGCTGGAGTCTCAAAGGTAGGACCTTTAGTAGCGAGATAAACACCATGTTGTACTTTGATGCCCAGCTCTTTGGCAATGGCATCGGCTTTTCTGATCAACTCCTTGTCGTATGCCTCATGCATGCTTGGGAATCTTGGACCGTAATCGATGTTAGGACCCACCAATGGGTTGTCTAAGATGAAATTGATATGGTCGGTGATGATCATTAAATCACCTACGTGAAATGAAAGGTTGGTACCACCACTGGCGTTCGACACAAACAGTGTCTTGATACCCAATTCACGGAATACCCTGATGGGGAAGGTTACCTCTTTCAATGAGTAGCCCTCGTAGAAGTGGAAGCGTCCTTGCATGGCAATGATGTCTTTCTTGCCTAATTTACCAAAAATCAGTTTTCCACTATGACCTTCAACGGTCGATACGGGGAAGTTGGGTATGTCTTCATAAGGTATCTCCGTCTTGTCAGTAATCTCTTTGGAGAGTCCACCCAAGCCCGTACCCAGAATAATAGCTGTATCTGGTTGGCTCGTCATTTTTCCTTTCAGGAATTCAGCTGTTTGTTGAATCTTCTCTAACATATTCTTAAAGTTTAAGTTGATATTATACTTTAAAGTTTGTAAAGATAAAGAATAAATAGGCAAGAGAGTGAAAAAAACTTGCAAAATAATGTTAATGGGTGCCATAATTAAATTTTTTGCGTAACTTTGTGCTCAATGTAAATGCAAACATTGAAAATGAAAAACAATATCATCATTGTAGAAAGTGGAGCAACAAAGAGCGACTGGCGCGTTTTGAACAAAAAAGACGGTAGCGAAGTGAAACGTTTCGTGCGTGCCGGGACCAATGTCTCTGCCATGAGAATGGATGCCGTCAAAGCCACCCTCACAGAAGCCTTTACCTCAGAAGGCTTAGAGGGCGCGACAGGTTTTTACTTTTATACTGCTGGCGTGGTGACATCTGAGGTAGCCCAAGAACTGTACAATCACATCTGGGCGATATCAGCAATTCCAGACATTGATATCCAGAACGATATGATGGGAGCTGCACGTAGTGTATGTGGCCGTCATCCTGGCATTACTGCCATCTTGGGTACAGGCTCAAACACTTGCTTTTACGATGGCACCCATCTCACACAAAAAGTCTATACTGGTGGTTATATTTTGGGAGATGAAGGTAGTGGTGCCTGCTTGGGCAAACTCTTCCTTGCAGACTTCATCAAGGGACTTGTTCCTGACAGCGTGTCGGAGGATTTCTCAAAGGAATTTGATTCTTCATATGCCGGCATAGTGCAAAATGTCTATCGCAGTGACTCGCCTTCGGGTTACTTGGGCAGCCTAGCGCCATTCTTATTACGCCATTATGATGATTCATACGTCAAGGGACTCATAGAAAAGAATTTCCAGGCGTTCATTGACCGTGCTTTGCTGCGCTATGATGTGGATACCTATCCGGTGGGCATTGTTGGCGGACTGGGTTGGGCATTCCAAGACATCATTCGCCCACTCATGGACAAGGCTGGCATTCACATCTCACGCTTCATTAAGGCTCCTATCGAGGGACTTTGTCAATATCATTTAAAGTTATGATTGATACCGAGAAATCATCTATATATGACCATCTTGAAAAGATGTCCACTGAGGAAATCCTCATGGGAATCAATGCCGAAGACAGGACTGTACCCTTGGCTGTAGGAGCGTGCATTCCGCAGATTAAGACGTTGGTAGATGCCATCGTGCAGAGGATGCAACGAGGTGGCAGGGTGTTCTACATTGGTGCTGGCACCAGTGGCCGACTAGGTGTGATTGATGCCTCTGAGATACCGCCCACTTATGGAGTTTATAACAAGTTTATCGGGATTATCGCTGGTGGCGATGTGGCTCTCCGGAATGCGGTGGAGGGTGCTGAAGACAAGCTTGAGCAAGGTTGGCAAGATGTACTTGCCTACCATCCCGTACCTGACGATACACTCATTGGCATTTCTGCCTCAGGTGGTGCTCCATACGTGGTGGGAGCCCTCCAACAGGCTCGTGAAGCAGGACTCCTCACCTCCATCATCTCCTGCAACAGTGGTTCGCGTGCAGGGGCCGTTTGTGATGTTCCCATCGAATGTATAGTGGGTCCTGAGTTTGTAACAGGTAGTACCCGCATGAAATCTGGTACAGCTGCAAAACTCATTATCAATATGATTTCCACAGCAGTTATGATTCGATTGGGACATGTAAAAGGCAACCGTATGGTGGATATGCAACTCACCAATGCCAAGCTGGTGGATCGAGGTACACGCATAATAATGCTTGAGACAGGACTTGAGGATTATGCCACAGCCAAAGATCTGCTCTTAAAGCATGGCTCTGTTCGTGCGGCTGTGGATGTATATAACAATAAACAAAAATAGCATAATATGAAAAAGCTGATTTTTATCTTAGCAGTACTACTATCATCAGTATCTGCCTGGGCTCAAGAAAGAGAATATGCCTCTCTGGAAGATATTGAGCAGGGATGGAAGACCAAGACCATCGACAATGTAATTAATGGAAGCTTAGGCATTATGCTGGAGCGTTTCGACCAGACATGGCCCACATGGATGGTGGGCGCATTGAGGAACACCATGGAGAAAGGTCTCGCCAAGGAGGTGCTCGATGAGGAAACAGGACTGATGGTCACCATTGATATTAAGAACGGCTATGCCGAGGTTAACGATGGGGGTACAGATGGCGCTTATATGTCAGCCTGCTACTGGAACCGTAATAATGGCCACAAACTCTTAGCTGTTTGCTTGGGCAAGCCTACAGATCCCTTCATCGATTTCGTTTGCTTCTACGACTATGATCCTCAGCAAAAGACACTCACCCCTGAGCCTGACATTTTGAAGGGTTATAGGTGGGGAGATAGAGACCCTTACACGCAAATCTTCTGCCACTTGCCAAAAGTGGGTAAAGATGTTGTTGTAGAGGAGTGGGGTGAAGATGGTCCTGTGCACCATACCTTTTCTTGGGATGGTATGCAGCCTGTATATGCTAAAACTGAACCATTCGACTATGATGACGGCATTCCAGCTGACGGCATCACAGTAAGCTATAAAGGAGATAAGCCCACCATTAAGGACTTTGTGGAAGCATTTCTTTCTCCTGAAGATGTAGGCGAAGCCTTGGGTTCACTGAAGGATGCTTGGGAGTTATATCGTGAAGGTATGAAGCTCATGCCTGGTGAAGAACTCATTGTTGACACGCAATATAACTATGTGGGCTATGATAGCGAAGAGTCTGACACAGAGCGTATGGTCATTGAGTGCAGAGCCTTCGACTATGCTGATGGTCATCATACACTTGTGGCTCTTTCCAACGATTATTTTGTGAATGACAAGGCTATCATGGGACAATATACTGGCTTGGAATTCTTCGTTTATGATACTGACACTCGCAAGATGCAGCCTGTATATGATGGTGACATTGGTATTGACATTGATTTTCCTACAGATGTGTCTGGTATCAGTCATAAGCTTCCTCGCGCAGGACAAACCATTGTTTATATTTTACATACGTCCTCAGGAAAGTTAATTGAAAAAAGCCTGACTTGGAACGGCTCTGTGTTCATTGAACAATAGCTTAGTAGGAAAAGGTGCATTATATTTTTTTATATTTGAAGCCAGAAAAACTTAATACCTATATGAAGAAGATTGTTTCTATATTAATGACGTCTCTTATTGCTACCTTACTACAGGCTCAGACTATTCATTTGGATCATAAGTTCTGGGATGGTGAAAACCTTTACACTGTTAAGGAAATAAGAATGGGTACGATTTTTTATATGACTACCAGTCAGGGCGATGAATTGACTTTGGAAAAGGTCAAGGAGGGGGAGTATAAGATCATTCCAAGCCGAGAGGCAGATGATTGTCCTTTCGGTGCAGAATTTGGCTGGAGGGTACAGCATATCCGTCAAGAGGGTGAGAGTTTTTTAGCAGTCCGCAAGCCCAACGGTGACATCATGTGGACGATGGAACAGACTACTAACAATGAGGACGAATGCCGTGAGTTGCAGATGATGATGGGGCAGGAAGAGCCTTGGAATGCTGTTAATAGTGTTCTGCTCAACCGTGCCTACCTGCAGAATTATGTTGCTACCAAGAAGGAGTTGAGAATATTACGTAATAAGATTTTGGCTTATCACGGTTATCGTTTCCAGTCGGAGGACTTGCAAGAGTACTTTAGCAATGTGCGTTGGTACAAGCCTGGCAATAACAATGATGCCATTAAATTGAGCATTGTGGAGCAGACGAACATCCAGCTGATCAAGAGTGAGGAAGCCTCGAGACCTGAAGACCCTAAAGAGGAGGTTCTGGAAGGAACTTCTGTTGAGATGATTGAGGAGGATATTGTGGGGCGCATCAGGGAGTTGTATGACGTGATTGCTCAGAAAAAAGAAGACATTAATCGATTTGCCTGTCATACTTGGTGGAATACGATAGCAGCGGTGGATAGGAAAGATGCTGATGTGGAGGAAATAGGCTTCTTCAACGATGACCTTTGGACTCAGATGCAGGATGACAATCCTGATGCTTTTGAGGTGCGTGACATCAAGTTTTTGGAACTGGATTTAAATAAAGGCACGGCTTTGGTTGATTTCGTACTCTGGAGTTCCATACAGACTGTTCACCAGAAGTTTGAATTTTGTCGTGAAGAAGGTGACTGGCGCGTGCACAATATCATTAGGTATTACACAGATTCTGACGGCAAAGAGGCTGAGGATGACTTGTTGGAGGCGATGATAAAATATTTGGCTGAACCACAGGAGGAGTCTTCAGAATTAGTGTTTCTCCCAGACCTCACCAATGACAAGCCTCTTGACCTCTCTGACGGTAATAACGACCACAAAAAGTATATCCCTTATTGGGATGAGAATAATATTATTGATGAAGACGGAACATTGGTTTATGACTTGAACTTGGGTTACGACCTTCCTTTGCAACAGTGGCATTTAGCCCTGCCAGGTAAGCCTCTTGACATGAAAGAGGTGTCCCGGGTGATTTTGAAAGACGTGAACCATGACGGCTACTCCGACGCCCTCGTTTGTCTGGGACGTTATGGCAGTGACAATGCATACTACTTCGATATCTATGTTTGGGATCCAGAGGAGTTTGGTGGCTTGTTCAAGTATGTCGGGGGCTCTCGAAGTATTCCCAATCCGAGAATTGACGAGGAGTTCTCCGGCATCATAGGTCGCAATGGTTACGACCGCGAGATGTGGAGCTGGCAAGGTATGAATCAATTAGTGCAGTCAGCGGTGGAGAAGGATTACTATAAATAATGGTATAGCAGATGTAAAAAACAGTCATTGTGCTTGGTTTAAGAGACCGTTCATAACAAATCGATGCAGTTTATCCCAAAGATTTGTAGCATTGCGAAACTCTATATACTTTTGCTTCGAAAAAACAAACTGTATCTATAAAAACTTTTTTTGATGAAGATATTAGCTCTATTCTTTTGGGGATGCGCTTTGGTCATAACAAGCGCTTGTGCTGGCCACATGGCAGAGGAACGGACAGGCAATATTAAGATACTGGTGGAAATCCGTCCTGAGGTTAACTATGTGACGCATCTTTACACGCTGGCGGAGTTGGGATTCTCTGACTCGGCTTATGCTGAAAAATATGGCGGTACATTACCGAAGGCAGCTATTGACACCTTGCAGAAGTACAAGGAGTACCTGACCTTCGGACAAGGAGAGGGAGGCATGTTGGCTGGGCCATTCTTCTTTACTGTCTCTTCGGAAACCATCGTTAATGCCGATTCTTTGCAATTAATGATGAATAGGGTGATAGACGAGGGCATAGAGCGCAATATACCTACCGAAATGATGACCGCTGTCAAGGCTATTTCCAAGGTGTATATTCACCATTACGATGATTATTTGAAGACTGTTTATTCTAAGGTGAAGGCCGATATGGAAGAGCGTCAAAAAATGCTCAGCCAAAAGTTAGCAAAGCAAAGTCTGGTAAAGGATTGGGAGCGAGTAACGGGTTATACTTGGCATAGGGGCGATTATCATTGGTTGCTGTATCGCGCAGGCGAGCAAGGACCTTCATACAATAATCTGAACGACACTACCAATACTGTTTGGTACAATCAGGACGTTAATTTCCAATTGGCAATGTTCAGCCATGAATTCGGCATCTTCCTGATGCAGGATAGCATATCCCCTATCTTAGAGAAAATGAAGGACTATACACGGGAGCTGAACTCAGAGCAAGACCTTACCTATGTGCCTTGGAGTGCCTTTGAGAGTTTAGCCTGTTGGTACAACTGCAAGATTGAAGGTAAAGAAACTGCCGAATTCTCTGACTTCGAAAAGGCTGATGTGCACACATTCTGCCAGATATACGACCGCCTTTCAAAAGACGATATCAGCGACCCATCAGATCTCTATTATAAAGGAATAATGGAGTATTTGAATATCGAGCCTTGAAAAAAATATGAATAAGAAACGGCTTTTTTATCTCGACAATCTGAAGGTGTGCCTGACGGTGCTGGTGATATTCCACCATGCTGGTCAAGCATACGGTGATGGTGGTGACTGGGGTTATCATCCCAGTAACCCTGCCGAGTATATTCCTTGGATATGGCATTTCTTTTCGGTCAATGCGGCATTCTTTATGGGGCTTTTCTTTTTGATTTCAGGATATTTTGTGCCCATGAGTTTCGACAAGCAGGGAGCTAAGGCGTTTGTGCAAAAGAAACTCATCCGTTTGGGTATTCCGCTATTGCTGATGGGTGGACTGATTTCTGTATTGTCTGGCAAATTTGAGATTGCTCACATGTGGTATATTGAGAGCTTGCTTGTATTCTGTCTGATTTACGCCCTGATACGACTAATATTTAAACCTGACGGTGGCAGTTGTTCGTCAAAGCCCACCATCATAGGACTTCTAATATTTAGCGGTGTGATGGGCATAGGCAGTTATTTCATCCGTCAAGTTTCTCCACAGGATCATTGGATATGGCCTTTCGGCATCATCCCTCTGCCGATGGAGCCAGCCCACTATCTGCAATACGTGATGATGTTTGTCTTCGGCATTCTTGCCAGTCGTTTTAATTGGCTTGAGAAGATGAGCAATACTACAGGAGTCCTGTCGCTTACTATAGGATGCCTGTTAGCATTAGGCATCTATCTGCGAGATGGCGGTGAGTGGAACGACTTTGTAGCTCGGTGGTTCGGCATCTACGAATCGTTACTTTGCGTATTCATTAGTTTCGGACTGCTCTGGCTGTTCCGAGAATATGGCAATTGTGACAGTAAGTTCTGGCGGTGGTGTGCCGCCCAGTCATATGGAGCCTACATCTTCCATCTATTGCTGATGATAGCATTGCAGAATACGGTTGACAGCATCTGGATGGGTGCCTTTGGGAAATTTGTGTTCATCGGCATCTTCACCACCATCGTATCGTTTGTGCTCACCTGGTTGCTGCGGATGATTACTAGTGTAAAGAAAGTACTATAACTAAAAGATAAAAAGATGAAATACGAGATTATTACGTTAGACAATGTGCAAATTATCGGCATAGTAAAGGAAATTGCATTCTGCAAGGGACAGGAAGAGTGTCCTAAGTTTTGGGGCGAGTATGTGGAACGCATTATTAAGCCCGTCTTTATGGAACACAAGGCGCCTGATGCCTTTCAGCAGGCTGCCATCGACAATGGTGTCGGAGAGTTTGGGCTCTGCACCTGCGATATTCCCAACCATAATTGTGCTACTTGTGCTGAACAAAATTTCGGTGCTTGCAGCAAAAACACCTTTACATACGTCATCGGCGGAATATATAAAGGTGGCGGGGTGCCCGAGGGAATGAAACTATTCCCTATTCATAGTGGCAAGTGGCTGAAGATGCATTTCGAGGGAGGCATGAAAGCCTTTCAAGAACAGTACCAAATGTTCTATAAGGAGTGGCTGCCCCAGCACTCGGAATTCCATTGCCCCAACAACGCCATGACGATGGAATGGTAC
>JAEEGF011455204.1_pt1 | contig 11494 bp, 7 predicted proteins | sample 9134171 | NCBI WGS metagenome assembly JAEEGF01 (sample SAMN16246542, study PRJNA631951) | gut metagenome | biome: gut microbiome; feature: rumen; material: AP-attached | host: Bos | place: Iran: Karaj | collected 2018-10
ATAACCCTTCACTATTTCGGGTAAGTCCCCTCTCTGCCAGCCACTCATCGGAGAAAGAAGCGTCAAAAGAAAGATCCGGTTCCTCAGACTCTTCCAATTCAATCTCATTGAATTCAGAATCTATGACATCTTCTACAATAACATCCGATATTTCTTCTGTGCCTTCTTCAACTTCTTCAGCTATCTCGTCAGTTGCTTCATCACTTATTTCTACCGCAATTTCATCCGATTCTTCGCTCTCGTCCTCGAGAATAATGATATTCTCCTCCGACTGCACAGCTTTAACAGGAATGCCAGAAGTTATCATCATGGCACTCAGAATTAAAGCTATAATTCTCTTTTTCATACAAACACTCTCCTCAATAATTACTCTTTTTCCAGCTTAATAGCACACACCTTGTACTCCGGAATTTTGGCAAATTCATCCAGTGCGGCGTTAGTTATCATATTAACAGGTGAATCCGGAAAATGGAACGGCATCCATGTCTCTCCCGCAGAAACTTTTCTGCCCACCTTTGCCTTGGCAGTGATGGAGCCTCTTCTACTGGTCACTCTCACTGTATCTCCGCTGCAAATTCCCAGTTTTTCAGCATCCTTATAGTTGATCTCTATATATCCCTCACCGGAGATGTCCATAAGTCCCGGTGACCGCGACGTCATGGAAAAAGCATTATAATGATACAATATTCTTCCGGTCATGAGAATATATGGATATTCATCATCAGGAAGTTCCTGCGCTTCCTTAAACTTCGCAGGATAAAGTAGAACCTTACCCCTGACAGGCTTGGAAACATGCATGATTGGCGTTCCGGGATGATCTTTTTCAGGGCAGGGCCACTGAATACTCTCTCCCGCATCCAGTCTTTCATAGCTTATTCCATGATAGCTTGGGGTAAGTTCTGCGATTTCATCCATAATCTGTGAAGGAGTAAGGCGTGGCTGCGGATATCCCATGGCATTCATCAGATCAGTGATAATATCTATATCTGACCGCATTTCTCCATCCAAAGTTACGGCCTTCCTGATGCGCTGAACCCTTCGCTCTGTATTGGTAAAAGTTCCTTCCTTTTCAGCAAAGCTCTTGGCAGGAAGGATTACATCAGCATATTTGGCGGTCTTGGTCATGAAAAGATCCTGCACAACCAGGAAATCGAGGCTTTCAAGGGCCTTAATTATGTGATGAGTGTCAGGGTCCGATACCATGGGATCTTCTCCGCAGATATACAGACCTTTGATCTTACCTTCGATAGCTGCCGGAAATACCTCAGTTGCCCTTAGTCCAGGATTAGGATTTAAAGAAACACCCCAGGCTTTCTCAAATTTCTTCCTGACCTCTTCATTGTCCACCTTCTGATAGCCGGGGTAATCCGTGGACATGGCTCCCATGTCGCAAGCTCCCTGGACATTATTCTGACCGCGAAGAGGATTTACGCCGCAGCCGCTCTTACCTATTTTTCCAACAAGAGCAGCCATATTGGACAGGCTCATAACGCCTTCTGTTCCTGTGGAATGCTCTGTAACGCCAAGGCAATAGATAATGGGGGCTTTTTTTGCAAGGGCATACATCCTTGCGGCTTCTCTTAGCTTATCAGGATCAATATGGCAGATTTCTGCCACTTTCTCAGGAGTATACTCCATTACAAGCTCTTTTAATTCATCGAATCCTTCGACATATTTCTCAATATAATCATGATCGATCAGGTCCTCATTGACCATGACATTCATCATACCATTGGCAAAGGCAACGTTTGTGCCCGGGCGAAGTTTTAAATGGATATCTGCCTGATGGGAAAGCCCTATTTCTCTGGGATCCACCACTATAAGCTTTGCGCCGTTTCTGACTGCTTTTCTTATCTGCATGCCAACTACAGGATGCGCCTCTTCAGGATTTGATCCCACCAGAAGTATTGCATCCACATCATGGGTTATATCATAGATTGGATTGGTCATGGCTCCTGAGCCCAGTGTCTTGGCCAGTCCCGCTACAGATGCCGAGTGACAAACTCTCGCGCAGTTATCTGTAGTATTGGTGCCAAAGCAGGTCCTCACCATTTTTTGAACCATATAGACATCTTCATTGGACGATCTGGAGCATGCAAATCCAGCAAGGGACTCGCTTCCGTATTTTTCCTTGATCTCCAGGAACTTTTTGGCCGTATATGACATTGCTTCATCCCATGATACTTCCCTGAATTCTCCGCTGGCTCTGTCTTTTATCAGAGGCTTCGACAATCTGTCATTTGCATGAACAAAATCAAAGCTGCCATTTCTACCTTTTACGCAGAGCCTGAAATGATTTGCAGGCCCATCGGCTGATTCCACATTCACTATCCTGTTGTCTTTTACCACCAGATAGAACTGGCAGCCTGTGGCGCAGTGCGGGCATGTTGTGAGAACCTTCTCTACTTCCCACTCTCTGTAAGTTCTTTCCCTCTTAAGGATAAGCGCACCTGTAGGGCACACCGCTGCACAGTTTCCGCAGCTTTCACAACCGGTATCCCTGTAGTTTTCTCCAAAAGGAGCTTCAACTATATGGAAATTGCCCAATCTACCGCTTTTAATGGTGCCATTGCAGGCTATTCTATGACAGACGTTTATACATCTCTGACAGTGGATACATTTACTGGAGTCATAGCTTATATATGGATTTCCCTCAAGAAGCGGAAGTTTCTTTTCGATATTTACACGACCTCCCTGATGCTCTGCTCTTTCAACCCCGTATTCGTTACACAGTCCTTGAAGCTCGCACTTGCCGTTGGCAGGACAGCTCATGCAATCCTGGTTGTGGTTGGCGAGAATGAGCTTTAGCATGCTTTTCCTATATTCTGTAAGCTCCGGCGACTTTGTAGTGATGTTCATGCCCTCACTTACTTTGGTTCTACAGGCAGGAAGAAGTGTCTTAATTCCCTCGACCTGTACCATACACAGTCTGCAGGAGCCAATGTCCGAAACGCCTTCAAGAAAGCACAAGGTGGGAATATCTATGCCATTTGCCCTGGCTGCAGCAAGAATAGTTGTATTTTCGGAAGCCTCCAGGCTCTTTCCATCTATGATAAAAGAAATCATTCGCCTCTTCCTCCTTCCATAGCACCACAGCCATAAAAATCACATCTAAGGCATCGTCCTGACTCTCGTTCTGCCTCTTCGCAGGTCATAGGGAGCTCCACCTGTTCGAAGCTTGTTCTCCTCTCAAATGGATCTTTTTCCTCTATTTCTGCTCTTCCTGTGGGAATGCATGGATTGGGAAGTGCAGGTGGAATCTGCGCTTCCAGCTTAATCTTATGATGATATCCAAGATATTCATCAATATTAAATGCAGCCACCTGTCCGGCAGCAATGGCGTTTATTGCAGTGGAAGGACCTGTCACGCAGTCTCCTCCGGAAAAGACATCCTCCATGTCCTTAACTCTGCACATTTCATCCGCTTTGATTCTGCCACGGTTAACGGGCACACCTTCTTTGTCAAAGGCCTCCACGTCGCTTCTTTGTCCCACGCCCATGATCAAAAGGTCGCACAGGAATCTATAGGGATAATTGCTGGAATGCTCCGTGGTCACAAATCCCATTTCATCTATTTCCCCTGCAATTTCAGGCTGAAGCCAGACAGCACATACCTGTCCCGTCTCTTTATCCGTCTCAATATTCAAAAAGCTCAGCAAAGTCCTGAATCTTACGCCTTCTTCCTTCGCTGATTCTATCTCGCTTGCCAGAGCCGTGTAATCATCTCTTTTTCTGGTAAAAACGTGGATGGTCTCAGCATTTAATCTGGCTGCAGTTCGGGCAGCATCCATTGCCACATTTCCGCCGCCAATCAGAACCACCTTTTTCCCGGTAAGGTCTCCCTGCTGGCCATTTGCCACTTTTTGCAGGAAATCAGCTGCCGGAACGGCGTTTTCTACATCTGCCCCCTCCATTGGCATACGGTTTCCCAGCTGAGCTCCTATTCCCACAAAGGTTGCATCATGTTCCTTGCGGATCTGGGCAAAAGAAATATCTCTTCCGATCTTGGTTCCGGTGAACACCTTAATATTTCCGGCTTTTAAGATAGTTCTTATATCTTCATCCAGCCTACTCTTTGGAAGTCTATATTCAGGAATACCGTAGCGCAGCATTCCGCCAAGCTTTTCGTGTTCCTCATAAATATGAACTTCATGGCCCATAAGCGACAAAAAATAAGCTGCCGTAAGGCCCGATGGCCCGGATCCAATAATGGCAACTCTTTTTCCTGTGCTTACATTGCTCTGGGGAGTAGCTACTTCATCAGCCTTTGCATTATCCACAGCATACTTCTTGAGCCCCCGAATATTAATTGGCGCATCTATAAGGTTTCTCCTGCATTTTCTTTCGCAGGGATGTTCACAGACAAATGCACATGCAGTGGGCAGTGGATTCCTGTCGCGTATAACCTTTACGGCACCCGCATAATCCCCTGCCTTAATCATAGCAATGTAACCCGGCACATCCACATGAGCAGGGCACAAAGTGATGCAAGGCACTGTCTGTACTGCATTTTCAACGCAACGCCTGTTATTTATATGACTCGCATATTCATCGGCGAATTCTGAAAGAGAATCCAGAATAAGATTTGCTCCCACCACGCCAACTGCGCAGTCAGAGGTTGCAGCTATCATTCTGCATTTTTCTTCTATTTCTTTGAGTGTGGTTTCGCCGGCATCTCCATCTATTACCAGCTTCAGCAGCTGATCAACTTCTAATAGTCCGTCTCTGCAGGGAACGCATTTACCGCAGGATTGATTGATGGAAATCTGCAAGAGAGATCTATAAAGTGAAAGTGGACACATTCCCGGCGGATAAGAAGTCATTCTTGCTCTAAATTTTCTGAGTACTACATCTATTCTGTCATTGATATTGCCCTGTTTCTTTAATGATCGCATAATCATCCCCCTTAGGCATAAGAATAAATATATTTACTTAGATCAGTCCGAATCCCTTTAACACCAGTATCCAACAGAATATGGTGGCAATTGACAAAACAGTTGTTATTACAACGTATTCTCCTGCCAGATCTGCATCCGCATCCATGCTCTGGGCCATTGGATATGATGCCGCCGCTACAGGAGTAGCAAACATTACAAATACAATAAAGAACTCACTTCCTCTAAATCCCAGATTAGCCATTACTACAGAGAGAATACTGGGTACCAGAACAAGTTTCAGTACAGTTCCGGTTGCCAATGGAACAAAGTTTTTCTTCATATTGGAAAGGTGAAGCGTTCCTCCGAGTACAAATAATGACAACGGAGTAGCCATGTTGCACAGTTCTGATATAGGAAGCACCATGCAGTCAGGCATTGTTACGGGAAGGAAGTTAAAGAGCACGCCGGCTATGGCACCGATAATAAGCGGGTTCTTTAAAATATTCACCAAAAGCTTTCCATAAGAAACCCTTCCTCCTCTGTAATACTCAAGGATTGCCACAGATGCTATGTTATAAATCGGCACCACAAAAGCAACTACAATGCTTGCCATGGTTGCGCCTTCAGGTCCGAAAACGCTCTGTGCAAGAGGAATAGCGTAGAGAACAGAATTACTTCTGAAAATCGCCTGGGTAATAACGCCTCTGCGGCGGTTATCTTTAGAAAACAATGGAACCAGGGCGAAAGACGCCACGATCACTACCAGCGTTGCTAAAATAGCGAAGCCCACATACTTTGCACCGCTGAGCTTTCCAAAATCCACGTCGTACAGGTTATTGAACATGATGAAAGGGAAAAAGACTTTAAAAACAACCCCATTCAGCTCTTTCAGGAAGCTCTCCTTAACCAGCCCCATTTTCTTGGATACTGCACCAAGAAAGATATATACCATAAAGGGTATTACCGCATTTGTAGCAACTATCAGGTTCTCCATTTTGTATTATGTCTCACTTTCTTCAAGTATTTAGGTTTTATGATCATTGTAATGCATAAAACGTTCATCCTCAAGGACACCAACCACCTGGATTTCCTGATATCACGCTATAATTAGGTGTACACTACATATATTTTTTAATCTTTTGCTTCTCAAAGAACTCATCGATATTTGCTATGAGCTCAGCAGGAGGCATTGTTTTAAGGAGATATTTCTCAGGTTTTAGGGAAATAACCTGCATAACACTCTCTTTGTCGCTCTTAACGGTAAGGAACATGACCGGAATATCACTGGTTGAGGGTTCACTCCTTAGCATTTCCAGTACCTTGGGCCCCGTTATAACAGGCATCTCATAATCCAGAAGAATTAAATCAACCTGATTTTTCGCAAGAAAAGTAATAGCTGCCGCCCCTGAGTTCACCATGAAAACCTGATATTTCTCTGAAAGCCAGGATTTAATGGTTCTTAGCATTGTTCCGTCATCGTCCACCACCAGTATCTTCTTTTTCTGAAGTCTCACGCCTTCTTTTTCAACAACATTAAGCATTTCCCTGGCCAGCTCTTTAACGTTGACAGGACGGGTAAAGGCTGCGGAAATCTTGTCCTTAGTGGTGGTGTTATAAATCTTTTCAATCTCATCGGGAGAACCTATTACGCTGATGGAAATATCGCTCTCCACCACTCTGTCCCTGAGATATACGAAGAATTCCATCATTTCATCCAGATCCTCAACGTAGATCAGATAGACATCCGGTTTGTTCTCTATGCGCTCAATCTCTGTCACATCATGGAGTGACTGGATAACTTCAAAGCCTTCCTCTCTTAGCTCTTTCGCTATAGAAGTGACCATGAAACTCTTTTTATCTCCTATAAGCAGTATTCTCTTCTCCATTTAGTTGTCCTCCAAAGCTTCCAAAAGCGCGTCTCTATCAACTGCAGCCATTAGTTGTCTGACTTTGCCGTATTTATCCTTATAGGCCTCCGGTATTTTGTACTCCGAAAGCATATTCATAATGCCGTCTGCCGTATCAAAATCGTAGGCTTCAAGCAGTTCCCTCATGTCCTTAAACGCACGTTTTAGCTCTTTTTCATCTATCTGTGGAAGCGAATCTTCATCCACATCGCCGTTTATGGGCGAGAGTTTTTCATTATAACTTCGATACAACTCAAGAAGAGCAGGGGTTTTTTCTTCTATTTCCACCTGATTTTCTTCATTTCCGCACTGTTCCAGGTAAGCTGCCATCTCAGAGAGTTTCATGGCGCCGATAAGCCTTGCGGAACTCTTCAGAGCATGAACCACCACTGTGTAATTGCGGTAGTCCCTTTCCCCGGCGTATTGTTCTATTGTCGCTGCTTTTGTATCTATGGTTAACAGGAATTCCTTTATTACATCCTTAAGGAGATCTCTGCTTCCACAGTTCGTCTCTGCCTCTTTAAGATCTATGCCGCTAAGTTTACCAAGGACATCTGATTCTTCACCGCAAGCACCATTATCCTCGTCAGGTTTACTTTCATCAGAAACGATTTCTTCCCTGATTTTATCCCTGGGAATATACTCTTTAAGCATTTCCTCCATTAGAAGGCCATTTACAGGCTTAGAGAGATAGTCGTTAAAGCCGGCTGCCAGATATTCGTCTCTGGCGCCATCACCGGCATTAGCAGTGAGAGCAATGCAGGGCGCGTTTATGGAGAGATTGTCTTCCATCTTTTTAAGTGCTTCCAGGGTCTGAAGACCGTCCATTTCAGGCATTCTGTGGTCAATGAAAAGAACATCATATTTCTTTTTCCTGACTTTCTCCAGGGTCTCCATGCCGCTTTCCGCAGTATCTATCTTTATAAGCGTGTTCTTTAAAAGACCTTTTACCACAGTGAGGTTCATGGGGGTATCATCCACCACAAGAATCTCTGCATCCGGTGCCGTGAACTTCTCACGATATTTTTCCCGTGAATTCAGGTACTCTTTGTACTTCTGCTTAAAGTCCCCAAGTTCCTCCCAGGATGCCACTTCCTGCTTTACTTCGAATGAAAAATCAGATCCTTCGCCGTAAACACTCTTGACCTCCAACTTTGTATCCATGAGAGCCAGAAGCTTTTTGACAATGCTCATGCCCAGTCCCGTGCCTTCTATGGATCTGTTTCTGATTTCCTCAATTCTCTCAAAAGGAGAATAAAGCTTTTCCAGATCTTCCTCTTTTATTCCAATTCCGGTGTCCACCACCTGGAACTTGAGAAAAACACTGTTCTCATCAGCTTTTCTGTATGTGACATTTAAGGTTACACTGCCTTTTTCTGTATATTTCACTGCATTGGTAAGGATATTGGTTACACACTGTTTAATCCTTATCTCGTCACCTATAAGGGTTGTGGGAAGCGTCCTGTCTATGTTCATATTTAAAACAAGCCCCTTCTCCTCGGCCTTCACCGAAACAAGATTTATAAGGTCATTGATGGTACTTCCCAAATGATACTCCACCGGAAGAATATCCATCTTCCCGGCTTCAATCTTGGAAAAATCAAGAATATCGTTGATGATACCAAGTAGGGAATTACCGGCGCTCTTTACTCCGCTGGCATACTCTAATACCTGCTCATCTTCGCATTCCCTGAGAATCATCTCATTGAGTCCAAGCACAGCATTTATAGGAGTTCTGATCTCATGTGACATATTTGAGAGAAACGAAGATTTTGCTTCCGAAGCCTTCTTTGCAACCTCAAGCTCTTTTTCCAGCTCATGCTCCTCGTTGATATGGCCAATGTATTCCTCTATGGCATGAACCGTCTTGGAGATGGATTCCTGCACCACACGTATCTCATCGTGGGAATGAACCTTTATCCTATCAACCTTACGGCCAACCTCAAGTTTCTTTTCATCGTCCGCTTCTGCATATTCCCGCATGAAATCAGACATATTCCCCAGCGGCGCACCAATCGTAACCTTGGTGTAGTAGTTGGCAATTCCTGCCAGAGGAATACCTACGCAGAACATAAGAAGCAGCATCTTAATGTCATAGCTAAGGGTAGTTGAGTCAAGTCTGTACTTCATTTCCTCCATTTGCTCCACTACATCCTGCGTACTGATTGACTCTCTCATCTCGTTAAAAATTTCGCCCCTGTTAATGGAAGCCTTAAACATGTCCTTGATGTCAGGGAAAAGAACCACCATAAACACAGCCACGGATATACCTAAAATAAGCTCTACGCCAAAAATAATAGCTGTTATTTTAATGCTGACTCTGGTCTTCCTGAGCCCCCTCCTAAAATCACTATCCGTTTGATAAAAGCTTGTATATGGAACCCCATTGGGAAAAGGATGTTTAAAAGCATCCGGAGTTTTCGTGAAAAAGAAATGTAAAAATAAAGCCGTGAGAAAAATGACCAGCACATCCCTGAATATATAATGTCTGATATTCATGATCTGTTCGATTTCATATTCATTGCTCACAATAAGCGTAAGACATACTAATTCTATAATTGAAGTAAAGCATAGAGTGAAGATGGCTCCCAGAAGCGTCTTTTTGACAGTGGCAAACCATCTGTACTGCGCCAGAAGGGAGAAGCACAGGCAAGCCACCAGATAGATAGTCATCTTGTAGGCACTATCCATGTCAAGAAAAAGGCATAGAATAAAAGATGCCAGAAAAACAATAAGCGAAACAAGATATCCATAAAAGCCGCCCAAAAGAAGAAACGGCAGAATAAAGAATGAAATCATGACCACTCCGCCGGAGGTCACTATCATCCTATCAGCATTTAAAGCTGCAAAACCACAAAACCATGATAGCAGGATAAGGGTTAAAAATCCGATACCCGCATTGATAATTAGTGTTCTTTTCTTATATTTTTCCAGTCCCAGCATTGGTCTCACCTCGAGGGTATACTATTAGTTATACATTATTATACCAAATTTCGACCATTTGCGAATACAAAGGCTGAAGGGTGTCGGCACAATATGTTATAATCTGATCAAGAAAAAGATGTGGCGAGGGTTGAGTTAATAAATGAATGAGTTTGACGGGATTGTTTTAGCCGGTGGGAAAAGTAAAAGAATGGGAACGGACAAATCGGAAATCATTTTAGATGGTAAGTCCTTCCTTCAAATACAGACAGATAAGCTCAAAGATCTGGGCGCCGACAATGTCTTTATTTCAGGTAAATCTTCTCCTATTCCATATGCCAACCACATAATGGATTTAATACCTGACATGGGTCCTCTGGGAGGCCTCTATTCCTGTTTTCTGGAGTGTACATGCGGTAATGCGCTTGTACTCAGTGTAGATGTTCCGCTTATATCACATAAAACGCTGAATGAGCTGCTGGAAAAGCATTTTTCAGAAAACTACGACGCCACCGTTTTATCGCACGAAAGCAAAGATGAGCCGCTTATAGCTGTTTACAAAACTGATACCACAACTATTCTCAAAGAACTACTGGATGAAAAAAAGCTGGCAGTCAAAGCCTTTCTTGATAGGCTTTCCTGCCAACATTATGAGTTTAACGGCAACGTAAAGGAACTGACCAATTGCAATTCAAAAGATGATCTCCTGCTACTATGGTAAAAGGTCAGATATTCTTATATTTCGAACTACCCGTAGCGATATATGCCTCTAGCAAAGACCATACCGTATTTTCAATGTCTTTTATTTCTATTGGATAAGGAAGTCCGCATCTGACACAGTGGTAAAAATCGGCGATTGCGCCCATATGCCCGGATCCCCAATATGATTTCCCCAGAATTTCCTGTTCATTGAAATCATGAGTAGTAATAGTCCCATTATGTTCAAAAACAATAAGGTTCGAACCTTCCAGTCTCAATCTGGCCATCTCGCAATCAAGATCAATAATCGCAGGTGCGTCCGTCACATATCCATTTGAGGCGTAAAGACAGGCCCTGGCATCCGGGTAGGTGATATAAGCCGCAACGGTATCCTCAATTTCTATAGTATCAGGCAAATGCTGCCTGTCCATCACTGTCCTGACTTCAAGTGGTTCTTTATCAACAAAATACTGTATGAGGTCAAGTGTATGGATTGCCTGATTTATCAAAGCCCCACCACCTTCAGTGTCAATTCTGCCCCTCCAGGAGCTCTCAGTATAGTACTCGACGTCTCTTTTCCAGGTCACAAATCCTCTTGCGCCAAGCAGCTTACCATAGGTTCCTTCCTGAACAAATCCTCTGGCTTTCTGCACATTCAGGTTATACCTGTTTTGAAAGCAAAATCCAAGCCTGGCCCCGTCTTTCCTGTTTTCCCAGGCATTTTTCAAATCGCTCCATTGCTGCCGGCTGATTACGGGCGGTTTTTCCATAAAGACATGAATCCCCCTTGAAAGCGCCAACTCTGCCATAGGTGTATGAAGATAATGCGGAGTGCAAATGTGAAGCACATCAATTTGCTCTTTATCCAGCATCTCCTCCAAGTCGTTATAAGCTTTTGCAGAGTACTTTTGGCCCATCTGTTGAGCGCGTTCCATATCGATATCTGCTACTGCCGCCAGGCAGCTGTCTTCAATCTTTTCTATAACTTTCCCATGTACATCTGCTATATTTCCGCATCCTACAATGGCGCTTCTCATCTGATTCTCTCCTTTTTAATCATCGGGACCGTTAAGTGCCACATACACTGCC
>JAEEGF010293314.1_pt1 | contig 11493 bp, 12 predicted proteins | sample 9134171 | NCBI WGS metagenome assembly JAEEGF01 (sample SAMN16246542, study PRJNA631951) | gut metagenome | biome: gut microbiome; feature: rumen; material: AP-attached | host: Bos | place: Iran: Karaj | collected 2018-10
ACCAGTTCCGACAGTGCCATAATCTTTCCCTCCTGACAGTGATCATTTCATAAGTACAACTGTGTTCATTCTACATTTAATACTTCATTATTTCAAGGAAACCGGGCACGGGCGCCTTTCCCTTTCGAGGCCATCCCACTGTTTCCTTCCGCCTCATACCTGCCCTCTTTATACTTCCAGAAATTATTTACCAGGCTTCTGTAGCCCATGGCCTGTATATCCGAATATCTGAGGTTGAAATTTTTCTTACCGTGCTTTCCGGTGTACAGATATCTTATGCAGGACACCGCATAATCATCTATGGATTTCAGTTTAGAGTCCGTAGTAAGCAGAGGAAAATACCATCTGCACCAGGTCAGATCATCCTTTAAGGTATTCAGATAAAATTTCCTGTTAAGATATTTTATAAACGCACGGGCCGCCCATTTATCCTCAGCGTTCTTTCTGAGCTTCCATCTGTAAATCGCTCTGGCTTTTCTCCGGATCTTGTCCTTGATCTTCCTCTCTGCGACATCGGAGATATTTACTTCACCGTCCGTAAGTTCAAAGCCCAGGAATTCCATTCTTTCTCCGGGAACTGTCCTTATCTCTTTCTCGGGATTGATCTCCAGTCCTTTTCCCCTAAGGAAATCCTTTATGATCATCTCATATTCACGGATATTATCCGGATCGCTTGATATGACAATAATGTCATCAGAGTACCTTGCATATAAAACATTATTATCCTCAAAATATCTGTCCAGATCTGCAAGATAAAGGTTTGCAAAAAAGCCTGCTGTGGCAGTGCCTGCCATGACGCCCTTTTTTAACTCAATCTTTTCCTCATCTTTGACAGCGAACGGATCAGAGAATAATGATTCAAAAAAGCTTCGCAGCCCTTTCTCCTCAGGCATTTTTTCCTCAAGGATATCAAGGATCACATCGGTGTTTATGGAATTGAAATAATCATGAATATCCGCTTTGTATGTATAGGCCTTTCCCGTGGACGTTCCTTCAAGGATCCTGTTTACAGCCTTCTTTGCTCCTGTATCATTTCTGAAGGAATACAGATTTTCAGAGAAGAGATGATCATACTCTTTTAAAAGAAAAAAGATCGTTTTCAAAACATAGTTTTCATCTCTTTCAAAAGAAAATACATTTCTCTTTTTCCCGGTTCCTCTCTTGCTGACTTCTATCAAGCGAGGTGTCGAAAAAGGAATACCCTGTTCGATCTTCTCTATGCAGGGCAAATATTCCCTGTTTTCAACAAATGAACGCAGATCATCAGTCTCTTTCTTACTCATGTTCATCCGGGACATTCTGTATTCAAGAAACTCAAGCCAGCACTCGTGGCTTTTAAGTTTTTCCATGATATCCATAGGACATTCCCCGTAAAAAACAAGAGAGCAAGACTAACCTGCCCTCTGTCATCCATCCACTCCGGAAAAAATTTGAAAATTTCTCTCGAAAAGAAATTACAAGGCTGAACAATCAGGTGTTGTCCGCAAAACGTTTATCCCTGGTGCTTTGCCCCACCGCAGACGCAATATGCATTCCGGGAGGATATTTTGATTTATTATATCATTTTCCCATATACATGTGATAGATTAATATAGGAAATTATCAAATCGTGGCGGAGTACCCGAAACAATGAATTCAGATGATAAAAAACTAAAATATTACAATCTTTTCAGAGACTATATGGAGTATTTCCTGGCCTACTGCTTTTTCGGATGGGTATATGAATCCATATGGTGCTGTCTCATATATCACCGCAGAGGATTTATAAACCGCGGTTTTCTCTTCGGGCCCTGGCTTCCCATTTATGGAATAGGCTTCTTTATAATCCTGGGGATCTTCAAGCTTCTTAAAGTAAAAAAGCCCCTCCCGGTATTTATCGTCGGTGCTCTCATCGCCACCTGTGCGGAGCTAACCGCAAGCTACATCATCGAGGCCGCCGGTGGAGAACCCATGTGGGATTACCACGAAGAATTCTTAAACTTCCACGGGAGGATTGCCCTGGTCCCCTCACTGATGTTCGGATTCCTGATCTGCGTAGCCCTTTGCCTGATCCATCCGGGACTTATAAAACTTCAGAAAAAGATCGGAAATACCAAAGCTCACAACATCTGCTTTATCATTGTAGCAGTGCTGTTTTTCATAGATCTCATCAGCAGGATATGGCTCGGAAGCAATATCTAACCGTAGATCAGAGCCACTTGCCCTTCCAGCTGTTCAAAATATATATCTTTATCGGCGGACATATGTCCCGCTTTACAGATCCTTGCTATCTCCATATGCACAGGATCTGTTTTGTTGAATGCGGGAATATTTAATTTCTCAAGAACATGTGCGGAGATACTTGTGGGATTCATAAAACTCTTTATACAGCCCGATACCGCCTTAGAACTTAGCACTCCGCAAAGATAGTACGCTTCCGTCTCGTCATCGGTGCTTACGTACATGATCTTCTCATTGGGAAGCAATAATTTTCTGCCAAGATACGGATCGTCAACGCTTCCGATCACCGAACAGATAAATTCCGATGCAATAAACCTCCATACCACCTTATATTCCGAGAAAGTATATTCCCCGACCCTTAAAACCGCATGAAATTCCTGTTTTCGGATTTCCTTTTCCCATCCCGCAAAGCCTTTTCTGTCATCCAGATCATCCTTGAAAAATCTGAGATATTCAATGGTTTTTGGTGCGGATTTCTCAAGTATTGTGCCACTCACCGGCCACATTTTTGTCTCTGCGGTGTGGGGGCAAAGGATATATGAATCATATCCGATATCCCATTTGTTCACATCCCGGCCTTTCAGCATGGGGAAAACATGATCCGGCTCTATGACTTTTGTGATCTTCTCAGCTTTTCTCTTGGCCCTTTCCGTGATGTTGGTCACTTCAATCCCGTCATCTTTTTTACCGAGAATATTAAGCCAGTATACGGCATTTGCCCCACCGGTAAAGACTCCGGTTCTGGCTCTGTAGGGATTACTTCCAAGCACTTTTTCTATTCCTTCAAGGTTAGATCGGTCCGCGTTCATCCACATGGATGCGGGATCACCTTCCACAGCGGGCTTTGCATACTGAGCTCTGATGTCTGTTCCGTTTTTATCCCAAAGGAAATACGGAACCGGATATTCGGTATCCTCACCTTTTTTCAGATATGCAATGGCAGCATTTGTCATGGCACCTTTAAATACTCTGATGCCGGACAAGTCATCCACTCTCAATACTCGGATGCCGCATTCGTCCTTCAACTTGAATTTCCTGAATCCTCCACCGTTCATGGCGGACTTGAATACAGCCTGTCTGATGACAAAGGCCAGCACGCCGCCCTGCTTCAGCAGCTTATCCATTACAACATAGGTTATGAGAACGGATATATCTTCTTTTGAATAGATCACTTTCCTTCCCTTTGCGGAAAGAAGGCCATATTCCTGCCACAGATACTGAGTCCGAGATCTGTATTCCGAGGGAAGATACTCCCAGTTCACCCATGGCGGATTGCCGATTATGACGTCTGCCGGTCCTGTTTCTTCCAAAGCACTTATCTTCCTGATGTCCAGGATATCCATGTTGTATATTGGAAGCTCTATTTCTTCGCTTCCGTCAATCATATCCGTTATGGAGAGCAGGAAATTGGTCCTGGCTGTCAACACTGCCAAAGGATTTATATCCATACCGGATACGCTCGACAGGATTTCCTTAACTGACATTCCTGTCTTTTTCTTGGCAAGGATTACTTTTATTATGAATGTTCCGGATCCGCAGGTGGGATCAAGAAATCTTTTTCCCGGATCTATATTTTCAAAAGATAAAACCCTGTTAAGAGGGTCTTCCGCAAGCCACCCGGGAGTATAGAATTCTCCCAGAGCATGGCGGAGTTCCTTGGGGATCAGAGCTTCATACATCTGCCTGATATGATCCGCATTATCATCTTCCGGCAGGTTATCCGTACTCTCTCCGGATCTATACGCCGACAGCAGTTCCTTTATTCCGGCCAGGATTTTGGCAAATCCATTCTCAAGTTCGTAAACGGGCCATGTATACTGATCCTTATCACAGAAATTTTTTATCCCTGCTTTCTTCGCAAATTCTCCCAGTATAAGTTCCTCATCGGAACAATCGCTCTCCGGCAAAAGATCATCCCTAACCACCAATTTGATCAGGATACTGAAATATGTCTGAACAGCATAGAAAAGAAGCTGAACCTGCTCAGCTTCTTTTCCTTCATCAGGTATGATTCCATACCTGTTCAATATTTTATAAATATCAAGCTTGTTGTTTCCGGAGCGGTCTGCCCTGGGGCTTCCGTAGAGATATCTGAAGATCCTGTTTTGTTCTTCCGTCATCTCACGGGTCTTCTGCGAGGGAGATTCAAGAATCCGGTATATTTCCGGAATGATCTCTCCGGATTTTTCCATTATGGCGGAATGATCATCATTCATATCCGCGCACAAACTCTTAAGATCGATCATAAGATTTAACGTTTACTTCAATGTCTCTGCTCTGTTTGCGATGTTTTGCTTAAAGTTTATTATCTCATGATCATATTCTTCATCCATGTATGAAGAATGGATAAGAAAATCGGCAGTGGCCTTATTGTTTGCAAAGGGAATATCATAAACCTGGGCAATTCTCATAAGTGCCTTAACATCAGGATCGTGAGGGGCTGCAGTAAGAGGATCCGAGAAGAATATAACAAAATCGATCTTACCCTCAACGATCTTCGCACCGATCTGCTGGTCACCGCCGAGAGGGCCGGAATTGTAACCTCTCACAGGAAGATCTGTTGCCTCAGTGATCATACGCGCGGTAGTTCCTGTTCCGCACAGAAAATGCTTCTTTAAGGTCTCTGCATTATCCTTGCACCACCGGATAAGTTCAGCCTTTTTTCCGTCGTGGGCTATGAGTGCAATATTTTTCTGTTTTCCTATTGTAAGAGTTATGGTATCTGTCATGATCGTACCCCTTTCAACATCGATGATCTGATTATATCAGATTGGGCTGAATGTGGATACATCCGCAGATCTCAAATTGTATTTTACCTGTATTCTCTTATATAATGACAGCTTTCAAAGGTAGCACTTCCGTCGGTTTTTGTGTAACTGCCATCCTTCCAATACGTCATGCCAAGCTTTTCCATTACTCTTTTGCTCTTGTAATTTTCCTTTGCAAACTCTCCCTCGATGGCCCGGACTCCTTTTTCCTTATCAACCACATCGATAATGGCCCGGATAGCCTCGGGAACCAGGCCTCTGCCCCAGTAGTCTTTACGGAGGTTATAGCCTATTGTCCAGGCATCAATCTTTTCATTGAAAAACAAGCCGCCCTGACCGATGAGTTCCCCGGTCTCTTTAAGCACAAAGCCAAGATCAAATTCATCCTTACCATCCACATCCCTGGATTTAAGCCATTCTCTTGTTACGTTCAGGTCCTTATGGCAGGGATATATCATAAATTTATTTACTTCCGGATCCGATGCCCACTTAAAGATCGCCTCTGCATCATCAACCGTAACGGTTCGTAATATAAGTCTTTCGGTTTCAATTCTTCGAGCCATAATCACCACCTCTTTTGATCAGTTATATTCTCTAAGTATATCAAGGCCTAAAAGCAAAGCCTTTTCATGTGATCCTTTTCCGAAGGATCTGGCATCATACTCATGGACATTGGCAAGTGAATCTGCCGTAAACAAAAACTGTCCGAAACTTGCTCCGCGTTTTCTTGAGCAGGCAGCCAGTGCGGCACATTCCATTTCAACCACCGAGCAGCCTTCTTCCAGACGGTATTTAACCATATCTTTTGTCTCCCTGAAAAATCCGTCCGTGGTCCAGGTAGTACAGGTCACAAAAGAAAGTCCGTGGCTTTTGAAGGTTCTCTCTATTGCGGTGACAGGCTCGGGATCAAGATCTATAAATCTCGATGCCGGCAGATACTTATAAGACGTACCTTCATCCCTAAGGGCCTTTACGGGAACAATAAATGCATCCTCGGGAAGATCCGCCAGAACTCCACAGGATCCTACAGCTATGATCTTACGGCATCCTGCTCCGATCAGCGAATCAAGTATCATTGCAGATACCGGCGCTCCCACCAGGGACTGGACCAGACATATATCTTCTTTTTCTTCATGCAGTATATAGATCTTTATATTGTGGGAAACGGTGATCAGTTCCTTAGCAACTTCTGCATTATTATCTTTTGCATATGCATCCACCACATCCCCCAAAAACGTAAAGAGGCATTTCTCCGGAAGTCTGAGGCCTTCAAGTTCAAATGCGGGTGGAATAACTTCCGGAGAGCAATCATCATATTCCAATACAGGTATCTCGTTTTTAATGATCATTTCTTCACGTATAATCCAATTCAATGTTAGATATTGATTGGATCACTCTTCCTTTCTCCCAGCTTCTTCTGGGGCATTCAATCTTTATCTGATATATTCTTATAGGCGCTGTGGATCTGTATCTATTTCACTACAGCTTTGACTGGTTCGAGGTGACTCAGACCACAGCTTTTCGTCTATTACTGTTAATCAGTTTGTTAACGCATTGACGTTTCTATTTACGTGATTACACAGCCGGATTTTCTGTGGAAGACAGCAGCGCCAAAAACTTATATCTAAGGAGGTACCCACTATGTCCACGTACTTTGTAGGGATCGATATCTCAAAGTACAAACATGATTGCTGTATCATAAATGCAGCTGATCAGTCCATCGTTGCCAGGTTTACAATCAATAATGACAGGACCGGTTTCGACGAGCTTCTTACTTCTCTCCAATCACTTCCAACATCTGATGACATCAGAATAGGGTTCGAATCTACAGCTCATTACGCCCTTAATCTTGAACTCTTTCTCGAGAAAGCCCACCACAGCTTTATGGAAGTTAATCCAGTTCTCATCAGTGAGTACAAGAAATCTACATCTTTAAGACGAACAAAAACCGATTCCGTTGATTGTGAATCAATTGCCCGTTGGCTAATGACCGTAGAGTACAAACCCCATTCAAAAGGATTCTATCACGCTTATTCTCTTAAGTCATTAACCCGGCTGAGAGACCGGCTTATTCGTCAGAGGTCATTTTATCTCGTCAAGATCACAAATGTTCTCGATCATACATTTCCTGAGTTCAAACCATTCTTTCAGGAACGTTTCAGTAAAACAGCTCTATATCTTCTAGAGAATTACGGTTCTGCTGAGAAAATGTCTCACATGAACGCTGCATCTTATGACAATCTCAGGCGCATTTCTCGTGGCAAATTTTCCCCACAGCAGTTTTTAGAACTCAAAAGCCTTGCAGCCAATACAGTCGGGGTTAACAATTCTATCTTCGATACGGAATTAAACTGTCTTTTGACTCTTTATAAAGAAGCTGCCAATCAGGTATCTGTTCTCGAAAAGCAGATCATTGAGCTTATCGATGAAGTTCATCCTCACTATATGTCCATCCCGGGTATAGGCCCAATTTCTGCTGCGATCATATATGCCGAGTATGGGGATATATCCAACTTTTCAAGCCCTAATCAGATGCTTGCATTTGCAGGACTCGAACCCGGAATAAATGAATCCGGAACAGAATCACATAAAGGGAGAATGGTCAAAAGAGGATCTTCCCAACTACGTTATGCCCTGATGAACTGTGCATTGCCTCTTATCCGTTTTGATATGACATTTGCTTCTTACTATGCCAAGAAACGTTCAGAGGGAAAACCACATCGAGTAGCTATGTCGCATGTCACAAAGAAACTGGTCAGAGTCATTTTTGCATTGGAGAGGCAAAATACCGACTTTGTAGCCACCGCTCTTCGCTGACACCAATAATCATTTCTACTGAGCCATCTGAAACACGGTATATTCAGGTGGTTTATTTATCATGTATTTTTTTCATATCAAAAAGCACTTGACTATTTATAGTTTGTCACCTCCATATAACAAAAGACCTTATCAACTATTCATTGATAAGGTCTTAGTAATTCGAAATCTGAATTCTTATTTATGAATTCACTTTATAACCTGACCTCATCATGCATACACTAACACGTCCCATGTGGGAATCCACGGGCTGGACGGTAAGCATATTAGACATGTACTTAGAGGCTCTCATGTATCTTACTTTTCCTTTCGGGTTATTAGTGCATAATATACTCGTAGGCAGATTTGCTGTCAACAAAAAAATATTTTAGTTATGATTTTCTTTTAATATTTCTTCAATAGTACTGACATATTAATCCGTAACTGCAACTGATGGAAGGACCTATCAGGGCATTGGCCAACTTTGATGGTATTACCATTGCACTTTCCACCATCGCATGTCGGCATATCACCGCCTATAAGAGCTAAAAGCGATGCTGCGATTCCCAGTTTAAAAAGGTGTGCTATCCTTTCCCAATCGGGTTTACCATGTTCTTCATTCATAACTCAATTCTCCATTCTATACGTAGGTTAGTCCTTGCTAACTCAATATAATGCCACACGTTTATGAATAAATCTACAACAATTTAATATACTTTTGGTACCTATTAAAACCGGGTTAATTCTGATACACTTCGCTTTGTTCAGAATGATTTTTTAACAGTTTGGTGGAGAGATTATAAAATGAAAAAATCAGTATTGGCGCTTTGCGGAATTATACTTACTTTATCTCTTGCAGGATGCGGTGGATCAGCTGATGAAGTAATTCAAATGTCAGGTGTCTGGGAAGATGATATGGGCAACCTTATAGAGTTTTTGCCCGAGGAATCCTCATATATTTTGGAAACTGCTGAAGGCCGTATCGGAAGAGGCGAATACAAGCCTGAATCCGGACTTATGTTTTTCAACCGTTTCAATTACACATTTGAAGCACTTGAAGACGGAAGCGTTATGCTTTACAGAAATGGTTCGCCCGCAGATGATTCAGAAGAAAGCATGGACGGTTTTGTTTTCAGTCCTTCATCAGAGAACAGCATCGACGAATATGACATCAGCATGCTGGATGGCACCTGGATAAATGAAGACGGCACTACCGTTACCATCGATTCCGGAAGCATGGAATACAAACTGAATTCAGAAACCACCGTCGGAACCGGAACCATCAGTGATGAGCATGACGGAAGAGGTCTTTATCTTTTCTCCGACGGTTACGTATATTTTATTTATGATGGCGGAAGCCTTTATTTCGATACGGATGAAGATGATTTCTCCGGAATGTTTACATTGGAATAAATCTCGAATCATCAGTATTCAATCTCTATGAAATCAAAAAAGCAAGCCCCATGAACATGAAGGCATTTGCAATATTGCCTTTCGCAGGTGCTTTCGTAGGGACCAGCATCAAAAAAGCCGGAAGTGTGTTAAATACGCATCCCCATCTGGGAATTCCAGTTTTCCCGATTATCACTAAAGCAAAAAGACTGACTGCAAACACCAGTAAACCGATATAGGCTGCAGCCACTATTATGGTGCTTTTAAAAAAATCTGTTACTGTTTTCAGAGCTTCATCCGTTCTTCCGAGTTTTACATAAAACCACTCGACTGCACCGCACAAAACGTGGTGTGCTGATATCAGCACCAAAAAAAACATAGATGAGATCAGCATGATACATCCTATAACCGGACTCGTTTCCGAAATCAACCTACTGATTCCTATATAGCCGAAACTTGTAGAAAACAATGAAACAATTCCTATAAACATCGCAAGTTCAATTTGCTTTAAAGACATCGAAGAAAAGATTATCCTCATTTTGTCATTATCTTTTATATCCGAAAAATCAAATCTTCCGTCCCTTGTATATGCCAGCATACAGTCTGTGATTCCGCAGATAAGATGACCTATGGCAGCTATTACCAAAACTATTTTCACGCACATCACCCTTCCAGAAAATCTATTATCTCTTTCTCAGTCTTTTCAAAATACGACAAATTCTCTTTTCTGTATCTTCCAAAAGTCTTATACATGAATCCTATGAGTGGTATCATGCAGTACAACCTCTTTTCGCGTTCCCGGTTTGGCATAAGACCATTCAAGTGACTTCCGTGAGGATAAACCAGAACTTTTACATCTTTATCGTATCCGCTTGATCTAAGATATTTTTCAATCTCTCTGACAGAATAATCTGCCGGCCAGGCTTCATCTTCATCTCCCGCGATCAAGAGAATCTTTGCTCCCGTCTTTTCAGGAGTAAGTTTTGCCAAATTTACTTTTTTCGTATCATTATATGCATCATGATAGGCTGTCCACATCCCTGTCACCTTACATTTTGCATCCGGGTGTCTTTGATATCTTGTCGCTTTGACCTTTGAAAAATCCGCTGTTACAAATGGGATATCTTCACCTTTCCAAGTTGCAACACTATGACCGGTCATGGTCTTTTTATCCTTCGTAGTCCCTTCAAAGGGTACGTGTGTAGGGCTTACCATGATGAGGTTATCAAATCCCCCGATATACTGAGCTGCAAGCACCGCAAAGATCGATCCCATGGACTGACCATAGATGCTGATATGCAGTATTCCTTTCTTTTCTCTAAGATAACGAACAGCCGGAATAAACATATCAACAGGAATCCGGTCCGGTGAATCAGGCAGCCCTTCGGCACCATACAAAGAAACCGAGAGCCCCGTGATCCCGAAATCCGCAAATCTTTCTGCAAACTTTATCCCCGGGAGAAGGCTTTGTTCTCCTCCCATCACTATAATGACAGCTTTGTCACTTCCTTCATCCGGTTCGGCAAGATGACCCACAAAGCCATGTTCTTTCATTTTGAAGTCTTCGTGTCTCATCTTTATCACTTTAATATCAGGCACATGATTCCCGAAAGGATTGCAGATACAATTGCCATTCCCACCGTGCCAAAGATCCATTTTTTTATCTTGGCTTCGGCATTGATATATGGTTTCAGGTCCTCCGTTCCCGGAATATTCCATGCATCCGTATATCCTACCCAATATCCGTCTATAAGTATCCTGTCGATCAAATTCATAATTGAAAGAACTACAAACATCTGCAAAAAGCCATTCACAAAACCGCGTGCTCCATTGATAAGATATGCGCACACCAAAACATATATGAAATATCCCGGAATGCATAAGCTCTTAAAAAGTACGCTTCTTCTTTTGATCTCCTCAGCTGTGATGAGTCCGTTTTCAATCACCCGCTTCTGTACTTCGGGACTATAGAGATGGACCATACCGATTGCGCCGTTTCTTATTCCTATAGCGCACATAAGATATAACAGAAATCCGAGTATCAGGCCCTCGATAACCACTTTTGCAATAAGCATATCCTTAATCTCCTCTTAAATCATGCTGCACACCCATGCAACAAGAGCTGATGCCGCAGGAAAAATGATCAGCAGTTTCAGCAATTGACTCTTCAGGTTATAGCCATACTTCCTGCCGGTATACACTTTTTCAACTTCAGGAAAATAAAACTGAAAGAATTGATATTTCATAAGAAGAAAATAATCAAAACAGACCATGTCGTAGATTTTGTAAATCGTAAAGATCAGTACAAACCTCAGGA
>JAEEGF010399847.1_pt1 | contig 11493 bp, 5 predicted proteins | sample 9134171 | NCBI WGS metagenome assembly JAEEGF01 (sample SAMN16246542, study PRJNA631951) | gut metagenome | biome: gut microbiome; feature: rumen; material: AP-attached | host: Bos | place: Iran: Karaj | collected 2018-10
AGTTAGCACGATCTATAGTTCCTCCCTTTACCACATACAAAGTATCACAAAAGTAATTACTTTTTTTAATGTCAAATTTGCAGTACTTGTCACGTAGCACTTTGTTTTCGATTTGCCACCAAACTCCCTGTGTATTGAATTCATATAATTGGGGGTGCATGTTGCTATAATAGAACGTTTGTTGGTTGGCAGCAGTGGAGTTGACGCGATCTTCGCTCGCAATGATGTGTCCACGGGTGTAACCATTACCAGTGTGATCAATCTCGTATGTTTGATATGATTGAGGTATTAGTGGGTCTGCTGACCAAGCATCGGTGCGAGAAACTTTTTTGAAGGAGTTACTTGCATCCCAGCGGAATGCCGACCAACGCTGAGCTTTCAGGTCGCAGTCGTACTCCATGCAATAGTTGATGCCGAAGTCCGTTGTCGTATGCACGATAAAGAGATTATTCTCGCCAGCTTTGTTCAGTTGGGGAATCTCCAGTCGGCATGCGGCCTTGTGCACATCGGTGACGTTAGGCCTTTCGGTGACACTGGCAAAGATGCGTGTGGCATTGCTGTTGGTGTTGTCACCTTGATAGGAAGGTCCTGCCTCGGGATTGTCGTCATTACAAGCCGAAAAACCGATGGCGAGTAATAGTGCGAAGATGTGGTAACGTTTCATAGTCGGATAAGGTAAAAACAAAAGAGACGTAGACCTTTGTGCTTTGTCTACGTCTCCCTCTAAATGTTTCTTTGAATTAGTGCGAAGGCGCGCAATTACTTGCGGCTCTTTGCATAGCGGCTCATGAACTTGTCTACGCGACCTGCGGTGTCAACGAGCTTAGACTTACCAGTGTAGAAGGGGTGAGAGGTGTTGGAGATTTCCAACTTGATGAGGGGATAAGTCTCACCTTCGAACTCAATGGTCTCGCTAGTCTTGCAAGTAGAGCGGCTGAGGAACATATCGCCGTTACTCATGTCCTTGAACACTACAGGGCGATAGTTTGCGGGATGAAGATCCTTTTTCATTTCTTTATCTTTTTATTTGTTCTTAAACGTTTAAGTTTGAATAGAGTTGGTAACACAGCCACCCATGGGCTCACTATTCGGACTGCAAAATTAGTGCAAATCGAGCGAATAACCAAATTTTTGTTTGAGTTTTTCCGAAATGCAGCCTAATTTCGACTTTTTTTAATGGTCAGAGGTACAAATAAGCGCACAAAATACCAAATATATTTGAATATTTTTGAGCGAAAGTACCAAAGAACGTAGTTCTGAGGCGCAAAATAATTCACGAATCACCCTTAATAATCCATATTATTATTCATTGGATGATTAAATGGCATAAAAAAAGCCCTGCAACAATCGTGCTGCAGGACTTTGGAACTTAGTTGGATTCGCTTATTCGGCGAACTTGATGGCAATAGATTCGATACGGATTTGCGATGCGGCACCAGTGGAACTGTCGTTGTTCGAAATCTTCACCGTCTTCGAGTTGATGCCACTAATGGTGATAGTGGGATCGGAAACACTTACGCTTCCGGGTTCAGTACCAACGTTGCCGTTAGCCACACTACCAGAGGTGCAGGTGAGAACGATAGAAGCAATGTTCTTGCCAGCGCTGATGGTCAGTGAGTTCTTTGGGTACATACGCAGGTTGCTACCATTGTCGAAGTACTTGGGTGTGTTCTGATTGCCACCACCGTCTGCAGTAAAGGTAACACCATCGACTGTGACAGTTGTCCAAGACGTGTTATTGGTCAGACCCATACCGGAAGCTGCAATAGTTACGTCACCTTCGGGTGTGTCGCCACCACCTCCACTGCCACCGTCATCGCCACCACCTTCGAGAATCTCAACATTGGCATTCTTGATTTCAGGTGTAACATTACCATCCTTAACATACTTCAAGAGGTTACCTGTAATCTTAACTTTCATGCCAGCCTTGAACTCACTAACGCCTTCGGGCAGGTTAGCCCAGTAGGCCTCGAATACCTTGCCGCCATCCTTTGTGTCGGCCATCCAGAAACTCTGTTGAGGTGTACCAGTCTTTGTGCTAACAGCACCTAAAACTTCAGTGATGTAACCCGTAACAGAGTAAGTCTCTGCTGATGTTGCTCCGTCTTCCAAAGCATTGGTCAGGTCAACAGCCTGAGCACAGGTGATGTCCGTGCCTGTTGGGGTGGGCGTGTCGCCACCACCATCCTCAAGGATTTCTACAGTAGCATTCTTGATTTCAGGTGTAACCTTGCCGTCCTTGACATACTTCGTGAGGTTACCTGTAATCTTAACCTTCATACCTGCCTTGAATGCATCGACGCCAGCAGGCAGGTTGGCCCAGTAAGCTTCGAATACCTTGCCACCATCCTTGGTGTCGGCCATCCAGAACGATTGCTGGTTGCGGCTTACGCTACCCACAACCTCAGTGATGTAACCCGTAACAGTGTAAACCTCACTAGAGTTAGCTCCGTCTTCGAGTGCATTGGTCAGTTCAACAGCCTGAGCACAAGTAACTTCAGTTCCAGCTGGTGTGGGGGTGTCGCCACCATCCTCAAGAATCTCAACGGTTGCATTCTTGATTTCAGGTGTCATCTTGCCGTCCTTGTTGACATACTTCATGAGGTTACCCGTGATCTTAACCTTCATGCCAACCTTGAATGCTGTAACGCCTTCGGGCAAGTTGGCCCAGTAAGCTTCGAATACCTTGCCGCCAGTCTTTTCGTCTGCCATCCAGAATGTTTGTTGGTTTTTGCTAACCTCGCCAACAACTTCGGTGATATAACCAGTAACGGAATAGACCTCGGCTGATGTGCCGCCATCTTCCAACGCACTGGTCAGTTCGACAGCTTCGGCACAAGTAACATCGATGCCTTCAACTGGTTCTGTGCTACCCGATCCATTGTGATATACCAGTTTGCTACCGCTTGTGAACTCATTAACCTTTCCAAGCCAGTTCTGCAGTTTGCCACAAACGATAACAGTGTCACCTACGGCTATCTGCCCGGCAGAAGTGAACTTGGCTCCATCTAGATAGAATCCACGATAAACTTCAAGTTGTCCAGTCTGAGAACCATCGTCACTAATGTAGTATGTCATGTTGCCAAACTGCGGGTTGAAAGCATCGTCAATTTGAGAGATAATACCCTTCACATAAACCTCATCGGAAAGGAAAGTCTCGCTTGTGTTACTTTGTTGCAATGCTGAAGCCACTTCATTCGCAGCTGCTACGTTGTAGGGTTCTTCAATAGTACCAGAGCCAGTAGGTTCTACAACTTCCTTTGGGTCAACAGGAGTAGTGCCTCCGCCAGGGATTTCGTAAGGTGCAGGTACGTCCTCGCAGCTCGACAGGGCAAATACGCCAATAGCTGCGAACAATAGGGGTTTCCAAAACTTTTTCATAGTCGTATAATTTTTATCTTTTAACTTTTATCTTTTATCTCTACTGCACGACTTCGATATCGTTGAAATCACGAATGACGAGCTCCCAAGCATTGTTGTAGCGCTTCCAGATACCTGTGAGGTGCATCTTGCCTGTAGGAATGGGAGTGTTGGCGAAGTCGGCGTAAGTGCTGGTATAAACCATGTACTTCGATGTACTGCTGTATGGACTCTCGACAAAGTATTTCGAGACGCTTGTCCCACTTCCTGCATCACTCTTCGAAGCCCAGGTAACAGTGCCGTCAGCGCCCTTAATGCTTATGTTATTGATTGTCATCAACTTGCCGCAGTCGGCAGCAAGGTCACGTTCGCTGTTAAACTCTATGGGAACTACCAACTCGGGCTTGGCTGTGCCCATAAGTTTGAAATGACTCTGCCAGACATTGTTTGGCATACGGCTGACGTAGGCATCACTTGTTGCATCCTTGGCATAGGGCGTGCCTATCTGAGGTTGCAATCCGTAACCGCCGATGTAGAGTCCCTTCAGGTCAATCAGGATTTCCTGTCCTACAGGCAGGTAGGCGAAGAGGTCACTGCCGGTAATGGCGATGATGAGTGCGTCGCCACTCTTGTCCTCTTGCACAGCAATGGAGTTGTAGAGGTTGCCCTGAACGTCGTTACCTGTCACGCGGACACGCAACTTGCAGTCTTCTGTGATTTCTGAGGTTGTGTAGTTATCGGCATACTTGGGATACTTGGCCTTGAGCTCTGCAATAGTTATAATGTTGTCCTCAGTCAGTTGGTTGTTGCCATAAGGCGCACCATCCGAGAAGTCGGGAGCATCCCAGTCACCGTCCTGACAAGAAACACAGAGTGCGCAGAGCAGGCAGAGGCCACAGAGATATTTTATGTACTTTTCCATAATATTATCCTTTATCAATATTACAATATTTAATATTCAATTTAGAACCTGTAGTTCAGGTTAAGCATACCATTGATGCCCTGTGCATAGAACTTCTTGGGGTTCTTCTGGAAGTTGTAAGTACGGTTGACGTCCTGTCCCTCGGTTGTGGTGTAGTTGGTGGCGCGGCTTTGTTCGTATCCACCTGTGCACAACTTGCGGTTGTTGGTGATGTTGTTCACCATGAGGTTGATGCTCAGATAACGTCCCTTGCTCATGCGGAATCCCTTACCGATGCTACCGTCGAGCATGAAGCCGCCGTCGCTCTTGGCCTGATCCATAACGGTGTACGAACCATCGGCGTTTTGCTTCATCAAGCCCTTGTAACGCATGTTGGGGGAGTAAGAGAGATAGATGCGGTCGTAGTAGTTGCCATTGAGGTTGAACCACCATCCCTTGATGCTGTAGCGGAAACCGATGCTAGCTGCAGCAAGGGGAGTACCGCTTTCGCGCATGTTCTTGTTGAAGCAAAGGTCGGGTTTCTCACGGCCTTCGTTCGAGAGCATGTACACAACGTTGGTGTTCGAAGCATACTTGGCTTCGGCAATCGTTCCGATGGCAGTGATGGTGAAGTCGTTGGTAACCTTAAACTTCATACCCAGTTCTGCACCGTAATAGTTCTTCTCCACGCCAGTCAGGCTGTTGTAGGTGAAGGAGTTCTCGTTATCGTTATAGAACTGTTGCCATTCTGTGCCGTCGTAGGTGTGAGTGAAGTATCCTGTCAGGTTCATCTGCAGCCAGCGTCCGTTGAAGGCATAGCCAATTTCGCTGGAGAATATCTTCTCGTTTACCAGATCGCGAACGAAGTTGTTGTTCATCTCGGGGCTTACAAATGCCACGTTGGCGTGAGGAGCGCGAGCCTCGAAGCCTACGCCCATTGTCAGCGCATGACCGCCACCCAGGTTCAGGTTGGTACCCATCTTGAAGCCACCGTCTAGGAAGCGAGCCTTCTTGCTCTTGCCGTAACTGAGGTTGATGGCCTTGCCGCTTTCGTCGATGTAGTTGGCAAAGATACCATTGTTCATCTTGCCGTCGCGCCACATCTCACTGCCACCGATCTTTGCGGTAATGTAGTTGTGGCTGATGCCCTTGTTGCGGCTGTAAGTAGCCCACAGCTTGGCTTTCTCAATCATCAGGTTGTAATCGTAACGGAAACGGTCTCCCACACCTACCATTCCGTCCTTATTGTTCAGGTCGTAATAGATCTGTGGGGCGTCAGCGGCATATGTGCCTTCGGCGTATGTGTTGCGGTTGTGGAAGTATTTCGATCCCAGCAGGTCGTCCATCGTCTCGTAGTGCATGCCCTTGTTTGAAGCCAGTTGCAGACCGATCTGGAACCTTGAATCCTTGTCGATGTTCCAGTCGAAGGTGCTACCGAGGTTGATGGCGAGGTGGTCGTTGTGACGACGCTCGATGTAGTAGATGGCATCGTGACCCGTAGCATTCAGTTGCTGGTTGGCAAAGTAGAGCTTGTCGAAATTGATCTGGCGATTAGCTTCCGAATCCTTCCAGAAATAATATGAATCCCACCAAGCAGCAGCTTCAGATTCTGTGCCGGTTCCTCCCCATACATCATAATTATATGAGGGGAAGTTCTTCCAATAGTCGGGGTGGGGGTTGGTGCCTGAGTAGTTGAGCTTCGAACTGCTGTACATGGCGTACTTGCCAATGAGGCTGGTTGTCAACTTCATGCGGTCGTTGATCTTGAAGTCCCATGTGAGCATAGCCGTAGGCTCGAAGTTGTTTACGACACGGCTGGCGCGCTTCTTGCCGTCCTGATAACCCCAGTAAGGATTGTACTGGTAGTCGTTGGCCAGCCAGTAGGCTTCGTCAGTCGATGCACCCTGCTGAGCACGCTCTGTGGGATTACCCCATGTGGCCAGGTTCAACGAATGGCGGTCGTTGATGATCTTCTGTGCCGTGAGGAAGTAGGAGAGAGAGTTGTAGAACGTGCCATCCACAGCTGCTGTTTTCATGTTCGACCAGCGATAGCCGACTGTGCCAAAGAAGGCCCATCCCTTCTTCGTGATGCCTGTTCCGAAGGCATACATGGCGCGAGCCGTGTAGTTTCGGTTGCAGGCCGAGAGTGTGATGTTGTGTCCTGGCGCATAGCTGCTGGCACGGAACTCATAGTTCGACGAACCGCCAATGTTTGCCATTGAGAAGGCGTTCGTCTCGAAGGCGCCACTAGCATCGATGTGGTTGTTTGTGGCACGGTTCATGCCGCCGATGGTGGAGTAGTTAAACTGCCCGTTCTCGGCATTGTTCACCTGCACGCCATTAAAGTAAATGTCGTTGTAGCTCGAGTTGTAACCACGGAACTTGAAGCGTGCGGGGCTGAAGAGGTAACCTACGTTGCTGGTGTACACATTGTTGTTCGAGTTGACCATAATGACATTCTGTGTCACATCGTCGTCCTCGCCCAACTGCGACTCTGTGAAGACAAAGGCGGCATTGTCCTGTTTCACTGCCTCTTCGCCTTCAGAAGTCGTGTCCTTTGCATTTTGTGCAAAGCACAGTGACATAGTTCCTAAGAACATAGCCACAAGTGTTAGCTTCTTTGTCATAAGGTTTGTATTTGTTAAAAATTGTGTTCTTACGCCTACAAAGTTAATGAAAATCAAATGCAAAACAAAATAATGAACGGAAAATTATGGCATAGCGGTGAGAAAAACAACTTATGCTTTTTGCTTGTAATGGTGTCTTTGATGCCATAGTTGGGGGATATTATGGCAAAAACAACCTGTTTTGAGTGCTTTTTTGTGCGAATGTGCATTCTAATAAGGTATAAAATAACAGCGGGTGGAGATCGGAAAAGGTGCCTGTTGGGAAGGATTTTAGCTGTTTTGTGCATATATTTACGTATCTTTTGAGCCTCTTTTTGCTTCGCCATGAAGGAGACGAAAGTCGATTTTCTTCGATGGAATGGGCGATTTTTGACAGGACGAACATTGCTTGCGTTGCAGCGTTGCAGCGTTGCACCTCTTCAGGGTCTATATTTGCCCCAAAATTTATGCTTATATTTATATATATAATTAATTATATATATAAATATAAAATTCACTTTTAACATTTTTGAAATAGAAGTTATTTAACTGCAACGCTGCAACGCATCTGTGTCTTTTCCTGATTTTGGTTGACTCTTTTTTTAGCCTTGATAATTTAACATTTGCCTATCCATACGGAAAAGGTTGACTTGCTCATCTGGGAAATGTCAACCCTTTCAGTAAAGTTGTCAACGATTTTAGGAAAGTGTCAACTTGTTTGGGAAAACGGCTGTCAACCACATCAGGAAAAAGAGCAGAAAACTGTCAAGCAAAATCAGGAAAAGACAGCGGAATGTGACATGTGACATTTTATATTTCTAAACAAATAATCAGGAGACCCGAAAAGCCTCCTGATTTCTTTTATGTTCGACGAAGGTGGGGGCTTACCTGATGACGCGCTTGCGGACTTGACCTGCACGACGCTCGATGACGAGGCCGCGACGTGGGGCGTTGCCAGTGACCTGAGTGCCGTCGGGACGGTAGGTGCGGTCGGGCAATGACGTGGTGGCTGTGGGGAGGACGACAGCGTCGGGGGTGTTGCTAAACTGCCAGTTGTCGAAGAAGACGTTGGTGCCTTCCGTGCATACGAAGAAGAGGCTCTTGTTGCCCGTGAACACGGTGGGATCGACCTCGACGGTGTGCTCGGCATAGCCGGAGGAGGCGAGCTGGATGGTGGCAGAGGGTTTGGCCGACTTGTTGCCGAGGCGTACCTCGATGGTGCCTGTGCCTTTGGCATGGATGGTGAGACTGACTGCGCCCTGCGAGCCGAAATCGACCTTGCGGAGCTGTGTCCAGGCACCTGCCTTCATCTGTACCTGCAGGTCGCGCGAGGCGTCGTTGCCGAGGGTATTGATGGAGGTGTTCTTGATGATGTTGCTGAAGTCCTCGTAGGTGATGCCGCCACAGGTGGCCATGGTCTCGGCCTGCTGTTTGACGTAGGGGTCGAGGTTCTTGATGGCAGTGACGCCCGTCTTGTTGAGCGTCATCTTATAGATGGTCTGCGTGCTCTCGTTCACCGTGGCCTTGTTCACACCGATGGAACGGAAACCGGAGGCTCCGGTGTTCATGGCCGACTCCAGCACGGTGGAATGGTAGAAGAGGTAGTAGTTGCCCTGGAACTTGTGGAGGTGCGTGTGGTTATTGCCCCACCCCATTCCGAAGTTGCCTTCGTTGGGCACGTATTCGCCTCGGTATTCCCATGAATCGGGGTCGAGAGGGGTGTCGCTGACCATGTAGCACATGCTGCACGACGACGGGGCGGCATTAGAGCCTCGCTTGTCGTAACTGGACCAGTCGTTGCGGTCGCTCCACGACGTGTTGTAGGTGTAGACGTAGCGTCCGCCTATGATGTTGAGTTCGCTGGCTTCGAAGAGGTATGGTGCAGGCATGTTGACTGCAGCGCCATCGAGGGCCGTCATGGAGGTCTTGAGTTTGGCGATGCGTGAATTGCCCGGCCACAGGTTGGAGCCCGAGGACTGTGGGTCGCCTCCGCCAAAGGCTATCCATCCGACACCGTTCTCATCGACTACAACGCCGGGATCGAACACCCAGTTGCAGGGGTCGACGCCAGGCATCCCATGACGTATGAGGGCATCGGAGAGGGGCGACTTGAAGGGACCAATGGGCGACGCGCCCTTGATGACGCCTACACTGCCACCTCCGTTGGCGAAGTAGATGAAGAACTCGTCGCGTTTGGTGGTTGTGACAGTGCGCCACACTGCCGAAGGGGCCCACGACTGACCACACCACAAGCCGCAAATCTTGCCTACGTCGATGGTGCCGTGGAAGGTCCAGTTGACCATGTCGTCGGTGGAGAAGACGACGAGTGACTTGATGTTGCCATAGCCGTTACTGCCCGACTTGTTGTTGACGAGGAACTGCTGATGGTCGTTGGTGCCATAGACATAGAGTCGGCCGTTGTAGTCGATGGCTGTGGGGTCGGCACAGAAGACACTGGCACTGATGGGGTTGGCGTTGCTGATGCCCTTGTAGTCGGGTTCCAGCGTCTGTGCTTGAGCTTGCAGGCTTAGCACCGCGAATGTGAGGAAAAGAAGAGGTTTAATCATTGAACATTGAACATTGAGAGGACCCTCTCCCCTAACCCTCTCCCTTAAAGGGCGAGGAGTTCTTGCTCCGCTCTGCTACGCAAGCGTAGGACTTCGTCCGTCCGATTACTTGCTCCGTTTCTCTACGCAAGCGTCACTGCTTCGCAGATGCCGAGCGAAAGAGGAGTTAAAGATATTTTATGTACAATTTATCACTATTACGATTTTCGATTGGACAAAATTAGTGAATGTCGAGCGAAGTTGCAAATAAAAGTGAGGGAAAGTGTGATAACAAGCATATTGATATGTAAATAGGAACGAAAATTTGCAGGTTCGAAGGTAAAAGAGTATCTTTGCAGAGAAACATGCAATTCTCTGGAGAGAGAATGCAGAGAGAACCAGTAAAGCTAAAACAATCATAACTACAAGATTAAAAGGACGTTATCAGCCTTTTACAGAACAAGAACTTTAACACAATCATGAACTACAGACTCCTCTCCCTGATCTTCGTCATAGGACTGTGCAGCATGACTGCAGTGGGACAGACAAACAACCTGAAAGACCGCGCCCTGTGGGCAAGCATCAACGGGGCTGACAACGCCTCGCTGGGCGACTACAAACAACATACTGGCAAGGTGCTGGTGACGTGGCGCATGTTGCCTGGCGACGACGCAACGACGGGCTTCGACCTCTATCGCGCCATTGGGACGGGGACAGAGAGGAAGATTGCCGCAAACATTCGTAACCGCACCTGTTTCCAAGATGGTTCGGCCAGCAAGACGGCCGACAACCACTATCGCTTGACCTACGCGGGGAGCACGGAGACGCTGTCATCCTTCACCCTGACGAAAGCACAGGTGAGCGGGGGCCTACCCTACCTGAGCATCCCTCTGGCCGACACGAAGGACGTGTACGAGAACACGGCAAAAGTGGTGTACACGGCCAACGACGTGAGCATCGGTGACCTGGACGGCGACGGAGAGTTTGAACTGGTGGTGAAACGCCTGCAGAGCTTAAAGGACGACAACGGAAATGTCATCAGCGACGGTTCGGGTGCCAGCTATTCGCAGAAGGACTGTCTGTGGGCGGTGATATGGGATGCCTACAAGCTGGACGGCACGCTGCTGTGGCGCGTCAAGGGAGGTCCGGGCATCATCCTGGGCAACTCATCGAGCTTTGCCATTGCCGACTTCGACGGTGACGGATGTGCCGAGATGGCCATACGCACCTGCGAGGGAACGGTGTTCGGCGACGGGCAACAGATACCCGACACGAACGGCGACGGGAAGATTGACTATCGCACCTGGGGCAACCAGAACTCGAGCAGTCCCGGATGGGTGGATCACTACAACTCGGCAGGACCTGAGTTCATCAGCATCATCGACGGACGCACGGGCAAGGAACTGGCACGCGACAACTTCATCAACCGAGAGACAAGCAGTTCGTGGGGCGACGACTACTGGAAACGAGCCTGTTCGTTCCGCGTGGGCGTGGGTTGCTTCGACGAGACAGGTCTGCCCTCCGCCATCTTCGGGCGCGGCGTCTATGGACACTCCGTCATAGAGGCATGGGACTGGCGCAACGGACAACTGACGAAGAAATGGCGCTTCGACACCAACGACAAGGGTACGGGCAAGGACGGCAAGAAGCATAGCACATACGCCGGACAAGGCAACCACTCGCTGAACGTGGCCGACCTGGACGGCGACGGAATGGACGAGGTGATGTACGGTTCGATGGCCGTGGACAACGACGGCATAGGCCTGTGGAACACACGACTGGGACACGGCGACGCCAACCACGTGGGTAAGTTCCTGCCCGGACGCGAAGGCTTGCAGATGTTCCACTGCCTGGAGACGGGAAAGACGATGGTGGCCCTGCACGATGCACGCGACGGAAGCGTCATCTGGAAGAAAGACGGCACAGAGGACAACGATATGGGACGCTGCATGGTGGCCGACTATTCGCCTTCGACACCCGGATGTGAGTTCTGTTATTACAAAAGCACACTCTTCGACCAAGACGGCAATGCGACAAGCATCTCCACCGCCAGCGACTGGAAGCCCGGCTTTGCAGCAGC
>JAEEGF010998260.1_pt1 | contig 11493 bp, 10 predicted proteins | sample 9134171 | NCBI WGS metagenome assembly JAEEGF01 (sample SAMN16246542, study PRJNA631951) | gut metagenome | biome: gut microbiome; feature: rumen; material: AP-attached | host: Bos | place: Iran: Karaj | collected 2018-10
AGCAGCTTACGGATTCCCTGGGCAAGCTGGGACTCAGCGAGATCCCCGCGCTGGGCGAGCAGTTCGACCCGGAACTGCACAACGCGGTGATGCGGGAAAGCGGCGGCGAGGAAAACGTGATAAGCGAGGTTTTCCAGAAAGGCTACCGGGTCAAGGACAAAATCATCCGCTACGCGATGGTAAAAGTGTTCAGCGGTGAGGAATAAACAAGCAAATTCAGACAAATAACAGGAGGAAATAGATTATGTCAAAGATTATAGGTATTGATTTGGGTACTACCAACAGCTGCGTGGCGGTCATGGAAGGCGGCGAGCCTACAGTCATAGCCAACGCGGAAGGCTCCAGGACCACTCCTTCCGTAGTGGCGTTCGCGAAGAACGGCGAGCGTCTGGTGGGCCAGGTGGCCAAGCGCCAGGCGGTCACCAACCCCGACAGGACGGTCATCTCCATCAAGAGAGACATGGGCAGCGACAGGCGTATCTCCATCGACGGCAAAAACTATACGCCCCCGGAGATCAGCGCCATGATCCTTAAGAAGCTCAAGGACGACGCGGAAGCGTACCTGGGCAGCGCGGTGACCGAAGCGGTCATCACCGTGCCCGCTTACTTCTCCGACGCCCAGCGCCAGGCCACCAAGGACGCGGGCAGGATCGCGGGCCTGGAAGTAAAGCGCATCATCAACGAGCCTACCGCCGCGGCGCTGGCCTACGGCCTTGACAAGGGCGAGGCCCACAAGATACTGGTGTACGACCTGGGCGGCGGCACCTTCGACGTCAGCCTGATGGAAGTCGGCGACGGCGTGTTCGAAGTGCTGGCCACCGCGGGCAACAACCGCCTGGGCGGCGACGACTTCGACAACAGGATCATCGACTGGGTCGCGGGCGAGTTCAAGAAGGAAAACGGCATCGACCTGACCAAGGACCTGCAGGCCAAGCAGAGGCTGAAGGAAGCCGCCGAAAGGGCTAAGATCGAGCTCTCCGGCAACCTGTCCGCAAACATCAACCTGCCCTTCATCACTGCCGACGCCACCGGCCCCAAGCACCTGGACGTGACCCTGACCAGGGCGAAGTTCAACGAGCTGACCGCTGACCTGGTGGAAAAGACCATCCAGCCCCTGAACCAGGCGCTGTCCGACGCCAAGCTGAGCGCCCGCGACATCGACAAGGTCATACTGGTGGGCGGTTCCACCCGTATCCCCGCCGTGCAGGAAGCCGTGCAGAAGGTCACCGGCAAGGAACCCTTCAAGGGCATCAACCCTGACGAGTGCGTGGCTATCGGCGCGGCTATCCAGGGCGGCGTGCTGGGCGGCGACGTCAAGGACGTGCTGCTGCTGGACGTAACGCCCCTGTCCCTGGGCATTGAGACCCTGGGCGGCGTGTTCACACGCCTGATCAACCGCAACACCACCATCCCTGCCCATCAGAGCCAGGTGTTCTCCACCGCGGCGGACGGCCAAAGGAGCGTGGACATCAACGTGCTGCAGGGCGAGCGCGAGATGGCGCAGTACAACAAGAGCCTGGGCCGCTTTAGCCTCGACGGCATAGCGCCCGCGCCCAGAGGCGTGCCGCAGATCGAAGTTTCCTTCGACATCGACGCCAACGGCATCGTGCACGTGTCCGCCAAGGACCTGGGCACCGGCCACGAGCAGAACATCACCATCACCGCTTCCTCCAACATGAGCGAGGAAGACATCAAGAAGGCGGTCAACGACGCCGAAAGGTACGCCGAGGAAGACAAGAAGCGCAAGGAAGAGGTCGAGACCCTGAACCAGGCGGACAACCTGATCTACCAGACCGAGAAGACCATGAAGGAAATGGACGCCAAGCTGGATCCCGCCGACAAGGCGACGCTGGAGACCGAGCTGGCCGACTTCAAGAAGGTCAGGGAGGGCAACGACTCCGCCGCCATCAAGAGCGCCATGGACGCCTTCACCCAGAAGACCTACCAGATCTTCGGCAAGGTGTACCAGCAGCAGGGCGGCAACCCCGGAGCGGGCAGCACCGAACAGCCCGGCGGCGGCGTGAACGACGACGGCACCGTGGATTCCACCTTCACCGACAATTAACCCGCGCGCTCTTCGGAGCTTAATACAATAAAAGTAAAATGGCTTAAGCGGAGGCAAGTGCCTTCGCTTACAGCCGTATTATAAGAGAAACAAAAAAGAGGTAATATCTTTGGCGAAACGGGACTATTACGAGGTGCTGGGCATAGAGCGCTCGGCGGACGAAGCCACCATAAAAAAGGCGTATCGCCAGATGGCCAAAAAATACCATCCGGACGTCAATCCCGGAGACAAGGACGCGGAAGAGAAGTTCAAGGAAGTGAACGAGGCGTATTCCGTGCTTTCCGATGCCCAGAAGCGGGCCAGGTACGACCAGTTCGGCTTTGAGGACAACCCGGGCATGGGCGCGGGCGGGTTCGACGGCTTCTCCTCGGGCTTCGGCGGCGGCTTCGGCTTCGGCGGGCTGGACGACCTGTTCAATATGTTCACGGGCGGTGCTGCGGGCGGCACCCGCAGGAACGTGCCCATGCAGGGCGACGACATCCGCATGAACCTGAGCCTCACCTTTGAGGAAGCTGCCAAGGGCTGCCAGAAGGAGATCAACCTGTCCCGTGTGGAGGCGTGCGACGTGTGCGGCGGCAGCGGCTGCAAGCCGGGCACCAAGCCCCAGACGTGTACCCGCTGCAAGGGCACGGGCGTTGAGACCGTTATAAGCAACACCGCCTTCGGACGGGTGCAGCGCAGGACTGAGTGTTCCGCGTGCCGGGGCCGGGGCCAGACGATCTCCGATCCCTGCACCAAGTGCGGCGGCAACGGCAAGATCCGCACCACCCGCCGCAGGAGCGTGAACATCCCCGCGGGCGTTGACGCGGGCAATGTGGTGAATATCCACGGCCAGGGCAACGCGGGCGAGAACGGCGGACCGGCGGGTGACCTGCAGCTGGTGATAAGCATCAAGCCCCACAAGCTGTTTACGCGGAGCGGACAGGACATTTACGTGGACATTCCCGTGACCTTTGCCCAGGCGGCGCTGGGCGCGGAGATAGACGTTCCCACCCTGGACAGGCCCGTTAAGTTCACCATTCCCGAAGGCACGCAGCCCGGCGAAAGGTTCAAGCTCAAAGGCATGGGCATACCCTACGTGCGCTCAAACGCCAAGGGCGACCTGTACATAAACGTCCAGGTCGAGGTGCCCAAGAAGCTCACCGACGCCCAGAAGGCCAAACTGAGGGCGTTTGAGGAATCCACCACCGGACGGGAATACGAAAAGAAAAAGTCCTTTCTCGAGAAAATAAAGGAGGCCTTCGGAGGCTGATGAAATGGCTTAAGCTTACCGTGCTCACCACCACCCTCGCCAGCGACATAGTCAGCCAGCTGCTGATAAGCGAGGGCAGCGCGGGGGTCATGATAGAGGACAAAAACGACGTGGCGCTCAACCAGCGTCCCGAAGGCCAGTGGGACATAATCGACGAGGAGATAGCCCGCAGGATAGGGGACGACGTGAAGGTGTCGGGCTACTACCCCGAGGACGAGCGCATAAAGGACACGGTGGCCAATATCAGGGCGCGCCTGGCTTCACTGCGCCAGCTGGCTCCCGAAGTCGATATGGGCAAGCTGGAACTCAGGTTTGACGACATAGACGAGGAAGACTGGGCGGAAAGCTGGAAAAAGAGCTACAAGCCCTTCCGGCTGGGCAGGCATATAGTCATCTGCCCCGGCTGGGAAAGCTATTCTCCGGACGAAGGCGACAAGGTGATCACCATAGACCCCGGCATGGCCTTCGGCACGGGCACCCACGAGACCACCCGCATGTGCGTGGCGCTGATCGAGGAATACATAAAGCCCGGAATGACGGCGCTGGATATAGGCACCGGCACAGGCATACTGGCCATGACCGCCGCGCTCATGGGCGCGAAAAGCGTGGTGGCCAGCGACATAGACCCCATGGCGGCGAAAGTGGCGGCCGAGAACGTGAAGATCAACCGTCTTGAGGACAGGATCGCCTGCGCCTGCGGAGACCTGTTCGAGAAGGCGGACGTGAGCGCGGACCTTATAAGCGCGAACATCATCGCGGACGTGATCATCTTTATCGCCGCGGACGCGAAAAAGCACCTGAACGAAAACGGCGTGTTCATCTGTTCCGGCATAGCCCGGGAGAGGGAAGACGAGACCATAGCCGCGCTCAGGGCGGCGGGATTCACCGATCTGGACGTGCGCCACGAAGGCGAGTGGACCGCCATCGCCTGCAGGTAAGATGCACAGGTTCCTGCTTTCCGAAGAAAACATAAACGGAGATACGGCTCGCCTTTCGCCGGACGAAGCTAAGCATGCGCTGAAGGTCCTGAGGCTCTCAAACGGCGACGAAGTCGAAGCCATGGACGGCCGGGGCCGCGCGTGGAAAGCCACGCTCAGCGTAAACGGGCGCGAGGTCGGCATCGTTCTGAACGAGCCGCTGCCTTCCACCGAAGCGCCGGTAGGGCTTACGGTGTACATGGGGCTGGCAAAAGGCGAAAAGCTGGAACTGATCGCCCAGAAACTTACCGAGATCGGCGTAAGCAGGCTGGTGCCCGTGCGCATGGAACGCTCGGTGATGCAGATAGCTCCCGCCGATGCTGCCAGGAAGCTTGAGCGCCCACGCAGGATCGCGAAGGAAGCGCTCAAGCAGTGCGGCAGGACGCGGGAAATGGAGATACCAGACCCGATAGACTTTTCGGCGCTGGCGGACAGGGTGTCCTGCCACCAGCAGTGCTTCGTGTTTTGGGAGAATGCCAGGAATATACGGCTGCTGGACATATTCAGGCAGCAGCCGGAGCTTACAGACCTGGCCTGCGTGATAGGCCCTGAGGGCGGCATAAGCGAAAAAGAGATGGAAACGCTCATAAACGCAGGCGCGCGCGCCCTCACCCTGGGCAAACGTATACTGAGGGCGGAGACTGCCGCCATAGCCGCTTCCGCCGAAATACTGGCGCTGTGGGGGGATATGTGATGCCCACGATCGCCGCCGTGACCCTGGGCTGCAAGGTCAACGCCTACGATACCCAGGCCATGCTGGAACAGTTTCAGCGGGCGGGATATGAATACGCGGACTTTGACTCGGACGCGGACATATACCTTATAAACACCTGCACCGTCACCGGCACGGGGGACCACAAGAGCCTTAAACTGATACGCAGGGTGCACCGTGAGCATCCGGACGCGGACATAATTGCCGCGGGCTGCTTAAGCCAGATAAGCCCCGAAAGCGTGGCACTGGAAGGCGTAAGGCTGATAATCGGCGCCGCGAACCGCTCCAAGGTGGTGGAACTGTACCGGCAGGCGCTCAGCCAGGATGCGCCGCTTGACGCCACAGTGAGCCTTAAGGGGCTTGAGTTCGAGCCTTTGTCCACCACCTGCCAGGAGGGCAGGACCCGTGCCGCGATGAAGATACAGGAGGGCTGCGACAGGTACTGCTCCTACTGCATAATCCCGTTCGCAAGGGGACCTGTGCGCTCCATGCGGCTTGACGACGTGCGGGAGGAGGCCAGACGGCTTAAACTCGCCGGCTATAAGGAAGCGGTCATCACCGGCATACACCTGATGTCCTACGGAAAGGACACGGGAGAGAGCCTGCTTGACGCTATAAAGCTCGTTTCGGAAGAGATCGGCCGGGTGCGGCTGGGCTCACTGGAACCCAAGGGCATAACGCCGGAGTTTACTGAGGGGCTGCGCTGCATAAAGGGGCTGTGTCCCCAGTTCCATCTGTCCCTGCAAAGCGGCAGCGACACGGTGCTTAGGCGCATGAACCGCCGCTATACCGCTCAGGAATACCTGGAAGCCTGCAGGCTGCTGAGGGAAGCGTTCCCGCTGTGCGCGGTGACCACCGACGTGATAACCGGCTTTCCCGGGGAGACCGAGGCGGAGTTTAAAGAGACCTGCGCCTTCGTTCAGGAAGCGCGCCTGGCCCGTCTCCACGTGTTCCCGTATTCGAGGCGCAGAGGCACCCGGGCGGACAGCCTGCCGGACCAGCTGACGGAGACGGTCAAGCGCGACAGGGCGAGGCGCCTGATAGAGATAGGGAACAAGCTGGAGGAAGATTACGTCAAATCTCTCGAAGGCAGCGAGGCGGAAGTGCTGTTTGAGACCCGCACCGGGGAAAACGAGTGCGAAGGCTACTCGGGCAGCTACGTCAGGGTCAGGGCTGAGGCGGAGCCCGGCGAGATAAAGACCGTGCGGCTCGAAAGGGCCGAGGGCACGCTGATCTACGGGAAAACGGCAAAGGAAGACTGAAAAAGGAAGGCTGATACAATGAGCGACTGTCTGTTCTGCAAGATCGCGGCGGGGGAAATACCCTCCACCAAGGCGTATGAGGATGAGAAGTTTTACGCCTTTATGGACATCAACCCCCAGGCGAAGGTCCACGCGCTGATCGTCCCGAAGGCGCACTACGCCGATATGGCCGAGCTGTCCCAAAATGAGCCTGCCCTGGCGGGGGAAATGCTCCAGAAGGCCTGCCTTGTGGCGGAGACACTGGGACTTGACAACGGCTTCAGGCTCATCACAAACAAGGGCGCGGACGGCTGCCAGAGCGTCCGCCATGTCCACGTGCACATACTGGGCGGCGAGAAGCTGTCCGAGCGCATGGGGTAAACTAATTATAACATCCGTTTGCAAAAGCTTAAACTTCCAAACGCTTGACGAAAGGCGCGTATTCGGGTATAATACCCAAGTATCGCACCCCATGCTTTACCTGCAAACGGTGCAACCTGAAAGCGAGGGGAGGGAAAACAATGTCTGAAATCCGTGTACACGAGAATGAGTCTCTGGAAAGCGCGCTGAGAAGATTTAAGCGGCTCACCGCCAGAAGCGGCATCCTTGCCGAGGCCAGGAAGCGTGAGCATTACGAAAAGCCCAGCGTAAAGCGCAAGAAGAAGGCTGAGGCCGCCCGTAAGCGTAAGTACTGATTCTTTTCTTATGCCCCTTTGCATATTCATGTAAAGGGGCGCGTCTTTTGGAAGCTATTTCCTGATATCCGAATTGTATCCCAAAGCGTTTGTTCCCGCCGGAAAAATGTTTCCGGCAGGTTTCGGTTTGTATTTTCATTATTCATTATCACATCAAATCACTTTTTCATATTTCTGCCACACACGGAGGACAAATGGATAACAGTTATCTGTATGGGAAGACCGGCTTGCAATTGAAGCAGATCGCCAAACAGGAAGGCGTGAAGCTCCCGTCAGGCGCCGCGAAAGCCAGGATCATAGAGCTTATAATCGCGGCGAGGGAAGAAAAGGCAGCGCAGGAAGCGGCGCAGCCGCCCAAGCCAAAACAGACAAAGAAGGCGCAGCAGACCAAGGCTGAGCAGGCGGCGCCCGTCAAGGCGGCGGAAGCTCCCGCGGATGATGGGGCCGGGGAAACTCAGGCGCAGGAAGAACTCCCCGCGCCCCGCAAACGCTCACGCTCCCGCAAACAGCCCAAGCCGGAGGAAGCGCCTGTAAGCGAGAAAGCAGAAGCGCCCGTACCGGAAGCGGTCCCGGAACCTACCGCCGTTCAGGAGCAGGAAGCGGCAGAGCCGGAACCGGTAGGCGAAGATGAAATGGTCTCCGCCGATTCGCAGGAGGAAGCCGACGCGTCCGCCAGGATACCCGAGGCTCCCGCGGGAGACTGGGGCGAAGGCCGCGGCGTGCTGGAGATCATGCCCGACGGCTACGGCTTTTTAAGGGCGGACAACTGCCTGCCCGGCAGCCGCGACGTGTACCTGTCCCAGATGCAGATCCGCCGCTTCAACCTGAGGAGCGGAGATTATATCACCGGCAAGACCCGCCCGGTGAGGGACGGCGACCGCTACGAGGGCATGATATTCGTGTCCACCGTAAACGGCTTGAGCGCGGACGCCGCCCGCCGCCGCCCCCGGTTCGAGGACCTTACTCCCGTATTCCCCGACCAGCGCTTAAGGCTGGAAAACCCGCTGGGCAATACCGACCTGGCGCTGCGTACCATAGACCTGGTGGCGCCCATAGGCAAGGGGCAGAGGGGGCTTATCGTGTCGCCGCCCAAGGCTGGCAAAACGGTGCTGCTCAAGAAGATCGCCAACGCAATCACCCAGAACAACCCGGAAACGCAGCTGATAGTACTGCTTATAGACGAGCGCCCGGAGGAAGTCACGGATATGCAGCGTTCCACCACGGGGGAAGTGCTGTATTCCACCTTCGACGAGGCGCCCGAAAACCACACTCGCTTAAGCGAGATGGTGCTGGAAAAGGCAATGCGCCAGGTGGAGCTGGGCAGGGATGTGGTGATACTGCTGGACTCCATAACCCGTCTAGCCCGGGCGTACAATCTGGTCATACCGCCCACGGGCAGGTCCCTGTCCGGCGGCCTCGACCCGGGAGCGCTGTACAAGCCCAAAAAGTTCTTCGGCGCGGCCCGGAATATAGAAAACGGCGGCAGCCTCACGATAATAGCCACCGCTCTGGTGGATACGGGCAGCCGCATGGACGACATCATATACGAGGAATTCAAGGGCACGGGCAACATGGAACTGCACCTGGACAGGAAGCTGTCCGAGCGCAGGGTGTTCCCCGCGATAGAGCTCAACCGCTCCGGCACCCGCAGGGACGAACTGCTCTACACGCCCCAGGAAGCCGCGGGCGCGCTGCAGATACGCCGCATGCTGGCGGGCGCGAACAACATAGACGCCACGGAGCAGCTTATTATGCTCATGGAAAAAACAAAGGACAACGCGGAATTTATAGGCAGGCTGAAGGGATGGATGGACGCCCTGAGCAGACAAAACTGACGGGCAGATCGGTTCATTTATCGAGCCGGTTGGCGTAGACTGGGCGCAGTTTCCAGGCGGAAAACACGAAATACCCGTCTTTTTCCACGATCTTCGCGCCGCCGAAAATCGCCTTGAGCTTGTTTAGGTACCAGTCGCGGCGCTTGGTCACCAGCATGAGCGTGCCGCCGATCTCCAGCCGGTTGAAGCTCTTTTCTATCAGCTTTTTGGCTACGGAAAAGTCGCTCTGGTAAGGCGGATTGCACAGGATCAGCCTGAAGGCGCGGTCCGGCACGCCGTCCAGCGCGTCGGACAGGTACACTGGGCAGTCCAGGTGATTAGCGGCCAGGTTTTCCCGGGCAGCTTCTACTGCCTTGGGATCCACGTCGCACAGGACCACGTTTTCCTGCCCCAATTTAAGGGCCAGATAGATGCCCACCAGCCCGCAGCCGCAGCCCAGGTCCAGGCAGCGGTCGCCGGGGTCGAACCGGGAGACGGAGAGCATGGCAAGGGTGCCCCTATCCGGGTGATGGGGAGAAAACAGGCCGTCGCTCACGGGGATATCGATCTTTACGCCGTTGACCTCGCAGGAATACATTTTACCGCCTCCGCCCAAATTATAGCCTCTGCCGGCGGATTTGGCAATACTTGACCGATGGGACCCGAACAGGTATAATAACGGAGATATTATGAGATTTACCAAGATGCACGGCGCGGGCAACGACTACGTGTACGTGGACCTTTTTCATGAGACGCTGCCCCTGCCTCCGGACAAGCTGGCGATGGACATAAGCCGTCCCCACTACGGGATAGGCTCGGACGGGCTTATCCTCATTGAACCCTGCGAAGGCGCCGATGCGCGCATGCGCATATTCAACAAGGACGGCTCCGAAGGGGAAATGTGCGGCAATGGCATCCGCTGTGTGGCGAAATACCTGTATGACAGCGGCATCGCGCCCCGTGAACAGATGGACATCATGACCGGCAACGGGCTGCGCCGGGTATGGGTGAATGTGGAAGGCGGTAAGGCGGTCTCCGCCCGGGTGGACATGGGCGAACCCTGCTTCGACCCGCAAAAAATACCCGTCCAAAGCGACTCGAACCGGGTCACGCTGGAACTGTGCGGCAAAACGCTTAACTTTTTCAGCCTTAACATAGGTAATCCCCACGCGGTGACGTTCGATTATTTCCCGGAGGGAGAGGAGTTTACCAGGCTCGGGCGCATGGCCGAGACTCACAGCGTTTTCCCGCTGGACGCGAACGTGTCCTTCGCCAGAGTTACCGGGAAGGAAGAGATACAGGCGCGCATATGGGAGCGGGGCAGCGGGCCAACCCTCGCCTGCGGCAGCGGCTCGACTGCCACTATGATAGCGGCCCGCGCATTGGGGCTCGTGGGGGACAGGGCATACATCGACCTGCCCGGCGGGCGGCTGCTCATAGAATACGACGCGAAAACGAACCATGCCTTTATGACGGGCGACTGCGTAAAGGTGTTTACGGGAGACTGGGAAAAACAATAAACGGAGGGAACTGGCATGATAATGCATCAGCTGGACGCGCGTATCAGGAAGCTTAAGGCGGTTTTGGCCGGATATCGGGTGCGCAACACCGTCGACATAGAGGGGATAGAGATATCCCCCCGGGGCAAAAACGAGTTTGAGCCCTTTATAAACAGTGATTATTGGGCGAAGACCGAAGGCGAGAACTGGTACGATTTCCGCTTTACCGCAACCGTTCCCGAAGGGTTCGCGGGCCAGGCGCGTCTGTGCGCGGACACGGGCATGGACGGCTGGGAAGCCACCATGAGCCAGATGGTGGTGTGGGTGAACGGGCGCATCGAGCAGGCGTTCGATACCCGCCATCTGAGCCTTATACTGCAGGATGAAGCCAAACCCGGCGAGAGCTTCCAGATCTTCATACAGGCGTATCACAACACCAAGCGCAACGGCGCGGGTCTGATGGTGCCGCGCATGCGCTTCTTCCTTACCGACTGGGCGGATGACGTATGCCAGCTGTATTACGATATCGACGTGCCCCACAGCGCGGCTCTGCTGGAAAAAACCGATTCCAGAGACCGTGAGCTGACCCTCAAGGCGCTCTCCGACGCCTGCAATCTGCTGGACCTGCGCCGGCCTTTCTCCCCGGAATTCCACGCTTCGATAAAGGCGGCCCGGGATTACCTTAAAGAAAATTACTACGACAAACTCAAGGACATAGAGCCCGAGTCCGTCGCCGAGTGCATCGGGCATACCCATATCGACGTCGCGTGGCTGTGGGACATATACCAGACCCGTCACAAGGCGGTGCGCACCTTTGCCACCATGCTCAAGCTCATGCAGCATTACCCCGAGTTCAAGTTCATGTCCTCCCAGGCGCAGCTGTACCAGTTTGTTAAGGAAGACCAGCCCGAGCTGTTCGGCCGCATACAGCAGGCCGTCAGGGAGGGGCGCTGGGAAGCCGAGGGCGGCATGTGGGTCGAGGCGGACTGCAACCTGTCCGGCGGCGAAGCCCTGGTAAGGCAGTTCCTTTACGGCAACGAGTTTTTTGAGAACGAACTGGGCGTAAGGAGCCGCATACTCTGGCTGCCCGACGTGTTCGGCTACAGCGCCGCGCTGCCCCAGATACTCAAAAAGAGCGGCATCGATTACTTCCTGACCAGCAAACTGAGCTGGAGCGAGTTCAACAAGTCTCCCTACGACACCTTCAGCTGGAAGGGCATAGACGGCTCCAAGGTGCT
>JAEEGF011038439.1_pt1 | contig 11493 bp, 6 predicted proteins | sample 9134171 | NCBI WGS metagenome assembly JAEEGF01 (sample SAMN16246542, study PRJNA631951) | gut metagenome | biome: gut microbiome; feature: rumen; material: AP-attached | host: Bos | place: Iran: Karaj | collected 2018-10
GACCTCCCGAGGGGCACGAACGGCGGGCCGCGACTTGCGTTCGACCGGGCGCCCATCGAGCTTCTGCTGTACGCGTACGCCGACGAGGCGAAGAAGGTGCTCATTCCCGCGCCGAATCTCCCGAAGACGCAGGTGACGTTGAAGACGCAGGACGAATTCGACCTCACGCGCGAGCAGTACCTCAACGCCATCGAGCGCGTCTTGACGCTCAACGGCGTGGTGCTAGAGGAGGTGGACGACATCTACCTCTACGCGCTCGACCGCAAGACCGTGCGTACGCAGGGCATCCGCACGCAGATGGACATCCCCACCAACGCGATCCCCGAGAAGGGCAAGGTGATAAGCCAGCTCATCCGATTCACGCACATCACGGCCGAGGAGGCGCAGAAGGCGATCGAGGGCTTCAAGGATCCCTCCGGACTATTCCAGGTGTTCGAGCGCAACAACTCCATACTCGTCACCGACACGCAGGAGAACGTGAACCGCATGCTGGAGGTCGTCAAGGAGCTCGACCAGGCGAATCCCGTTCTAGAGGACGTGTTTACACGCCAGATCGAATACGCTCTCGCGGCCGACATCAAGACTGCTCTCGAGACGATCGTAACGGAGAGCCAGAAGGAGATGGAGCAGGCGAAGAGCGGCCCCAAGACCAGCGGCGCGCCTGGATTCGGCTCGGCTCGTCCAACCACGCCCCAGCCGACGCGGCTTCTGAACCTCAACAACCGTCCAGGCCAGCCGAACGCGCAGCAGCCGCAGCCATCCACGCCAAACGCGCCGATGCTAGCGCAGATTTCGGACGCCGACCGCGGCATGATCCGCGGCAAGGTGCTGATCCTCGCCGACGAGCGCTCCAACAAGCTCATCGTCATCACCTCGAAGACGAACATGGACTTCTTCGACAAGATCATCAAGACGCTCGACGTGGAGACCACTCCCGAGGTCAGCGTGGAGGTGATCCGCCTCAAGTACGCCGAGGCCGAGGAAGTGGCCTCGATGCTCAACGACCTCATCGGCAACAACGGCGGCTCGTCGCAGAACAGAAACAACCAGAACGCCAACGCGCGCGGCGCGGCTGGCACGGCCAACCGCAACCTCACGCAGACGCGTCCAGGCACACCGCCCGCAGCGCGTCCGCCAACCGCCAATCCCACTTTCTCCAACGCCAACACGCTCGGCGAGCTCAACAAGGACAACATCAAGATCCTCGCCGACAAGCGCATCAACGGCATCGTGATCATGGCCCGCAAGGCCGACATGAAGGCCGTCAAGGAAGTGATTGAAGACATGGACGTGAAGCTCTCGCAGGTGCTTCTCGAAACCGTGATCGTCCAGATCGAGCTCGGCGACGACCTGCAGACCGGCATCGACTGGGTGCAGCGCGGCAAGTACAGGGAGCATGTGCAGCAGCAGGTGAAGGACAATTACGGGCGGCCGCTCTTCTGGGAGGAGACCGAGAACGACGACGGCAGCAAGACAATGAAGTCCACCACCACAGACACGGGCATTCCTGTGCTGGAAACTGTAGTGCGGACCGTGCGCGACAACTTCTACAACCATGGCGGCGCCAATTCCGGCTACATGGCGGGCGGCGGCGGTGGCTCGGGCACTTCGCCCCTCCAGAGCCTCTTCGCCACGGTATCCACAAACGCGGCCGACATGGCGCTCGGCGCGAATCCGATCGGAGGCGGCATAAGCTACTTCCTCAAGAGCGACAAGCTCAATCTCGCCGCCGTAATCCAGGCCGCGAAGAGCGACAGCCGATCCAAGGTGCTCGCATCGCCGATTCTGATGACGGTCGACAACAAGGAGGCCACCATCGAGGCCACCGACATGATCTACCTCTTCAGCGGCTACCAGTACTCGGGCTCCTCGTACAACGGCACGCAGGTGAGAAACTACGAGAAGCGCGACATCGGCCTCACAGTGAAGGTGACGCCTCGCATCAACCCGAATGGCACGGTGGTACTGACGATCGAGGAGACGTTCGAGACGAAGGGCGCAGACCAGCCCGTGCCGAACGAGACTGGCGGAACCGACAACTACGCCACCGTCACCACGCGTAAGATGTCGAGCGACGTCTCGGTGGAGAACCGCCAGACGATCGTGATGGGTGGTCTCACAAGAAACGTCAAGACGCACAGCGAGAGCGGAATACCGATTCTCAAGGACATCCCCTGGATCGGCAAGTGGCTCTTCGGCAGCGTGGCGGACAACGAGACTCGCTCCGAGCTGCTGGTGTTCATAACGCCGTACGTGCTCGACGACGCTGAGTCCGCCCAGTCCGAGGCCCTACGCCGCAAGAAGACGCTCAGCCATCCGCGGCCATGGGAGGACAACGGCTGGTCGCTCAGCCCGCTTGCCGACCCCGTCTCGAAGAAGGAGCAGCTGCGCCGCATCGTCGACGAGTGGGAGCGCCAGGACGAGGAGCGCAAGACGAAGCGCGCCATCGAAAAGGCCAAGGTCGACCGCGTGAAGAAGCTCAAGGAGATGACCGAGGAGGAGCGCGAATACTGGCTCAAGCTCCACGAGAAGGAGCTCAAGGAGGAGACGGAGAAGACAGATGCCGAACAGGCTGAGCTTCGCGCGCTCGTGGAGGACATCAAGACCAAGAAGCTCGACGAGGCCAATACCGCCATTGAGGCTTCCAAGACCGAGGAAAAGAACGAGTATCGGAAGCAGGTAGAGGAAAAGGCAAAGGAGGAGAATCCCAAGCTTCCTCCTGGCGACACGCTGAAGAAGGACGTTGAAGCTGCCAAGGCCGCTCCGGCAAAGCCTGCGCCCGCTCCTGAGCCAGCGCCTGCGAAACCTGTACCCGCTCCTGCGCCTGCAAAGCCCGCGCCAGCGCCCGCGAAACCTGTACCAGCTCCTGCGGCTACGCCAGCGAAACCTGCACCAGCTCCTGCTCCTGCGCCTGCAAAGCCCGCGCCGACTCCTGCGCCTGTCAAGCCGGCTCCTGCTCCTGCTGCGCCTGCACCGACGCCTGCGAATAAGAGCGCTAAGTGAAGCCCATTGTTCTCAGAGGCGCCAATGCGGACGAAATTGCGCGCGCGTGGGGCGATCTTCGGCGCGTGGGGCGCCTGAACAAGGGCGACGAGGTGCTGCTGGACGTTTCGGCAATCGAGGCGTCAACTGCCGCCTTTGAGGCTTTCTTCCTTGTGCTTGACAGGCGCTGCGCCAAGCGCGGCGTCACGCTCAAGGCCGTAGATCCCAATGGACTTCTCGAGCCGGTGCGCGCGCGCTTCGACTTTTCGTCATACGATGCCGCTCCTGCGTCGCGCGCGCGTCGCCCTGGAATGTTCGCCGTTATAGGCCGCGCGGCGTGCGAGTTCTTTCTTGGAATGCGCGCCAGCTGCGCGTTTCTTGGAGAGACCGTTGTCGACGCATTCGGGATGATCGTCCATCCGCGCAGATTCCGCTTCAGGGACTGCGCGCTCGCATTCCAGCGCGCCGGATTCGACGGGATGCCGATCACGCTTCTGATAGGATTTCTGCTCGGGCTGATCCTCGCGTTCGAAAGCGCGGCGTCGCTGAGGTCGTTCGGAGTGGAGGTTTACGTGGCCGATCTGATAGCCATAGGGCTCTTCCGCGAGCTGGGTCCGCTGGTGACGGCAATCATCCTCGCGGGACGCTCCGGCAGCGCGTTCGCGGCGGAGATAGGCACGATGAAGGTGGACGAGGAGCTTGACGCCCTCACAACGTTCGGACTTCCGCCGGTGAGGTTCCTTGTGCTGCCGCGTGTCGTGGCGGGGGCGCTTGCGATGCCGGTTCTGACGATACTTTGCGAACTTGCGGGCCTCGTGGGCGGCGTGATTGTGCTTAAGCTCATGAACGTTCCGTCGGTGGTGTACTGGGGCCATGTGGTGAAGGCGTCCACGCTCTTCATAATCGTGCTGGGTCTGGGGAAGTCTGTGCTGTTCGGATTTCTCGTGGGGCTGATAGGATGCGCCTGCGGAATGCGCACACGCAACACGGCAGACGGCGTGGGCGTGGCGGCCACGAACGCCGTGGTGGGCAGCATCATAGCGATTGCGGTGTTCGACGGCCTGATAGCGGTAGTGTGCTATCTCATAGGCGTATAGGGCGGGGACGGCGATGCGAGACGACTGCGCTGTGATTGTGGCATCGTGCGATGCGTACGGCGACGTGCTGGAGCATTTCGCCGCGCTGAAGCTGAAGTTCTGGCCTGACTGCCCGTTCGAGACGCTGCTCGTGACGGAGACCGCCCCGGCGCCATCGTCGGCATTCGACCGCGTTGTCGCATGTGGCGGCGGCACGAACTGGGCGCAGCGTCTAGTGACGGCGCTTGAGACTGTCTCGGCCCCCTATGTGCTGATGCTCTGCGACGACTATCTTCTGGAGGCGCCAGTCGATACGCCTCTCGTGCTGTGCCGCCTTGACAAGGCGCGCGAACTAGACGCCGCGAACCTTCGCCTCATACCGAATCCCCGCCGAGGGATGCCGCGCGATGACGGCCTGATGGAGTATCCCAAGAACACCGCCTACTGCATATCGACCCTCGCGGGGATATGGAACCGCGAGTTCCTGCAGGGGCTTGCGCGCGGGGCGGCGAGCATCTGGGAGTTCGAGAGGTATGGCTCGTTCGCTGTGGGCGGCGAGAGGCGCGCGCTTCTCGCCACGCGAACGCGCGAGTTCCCGTTCGTCGATGCGGTGCACAAAGGCCATTGGGAGAAGGCGGGCGTGAAGGTGTGCCGCGAGAACGGACTTGAAGTCAATCTGGCGAAGCGGGGAATGCCGCCTCTCTCGGTGCGGATCGTCGAGGCGTTCAAGGCGCTTGTCTTCGCGGTCGTGCCGAACACGCTGATAGTGCGCGTGCAGAACGCGCTTGGCGCAGGCGCGCGCGAACGCGGCGCGGGAGGCCGTCCGTGAGCGCGAAGCGCAGGCTTCTGATGGTGGGCTTCGGCCTTAGCGAACCGGGCACGATGGGCGGCAACACGAAGATCGCCCTCGAGGCGGCGCGCCATCTTTCGTCCGGGCGCGAGGTGCATATCGTGCTGCCGGAGCGGAAGGTGGCAACGGTGACGAGCGCGATAGGCGAGCCGTCTGGACTGACGCTGCATGCGGTGCGTTCGTTCGAAGGCGGCGATCTGCGCCGTCCGCTCGCGAGCGCGCGCCACTACACGGCCGAGCTGCGGAATGTCTTTGAGGAGATCGGCGCGTGCGCGGATGACGACGTGTATTCCTGCAGCGACTTCCATGTGGACACCGTTCCATGTTTCCGCCTGCAGAGGAAGTTCGGCTTCAGGTGGATCGCGGTTCAATTCCTCTTTGTGCCCTCGCCTGTCGAGAACATTCTGCGCCGCTGGGGATTTCCCGTGTTCCGCTACGCGCTTGTGTGGCTTTATTCGAATATCCTCTTCTGGCTGGCGCGGCGGCGAGCGTCGGCTTTCGTGATCACGAACGACTCTGACCGTACGCATTTCCCGAAGAGTTTCCAGGAGCGCGTCTTTCCGTTCTACGGCGGGGTGAACGTGGACGAGATTCCATCCGCCGCGGCAGATATAACGCGCGACGTGGTGTTCTGCGGCAGGCTCTGCGCGCAGAAGGGGATATGGGGCTTTCTCGACGTGTGGCGGCGTGTTCTCGACGAGGCGCCAGGCGTGCGCCTTTCGGTGATAGGCAACGGCGCGCCGGAGTTCGAGCGCGCGCTCAAGGAGAAGGCCGAGGCGCTGGGCGTGGCGGATTCTGTGGACTGGCTAGGCTACGTGAACGGAGAGGCGAAGTACGCCATATACCGTTCCGCGCGCGTCTTCGTGCATCCAACGGTGTTCGACAACAACGGCATGGTCGCGGCGGAGGCGCTCTGCAGCGGACTTCCGGTTGTGATGTACGATTTGCCACCGCTCAGGCACGTGTACACCACGGGGTGCGAGAAGGTGCCGCGCGGCGACAAGGAGAGGTTCGCGCACGAGGTGGCGCAGCTCCTTTCGAACTCCGCACGCGCGCGTGCCGTTGCGCCCGATCCCGAACAGACGAATGCTCTCAGGGCCTTCTGGAACTGGCCCGAGCGCGTGCGCCGCTTCTCCGCCTGGCTCGACGGACAGGTTTGACGGCGGCGAGGAATTCTGCGCCATCAATCCCGATTTTTGGTATAATATGCGTGGGGAAAAACAGAAAAGGAGTCAAAATCAGATGAACATCAGAGTGATTCTTGGCCTGGCGCTCGCGGCGAGCGTGTGCGCGGCCGAGGCGAAGGTGACAACCGCAACGCCGTTTGCGGACAACATGGTGCTGCAGCGCGAGAGGCCCGTTCCCGTGTGGGGCAAGGCCGATCCAGGCGAAACGGTTACGGTGCAGTTTGCCGGGCAGACGAAGACTGCCACGGCCGACGCGAAGGGCGCGTGGAAGGTTATGCTCGATGCGATGCCTGCCTCGAAGGAGAATCGCACGCTTACTGTCAAGGGTTCGGCCAACGCTGAAGATATCAAGAACGTGCTCGTGGGCGAAGTGTGGTTCGCGAGCGGACAGTCCAACACCGAGTGCCCGATTTGGGGACCCAATCCGCGCTACCGCGACGGACAGGGCGCGGTGATGACCGCCACGGCGCGTCGTCCGTTCATCCGCTACGTCAAGAACGCAAGGGTCACAGCCCGCGATCCAAGGCTTGATTGGAAGGCCGTATGGCGCGACTACTCGCCAGAGTCGTTCAAGGCCACTTTCCACGGCAACCTCTCCGCGATGGCGTTCTACTACGCGCTCGAGCTGCATGACGCGCTCGGCGTCCCCGTGGGCATCATCGACTCCAGCTGGGGCGGAACGCGCATTGAGCCCTGGACCCCCATCAGCGGCTTCGAGACGGCGCCCACGATTCCTGCGAAGGTCGGCGCGGGCACGCCGACCGCTCTCTGGAACGGCATGGTGGCCGCTTTCGCGCCGTTCGCCATCAAGGGCTTCATCTGGTACCAGGGCTGCTCCAACGCGGGCGACGGCCTTCGGTACTGCGACAAGATGCACGATCTCTACAACGGCTGGGCCAAGGAGTTCCAGAACCCGGGCCTCAAGCTCTACTTCGTGCAACTTGCGCCGTTCAGCCGCAGCTGGTTCTCCGTCCAGATGGGCCAGGCGAAGTTCGCCGCGGAGGAGAAGAACGCCGCGATGATCACGACGTGCGACATCGGCAACTCGTGGGACATCCACCCGAACGACAAGGAGTCCGTGGCGAGGCGTCTCGTCCTCCACGCGCTGAAGCGCGACTACGGTTTCGACGGCATCGTCGACGACGCCCCGGAGCTCAAGTCGTGGAAGGTCGAAGGCGACAAGTTCGTGATGTCGTTCAGCAACGCGAACGCCTGGTACGCCTACAATGCCGACCATTCAGTTGCCAAGGGCTTCGAGATCGCGGGCAGGGACGGCAAGTTCGTTCCCGCGAACATCGTCAACAAGGGCGCCAACGGAACGCTTTCCGGAAAAGAACTTGTTGTCTCCGCTCCGGGCGTCAAGGAGCCGCGCCGCCTTCGCTATCTCTACTCCAAGCCCTGGATCGGCTCGCTCTACTCGTTCGACTCAGGCCTGCCGCTTGGGCCGTTCGAGATCGACGCGCGCGATCCCGCCGAGGGAAGGCGCGCAGGCGCGGCGTCTAAGCTTGGCGATGCGCTGAAGGTGCCCGAGCTCGCGGGGTTCCGTCCTGTGCTGCAGGCCAATCTGCCAACTAGCGGCGCTTTCAAGAAGGGCGCATACGCGCTTGACGAGACGGCGAAGGCGGGAGACTTCACGCGCGTGGCGTACGTTCTCGAGCTCGTGTGCAAGGATGATTCGGTTGACTGGGCCGCAGCCGCGATGGACGCCTTCACGACAGACGCCTCCAAGATCGGCGTGCCAGCCGTCACAAAGGCTTTCTTCCAGCAGGGTGTGGCCAACCTCGTGGTGCGCTCGAACCGCGAGTGCGTGCCGGAAGGCTCGTTCCCCGAGGGCGGAGTGATCGAGTTCTTCAACGCCAACTACAGTCCGCAGGTCAAGCTAGCCGGCGTTGGCGGCTCCGACAAGGCGTATGACTTCAACGACACCATCTCCCTCGCCACCAATCCGGGCTACGGCTGCATGCAGGTGCACAACGCCAAGAGCGGCGTGACGGTGCTCGCGTACAACAACTTCAACCACGGCCCGGCGGACGTCGGCATCGGCAACAACCAGGAAGGCGAAAATCCCGACTGGACGTTCATGGGCAATGCGGGATCGTACAAGGCGTGCCGCCTCACGGTGCTCGTGAAGTAGCTTTGAAGCACAACAAACAGAAAAGGAACAAACTGATGAACAGACGCGACTTCTTCAAGTTCGGCGCGGCCGCAGCGGCCGCCGCCGCAGTTGGCCGTACCGTGCGCGCGGCAGAGATGCCCGGATTCGGTCCGGGCGCCCCCGCGCCGCAGAACAACCAGATATGGCTGATGACGTCGGCCTTTCCGGGCGAGAGCTTCGAGGACGTGCTGAAGCGCGCGAAGTCCGTGGGCGCCCAGGGCCTCGAGCTCTGCGTGTTCCGTCGCGACTCCGACCGCAAGGACCACACCGCCACGCACCTCGACTACGAGACCTTCGACCTAGCGGCCGCTCAGAACGTGGTGCGCCGCTGCAACGAGGAGGGGCTGCGCGTCTCCGTGGGCGCGTACGACAACCTCATCGGCGGCGACAGCCAGGAGACGAACCAGAACCACATCCTCAAGCTCATCCGCATAGCGGCCCTGCTCGGCGGCAACGACAACGACGTCGTCTGCGGCTCCTTCGTGGGCTATGACCATGTGCTCGGCCGTCAGGACCGCGGCTTCGAGAAGAACCTCGAGAAGTTCAAGAAGGTGTTCCAGCCCATCCTGAACTACGCCAAGGACCTCGGCGTCACCGTGTGCGTTGAGAACTGCCCGATGGAGGGCTGGCAGCCCGCCACAGCGCCGGACTGCTACAACAACCTGCCCGGCTGCCTCGCGGCCCGCAAGCTGATGTACGCGATCCTCGACGACGACTCCGCCCTCCAGGAGACGTACGACCCCTCGCACGACATCTGGCAGCACATCGACCCGAGCGACGTGATCGAGGCGATGGACTTCCGCAAGCTGCGCCGCATCCACATCAAGGGCACGCGCAACTATCCCACCTCCGCCGACTCCATCCACTGGGGCCGCCTCTTCCCCGAGCAGGTGGTTGACGCCAAGCTCGCCAAGAAGGCCGGCGTGCCGATCGCCGCGAACGAGTGGGCCCGCCTCAACTACGAGCCCCGCCTGCCCGGCTTCGGCGGCAGTGACTCGTGCGACTGGACGAAGTTCCTGCAGACGCTCATGAAGAAGGGCTACAAGAACCCCTTCGTCATCGAGAACGAGGGCTGCAACTCGTCCCACACCGGCAACATGGGCGCCACGCTCCAGGGCTTCCGCGCCACGATCCTCAACACCGCCCCGGTGGTGTGGAAGCTCGGCAAGGACGGCTTCGCGTTCGACGCCTCCGGCCTCAAGCCGATGAAGGCGCCCAAGAAGGACCTTCCCGTCGTCACCATGAAGGACCTCGCCTAAGTGGGCCACGAGACTTCGGACTTAGGACTTAAGTTGTAATCAAACTGCTAGAAGACAAACCTAAAAAGGAGAAACAATGAATCTGACAAGAAGAAGCTTCATCGGCGCGATGAGCGCCGCAGGCGCCGCGTGCGCGCTGCCTTCCCTCGGCGCCCTCAAGCCCGTGGGCAACGTTGCGCTGCAGCTTTACTCCATCCGCGACTATATCCGCAAGAACGGAATCGAGAAGGCTCTTGCCGACGTCGCGGCGATCGGCTACAAGGGCGTGGAGTTCGCCGGATACTGGGGCAAGAACGCCAAGCAGCTCAAGAAGATCCTCGACGACAACGGCCTCGTGGCGTGCGGCACGCACGTCGGCCGCGGCGACTTCGGTCCAGACAAGGTGAAGGCCACGTGCGAGTTCAACCTCGAGTTCGGCAACACCACCATCATCTGCCCTGGCGGCGGCAATTTCCCCGGCAAGGGACAGAACCTCGACGACTTCCTCAAGATGCTCGTCGAATACTACAACAAGGCCGCGGTTGACGCCGCCAAGTTCGGCTGCAAGGTGGGTCTCCACAACCACACGGGCGAGTTCGACCGCAAGCTGAAGGACGGCACCACGTACTGGGACTACTTCTTCTCCAACACCACCAAGAACGTCTGCATGCAGCAGGACGTTGGCTGGACCACCTGCGCCGGCTACGATCCCTGCGAACAGTACGTCAAGTATCCCGGCCGCTCGCCCTCGCTCCACGCGAAGGAGAACGGAATGGGCAAGGGCGTGAAGAAGTTCGACGCGATCCTCGGCCAGCCCGGCCAGCCCGGCGCCAAGGGCGTTGACTGGGACAAGCTCTTCAAGGCCGCCGACAAGGACGGCGTGAAGTGGTGGGTTGTCGAGTGCGAGCGCCACGCCGGCAGCCTCGCCGCCGTCAAGCCGTCGTTCGAGTTCCTCAAGGCGAAAGGCCGCTGCTGAACAACGAACAGGTAATAGTGAATAGTGAATAGTTGACGAGTAGTTGACACTACAGTAACTTAGACAGGAAGGCTGAAATGCTAGACATCAATCGTAGAAGTTTCCTGCTTGGCTCCGCCGCCGCAGTCGCGGTGGCCGCCAACGCAGCCGACAAGAAGGGCGTGCGCGCCCTCAAGCCAGGCGAGAAGGCCAACGTGGCCATGATCGGCCTCGGCATCCAGGGCCGCGGCGCGCTGCTGCCGCAGTTCCTCTCGCAGTACGACCGCGGCGCCAAGGTGACCGTGGTGTGCGACGTCGACAAGGCGCGCCGCGAAGACGCCGCCCGCCGCGTTGACGCCCATTACCGCAAACGCAAGATCGCGAGCTCCTGCAAGGCCGTGGCGGACTTCCGCGACGTCCTCAAGGATCCCGAGATCGACATGGTGTGCATCGCCACGCCAGACCACTGGCACGCCTACATCGCCGTCGAGGCGATGAAGGCCGGCAAGGACGTCTACTGCGAAAAGCCGCTCACCTTCAACGTGGACGAGAGCCGCAAGGTGATCGCCGCGCAGGAGAAGTACGACCGCGTGTTCCAGACCGGATCGATGCAGCGCAGCTGGCGCGAGTTCCGCACCGCTGTGATGATCGTTCGCAACGGATTCATCGGCGATCTCAAGTACGTTGACGCCAACTACGGCAAGGGCGGCGCCAAGCTCGGCGGTCCCTCGCATCCCGTCCGCTTCTTCGACGAGCCCGCGAACGCGGCCAAGGAGAGCGAAGGCTACGAGCAGCTCGGCAAGGAGGGCTGGGACATGTGGCTTGGCCCTGCCAAGTGGCGTCCCTATTCCAACCAGCTCGCGCCCAAGGGAGTGAACAACTTCTACCCGATGTTCTGGCGCTTCGACGACGACTTCGCCACCGGCTACAATGGCGATTGGGGCGCGCACCACCTCGACATCGCGCAGTGGGGCATGGACATGGACAAGAGCGGTCCCTACCGCAGCATCCGCGCTGACGACCCCGACTCCACCCATCCCGTCCAGGGCG
>JAEEGF012261895.1_pt1 | contig 11491 bp, 12 predicted proteins | sample 9134171 | NCBI WGS metagenome assembly JAEEGF01 (sample SAMN16246542, study PRJNA631951) | gut metagenome | biome: gut microbiome; feature: rumen; material: AP-attached | host: Bos | place: Iran: Karaj | collected 2018-10
TGAGGAGATACAAAGTAATCCCAAGGTGATTATAGCCGACCCGGATTATGAATTGGATACGTATATGCAGTCTCAGCCATACAAATCCGAGTTTAGTGATATTACAGAGTTACAGGATCAGATTATATACACTTATAATGTCGGTGAAGGCCAGGAGCTGATTGAAATGATAGAGCATGAGCATTTTGTGGTATGGAAATGGAGGTAGCCTTTTTGTTAGACACATAGCGTCGGGCAAAAAACGCCAGGCAAAATTATCTTACCGCGCACATCCAGTTGTAGAAAATATAGCAGTAACTTAATATGAAAAAAAAAGTATTAACAATTGTATGCGCAGTTTTAGTTATTGTTCCAAGTGTTTTATATTTGTGTATTCCCATTCAATATAAGAATGACCTTGAATTAATAAAAAAAGCAAGAGATGAAATGCCTATATCTGAAGCGGATACGGTTGAAATAAAAATAGCAGGAAAAATAGAAGATAATGATAAGTGTCTGATATGGTTTATCTCAGGTAATGATTATCAGAGTCATTATTACTTGCCGCTGGAATTTATAGTTTCGAAAGAGAAAGGATATATTTTTTCGAGAAAATATGTCCCGATGAGACGAGGCATGGATATTTCAGTATTAAACTGGAATTCGGGAATTACCTTTTGTGTTAATAATCCAAGATGTAACAATGTGCAGATTACAGCAGAAACCGAGCCAATGGACATATCGATAAATCAATATCCTTATGTATCATATTATTCAAAACCGGTTTCTTCATATGCCTTCTTTGATGAAAAAGGCAAGGAGATCAGATAATAATCAAGTACAGAATTAGTAACGGAATATTACAGTACAGACATTGGAACGCTTCGCGTAATTGTTGGGTTGAACCAGACTGGATAAACGTATGAAAAACCGGATAACTATGAAAAGAATAAGGCTTTTCCTATTGCAGGAATTGCCAGCGTATGCATGGTGTTTTCGATTATGTTTTCTCGATTCGAACAGTGGGGAAGATTTTCAAATACATTACCAGGTCCGTATTTGGGCTTGATAAGTGTATTGATAAATCTGGTTTTGTTAATCTTGCTGTACAGTAAAAATGTTAGGAGAACCACATGAAGAAAATCTTATCTTTATTAATTGCCATGGTGTTGACGTTTTCAAGTATTGAAGCCAAGGCATCTGTATTAAACACATTAGGAACATTATCATATTGGTATTCCGATGATGTTACTATTGGAAGATGGAATTCGAATTTTATCAAGGTATACAAGAACAAATTAAATACAAATAATTCGTTTGCTTTTTTAGATGGTGTGACGTATGCATGTGATTCGTGGGGGTATGTTTTGGGGAAATCTATATCCTCGGGAATTAATAATTTTTATATGTCAAGCATTTTTGAAAATGTCCCCAAAAAAACTAAACATTAGCCCCGGTTTTTTGCCGGGGCTTTAGTATCCCAAAACGGGTAGTCCGTTCTTGGGGATTGCCCTTCGAGAAGGGCATCCCCGCCACTCAGGCATCCCCTCGCCTAAGCTTTTGACCTGGGCTCCGCCCAGACCCGTCCTCGCCGGAGGGCAGGAAGGCAGGCGCAGCTGCCTTCTGGCTTTATAGGATATCCGTGAAGTATAAGTCAAGGAGCTTTCGCGGCATATCCTCGCGGCAAGCCGCTCCGGTATTCCACGGTCTCCTTGACTTATACTTCCGCTCCGTTTTAGGCAGGGAGATCATCCATCAGGTGATGTTCTTGAGATTTAACAAACTTGAAGAAGGCCTGACTTCTCCAAGGATGGTTCATTGGTGGAATGTACGTCTTTTTGGGCTTGCTTTGACTATAGTCGTGGTCAAAGTCTTTTGATTTTTTAGCCTGCCTAGGAACTTCTTCCAAAGCATAAATATCTTTATCGTTTACATTGCAATAGAGGCTGCCGTCAAAGGCTTTCACTACGATAACCTTGGTGCCCTTGCGGTAGTGTATCTGTAGGCCGCGCGAGTTAAGCATTCTATAATACTTATTGTCAAACTGGATGCAGTGACCGCTATCTACAGTACGTTGGGTAAGGACCGCTAGAATCAGATTTATCTTTTCATCAGAGGGTTGCGCCTCGAATACGGATTTGGTACTATTAACCGGCAGAGCGAATCGAGCATTGAATTCGTCGATGTAGGAGTCTAGGAATTCATTTGCTGCTGCTATGTCGGTTATGCCTGCCAGTCTTAACTCGACTGGCAGACGTGACTGCAGAGTTTCAAACATACGCTCCACACGTCCTTTCGCCTGTGGTACACTGCTGTATTCAATATTTGTCCCAAGTTGTTTGCATGCATAGGCAAACTGGGTACAAGCATCATCTCCGATATCCGGGGCCTTTTTCTTCTTGTAGGTAAATACGGTACGACGATCCGTAAAGAACTTATAAGGGATTCCGTACTTACGGAGAATCTGGTGGTATACGTTATAGTACCCACTCAGGGTTTCCTGCTCGTCGAAATACGCACCGGTGATTCTTCCGGTAGCATCGTCTACAGCGATGTGAAGAGTTGTTTTTGATGCGCCAAACCACTTGTATGGAGAGGCGTCCATCTGTTCTAGTTCACCGAAATAAGCGCATCTGGGGCGTCGCGAATGAGCATCTTCAACAGCCACTATATTTTCCTGAATCTTGTGTGCTTCACGCTTGTTTTTGGCAGCTACTTTAGCTTCTTCCAACTGCTTTTTTATGCGTTTCTTCTTAGCGCGGGTCACGCGGGGAGACAGAATACTTTCCGCTTCCAGAAAAGATGTGACACAGGAAACAGAAAGCATTATGTGTTCGTTACGTGCTAACAGTTCCGTGTAGTGAGTGAAGTTGCAATCATAGTATTTTGTCCTGTATAGATCGACGACATCCTGTCTAATCTTATCCGGCTTTGTTGTAGCAGGCTTTCTACCTCTGTTGCCATGTACGAAAGCGGCTTTGCCTTTCTCTTTGTATGCCTTGATAAGCCGATTAATCTGCCTTTTGGTTACTCCCAGACTCAGAGCAGCTACGTTCTTATTACTGTTCGTCTCTACCACTCTTTTGATTATTTCATACTTGTGTTGCTCATCCATGCGTAGGTCTATCCTCCTGATAATGACCACCTCCTTTTTCAAGAGGTGATGATACCACATATGGGACATTTTCATATGTGGTTTAATGAGACATTATCAAAAATGGCTTATAACTATAGTTGATGTTCCGATTCTTTTTCTTGACAAAAGCAGTAGTGTTTGATAATATCATACGTGCGGTTTGCGAAAGCCGTGAACTGAATATTTGTTGAAAGTTCGACATCCGGAGAAGTACTCAAGAGGCCGAAGAGGCGCCCCTGCTAAGGGTGTAGGTCGTTTGCGCGGCGCGAGGGTTCAAATCCCTCCTTCTCCGCTGAACCCGTGAAGGTTTTCCTTCACGGGTTCTTTACGTTGAAAAACAAAACAGTTTCGTGTAAACTGAGGAATGGTATGGTTCCGCAATAATATGCGTAATCTGACAATCACAACTGAGAGGGATGCACACCATGGAAAAAATCAAGAAATTTGTTGAAGGGCACTTGTTTCAGAACCTTATTCTGGCAGTCATCATTATCAACTCGGTAGTACTCGGGCTTCAGACCGTTCCGTCCTTATCGGAAGGCACCGCAGGGAGCGTTCTTTCCGTTATCGATTATATCTGTCTCGGTATCTTCATTCTCGAGATGCTCCTCAAGATGGTCGCTTACAAGTTCTTCGGCTACTTTAAAAGCGGCTGGAACTGGTTTGATTTTATTATCATCCTGACCTCGATAGTTTCGGGCCTTCCCGTATTCTCCTCCGCGAGAATCCTCCGTGTGTTCAGGGTATTCCGTTCATTAAAGGGTCTCCGCGGCTTCAAGATGGTCAGCGCTTTAAAGCCCCTGCAGGTGATCATCGGTGCGATCGGAAAATCTCTGCCCGGTATCACATGGACAGCTCTCCTTTTGATCATAATTTATTACATCTTCTCTATCATAGGTGTAACACAGTTTGGTACAGCCTTCCCCGACTGGTTCGGTACCATTCCGAAGGCTATGTACACTCTCTTCCAGGTAATGACACTTGAGAGCTGGTCAATGGGCATCAGCCGTCCCGTAATGGAAGTATTCTCGTACGCATGGGCATACTTTGTTCCGTTCGTACTTATCTCCTCGTTCGTTATGATGAACGTAGTTGTCGGCGTTGTTGTAAATGCGATCAGTGAAGTTTCCGAGATGAGAAAGAAGGACGCAGAAAGCGAAGAATCTTCTGATGCAGCAGAAAAGACAGAGGTTCCGGCAACCATTAATCCCGACGAGATCCGTGCCGAGATCAAAGAGGTTCGCGAACATCTTGAAAAGCTCGAATCGTTGCTTGATAAATAATTCAGATCCGATTCCGGCAACAAGGATTTATCAGATAAGCATTAAAACCAGCAAAGAGGCAGCTCACATGAGTTGCCTCTTTTTCTCGGTAGATCAGTTGCTCTATTCCGAAATCTCGGTTTCTATATCAAACTTTTTCTAATGCTCTTTGAGATCAGGACCCTTTCTCCGGTACTGAGGGTACATTCGTTCTCTTCCACTCTCTCGATCTTTACTTTGTTCACTATGTAGGAACGATGACAGCGAATGAACAGTCTCGGATTCAGAACTTCCTTCCACTTTGTCAGGGAGATCGAACTGCGATAAACCTCGTCTTTCGTATATACCAGCGTACATGAACGGTTCGCCTCAATAAACAGAATATCCTTCTGTTCTATCCTTTCATCACCTGCTTCTCCTCGTACTCTTACCAGTGAGTCTTTTACGTTGCTGACGAGTACATCCGATACCAGTTCATACAGATCATCAACAGCTAACGGCTTCAGAAGGAAAAGAAAAGCTCCGTTATTATACGCATATTTGTATGCATCCATCTTTTCCGATACTACCACGAGTTTACAGGAAGATGTTACGCCTTGATCCTTAACGCGCCTCATAAGGTCCCCTGCAGAGATCAGATGATAATCCGCAACAAAGATGTCCAACTTCTTAATGTTATGAAACATTTCTTTTTCTTCCGGGAAAAACAATATTTTTAGACGTCTTCGAATACCCGGGTCAAGCTTGTCTACAAACAGAAGTGCCTGTTCGTAAGTATCCGCCTTGTCCCAGATTCCGATAGTAAGAATTTCAGATTTTGCTCCCCTCATAATTGCCCCCTTATTCTGCACCCCCTATACGCTGTAACTTAGTATATTATACGCCGTGTATACCGCTTGGTCAACCTCGGTTTTGTGATTTGTTTTTCCGTTCGGAGCACTTATGGTTGACATCACATGAATGATATGCTTCACTAAACCCGAAGACAAGGTTTCCTGATGACCCAATCAAAAAACAAGAAAGAACATAGGCATAGTTATGAAAAAGAGTTTTATGCGTACAGATACAAAATATACCCTGTTGCTGGTACTGGAGGGCATCCTGCTTTCTTTGTGTTTGATGGGGATCCTCTATATCAAGCTGCTTCCGTCTCCCGACAAGGTCTTTGCCGAGGTCTTTGACGTCAATGTACGGGTAGATTTCGAAATGGTTTATAACGATTCAGGCTTTGATTGGAATCGGCTGTATGAGGGAACGATCAGTGCAGATGAGATACTGCCCTATCTTTCAGATTGGAAAACCGAGATTCCTCCGACGTACCTATCCGGCAGATCCGAACCGTTTTTCAAAACAATAACTAACGGGTTGTATATGCGCTCTGACAGGGATCCTTTTCATCCAGGCGGTCGCTACTATATGGCTGCTTATGACATAGATAAGGAGAAAGTATTCTTTTGGGATTCGAAATCCTGATTCTTTAGGGAAAGAGAGTTGCTATGAAAAAAGCTGTTATCATCCTCGGTGCGATCACTTTACTCTCAGCCGTGATCCTGGTCATTGAGCTGATGTTCTCTCATACATATGAGACAGGGAGAGACTCTTCGCAGGAAATAAGCGAAGAATTCTCTGACCTTTTTGACTGCACCGATACTCCGACATTCAGTAAGGTCTTTGATTATTTCGACAGATACTCGACAAACAAGGATTGTCTGTACCGCGCCAAGATGAGCCGAGCCGATTTTGAGAAGTCCTTTTCGGGATGGGATCCCCTTCCGATCGAACTCCCCAGTACCCCGGGGGGATGCTTCAACAAGCGCAGCAAAACGTTCTTAGACAAGTTTTTCGAGAACGGATATTATAAAGAAATCACCCTCTCCTTAGAGAAAAAGGATAAGGGCGATTATGTGGTTGCTGTCTATGATACTGACGAGGAAGTATTGTATTACTATAAGCTTTTTATGATTCAAAGAGGGCTGGGGATCTTTTGATCCTTATCTTCATTCCGCGTGTTTAAACAATTCTTGGCTTATAGCTCAAAAACGTTTCTAAGGGGGTGCTTTATAATGAGAAAGATTCTGTCATTGATTATTGTATTATTAATAATCTCCGTCCTGCTTAGTGCATGCTCTACTTCGAATGAGTCTAAAACATATGACAGTTTTTCTTTGTCACAAGAATTGCCGGTATATGCAAGCGAAGCAAAATACATGGTTGATATACATAAACCGGAAGCTATTGTTGGATGGGGTGATTATGTTTTTGTTGCAAAAATAGAGAAGGAACTCCGAACCGAGTATAAAGCCTCAGCCGGTCTTCCTCGCACATATTACTCTATTACTGTTATTGAGAACTTAAAAGGTAAGCTGCAAACAGACCAGCCTATCGAGTTCTTTAAAAATGGTGGCGTAAACCGCGAAGGGAAAAGCATATCACTTTTGGAAGGGGATTCTCTTCTTGAACCCGGAAAATACTACCTTCTTGTTGCCGCGTCAGAAACAGACGGAAGCCTCGGGCAGGGCTTGCCCAACGCTTCAATTCTTCTGGATTTCGACAACACCGATCTGCTCTCCTCTTCTCCGATAATTGAGGAGTATAAACAGCACATTGAAAACGAAATAAAATGTGATCGGGAACGTTATAAGTCAGTTTATGAGGCAGCGTAAATATTATATTCGTTGGTTCGCAGAGACTTGAATTAAACCAAAGAGGCAGCTCACATGAGTTGCCTCTTAGTTGGTTTGAGATACTTCGTATGGCGATTTGTCAACCCATTTTTTGAAATTTGATTTTCCGTTCGGAGCACTTTTTATTGACTATCACGGGCTGATTTGTGTAGAGTGAGAATCCAAGGCGCTCGGATTAAAGAGTGTCCAGACACCTAGTAAAAAGAGACGGATTGACAGTTATTCCGAGGAACACATATAGAAATGAAGCACTTAGTTCCTATGGAATTTACTAGTCTTTATTTTTTAAGAATCATCATTATTCAGGAAAGGATATCATATTATGATTATTGACTTTGATCTGCTGACAGTACTGATAGGAATTGTGCTGTATATGTTCATTTGCTTCATCATCAGCAGAACCAAAAAGCCGTCAAGACCGTTTTATCTTTTCAGCACTGTTTTTTTCATCTACTTCATGGTGGTAATAAAGCTGACGCTGTTTCCGATAATTATGATAGGTCTTCCGGAGAATTTTTTCTCAAGTATTAATCTCGTTCCTTTTCAAAGAGGAGTTAGTAGGAGCGACATTCTTAATATTTTGATGACGATTCCATTTAGCATTATCCTTCCATTCGTTTCCAAAATCAGGAACTTGATAAAGATGTCACTAATCGGATTTCTTTTAGGATTCGGAATTGAGCTGCTCCAACTGGCTGAGTGTGCATTAACAGGTGGTTTCTCAATGCGTGTGATTGACATTACCGATGTTATATGCAATTTTCTAGGTGTAGTGATTGGTTATTTCATTCTCTATTTTATTGCCAAAGTCATAAGCATATCACCCAGTGAAAAAGGTAATCGGTTTTTGACGTACAGCTTGACAATCATGGGAGAGATCAGTAAAAACGGGTTATTTAATAGACGGGTTGATGCCGATAGAAAAAGTAACGCTGTATGAAGGCGACATACCGTCAAACGGAAGAGAAAGGCATTATCAAAGACATATTGGAAGTTGTTTACTCAAATATCGGAAACAAAAAGGGAACAAGGATCGGTCTCCCGAACCTTGTTCCTTTTTTATCTATATCTATTGATTACTTCCCTGATACCGATGTACTTCTCAAGGTAACATCATGATATCCGCCCTCAACGATACTCGTTGATGAAACTCGTGTGATCTTGGCGTACTTTTGGAGATCGGGGATGTTTGTAACACCGACGTTGCACATGGTTGACTTAACCTTGTAGAGGGACTTGTCAACGTTGTCCTTTAAAGGACCTGCGTATGTAACGTATGAATCAACGCCTTCCTCGAAGGAGAGCTTTGACTTACCGCCGAGGTCGTAACGCTGCCAGTTACGTGCACGGTTGGAGCCTTCGCCCCAGTACTCTTTAACGTATGTTCCGTTGATGTTGAGCTTACTGGTAGGGCTCTCGTCGAATCTTGCGAAGTAACGGCCGAGCATGATGAAGTCGGCACCCATTGCAAGAGCGAGAGTCATGTGGTAGTCGTGAACGATACCGCCGTCGGAGCAGATCGGGATATAAACGCCTGTCTCCTTAAAATACTCGTCGCGGGCCTTTGCAACCTCGATAACGGCTGTGGCCTGTCCGCGGCCGATACCTTTCTGCTCACGTGTGATACAGATCGAACCGCCGCCGATACCGATCTTGATGAAGTCGGCACCTGCCTCGGCGAGGAATCTGAAACCGTCGCGGTCAACAACGTTTCCTGCACCGACCTTAACCGTGTCGCCGTACTTCTCGCGGATGAATGCGAGTGTCTTTGCCTGCCAGCATGTGTAACCCTCTGAAGAGTCGATACAGAGGACATCTGCGCCTGCCTCGACAAGAGCGGGAACACGCTGCTCATAATCGAGTGTGTTGATACCTGCGCCTACCATGTAACGCTTCTGGCTGTCAAGGATCTCATTGGGGTTGCTCTTGTGCTCTGAGTAGTCCTTACGGAAAACGAAGTAAAGGAGGTTGCCCTTTTCATCAATGATGGGAAGCGAATTAAGCTTATGTTCCCAGATGATGTCGTTGGCTTCCTTAAGAGTTGTGTTTGCGGGAGCTGTGATGAGCTTCTCGAGAGGTGTCATGAAGTCCTTAACCACCTCGTCGGTAGACATACGGCTTACACGGTAATCACGGCTTGTTACGATACCGAGGAGCTTCCCGTGAGGAGTGCCGTCCGAAGTGACGGGCATTGTAGCGTGGCCCGATTTTTCAACAAGTGCAAGTACATCAGCAAGTGTGTCTGTCTCGCGAAGATTGGAATCGCTGACAACGAAGCCTGCTTTGTAGGCTTTTACCTTTGCAACCATAGCTGCTTCATCCTCGATCGACTGTGAGCCGTAGATGAAAGACATTCCGCCTTCTCTTGCGAGGGCGATGGCCATGGTGTCGTTGGAGACGGACTGCATGATAGCTGAAACGAGAGGAATGTTAAGATTGATCGGCGATTCCTCCGAGCCCTTCCTGAACTTTACAAGTGGTGTCCTAAGCGAAACATTTGCAGGGATGCAATCGGGTGACGTGTAACCGGGCACCAGGAGGTATTCGCTGAAGGTGTAGGAAGGTTCGTCATAATAGTACGCCATGATGAGATTCTCCTTTCGATGATGTGTGTTATTTAATGCGCATCAAACGATGCGTGTGTGACCTGTTTTATGTACCGAAACGACCGGTTGAGCAATAATGTTTATGTACCGCAACCGATCGCCGGGATTTTTACCGTTAATTACTTAAAGTATTTAACGGCACTGATGAACATATTGTTATTATAGATGCCCGGAACGTTTTTATAAAGACCGAAATCGTCACGCTCCGAGTGACCCATCTTACCGAAGATCCTGCCGTCCTTTGAGGTGATGCCTTCGATGGCATAAACGGAGTCGTTCGGGTTGAAGCGGATGTCCGAAGTGGCCTGTCCGTTAAGATCAACATACTGAGTCGCGATCTGGCCGTTTGCCGCAAGGGTCTTTGCCATCTCCTCGCTGCAGAGGAACTTGCCTTCGCCGTGTGAGATCGGAACGCTTATGATATCACCGACCTCAACGCCTGCAAGCCAAGGTGAAAGATTCGAAGCGATACGCGTGCGGACGATCTTGCTCTGGTGACGACCGATCTTGTTGAATGTAAGTGTGGGCGAATCAGCTGTCTGATCGATGATCTTTCCGAAGGGAAGGAGACCGAGTTTAACGAGAGCCTGGAATCCGTTGCAGATACCGCACATAAGTCCCTGTCGCTCGTCAAGCAGTCTTCCGACAGCCTCGCTGATCTTACCGTTGCGGAAGAATGCGGTGATGAACTTGGCCGAACCGTCGGGCTCGTCGGCACCCGAGAAGCCACCGGGGATGAAGATCATCTGGCTGTTGTCGATCCTGTTTGCAAAATCCTCAACCGAAGCGGTGATGTCGGCAGCGGTAAGGTTCTTGATAACAAATACATCGGGATCGCCGCCGGCTGTAAGAACAGCCTTTGCGGAGTCAAGCTCGCAGTTTGTGCCGGGGAAAGCGGGGATGAGAACCTTGGGACGAGCGGTGATAACAGCGGGTGCATGCTTAACCGCATCGGTCTTATATGTAACGTTCTCGTAGGTGCGAACTTCGTCTTTAAGGAAGCAGGGAAAGACGGGCTCGAGCTTCTGCTCATAAACCTTGTTCTCTTCTGCGAGGTCGATCTCTTCACCGTCGATCTTGATAACGGGCTTCGAGAGAGTTTCACCGAGGAGTCTTGCACCCTTAACCGGTACCTCGGACTCGATGATGAACGAGCCGTACGCGTACTTAAAGATGTCGTCTGCGGTGATCGAATTTGCAAAGTCAAATCCGAGACCGTTACCGATGCACATCTTGAAGATTGCCTCTGCTACGCCGCCGTAGGTTGGTGTGTACATCGAAAGGATGTTAAAGTTCTCGCGCAGATCCTTGATCGTAGCGAAGATCTCCTTAACGGATTCGGGACGGGGAAGGATCCCGTCGTACTCAGGAGTGAGGAGATATACCTTGCTTCCGGGAAGCTTAAACTCGGGCGAAACGATCTTCTGAAGAGAAGAGGTTGTTACCGCAAATGAGCAGAGTGTCGGAGGAACCGAAAGATCCTCAAATGTACCGCTCATGGAGTCCTTTCCGCCGATCGAAGCAGCTTCGTAATCAAGCTGGCAGCGGAGAGCACCGAGAAGTGCGGCAAAAGTTCTGCCGAAGCACTTGGGATCCTTGTTGGGCTTCTCAAAGTACTCCTGGAAGGTGAGGTAAATGTCCTTGTAGTCCGCACCGCTCGCGATGAGCTTGCAGATTGACTCTGTAACAGCGAGATATGCGCCGTGGTAAGGCGAGATCTCGGTGATGAAGGGGTTGTAGCCCCATGACATGAGCGAAACAGTGTCGGTGTGCTTCTGCTCAACGCTCACTTTCTGAACCATTGCCTGGATGGGTGTGCGCTGG
>JAEEGF012480760.1_pt1 | contig 11491 bp, 9 predicted proteins | sample 9134171 | NCBI WGS metagenome assembly JAEEGF01 (sample SAMN16246542, study PRJNA631951) | gut metagenome | biome: gut microbiome; feature: rumen; material: AP-attached | host: Bos | place: Iran: Karaj | collected 2018-10
TGCGGTTCATATGGGCGAAGCACTTACCGCGCTATGTGCCGGTGTATATACTCAAACCATGCAGCGCCGCGCACGCGGACTGGTAAGCGGACTCGGCCTCGTTGTCGTTGCCGCTGCCCAGATTCTCTGGGAAGCCCTGCGCCGTGACGAAGTCCTGATCTTCAGTTTCGTGCGTATCACGCAGGTGTTTGCAGCCGTAGTACTGCTCGTCGTGCTGATCCTTTCTCTGCGCCGCAGCGGATGGCAGAAAAAGAGGGTCGTATTCGCAAGTATCTGCATGTTCCTGGGCATCGTAATTGTGGGCATGAACGAGTTCTTTGCGGAAAGCAAACTGATCTCTTTCATTCCCGCCTGGCTTTGCTATTCCATTGATGCCGTTACCGTCTCGCTGATGGGTCTCATGACCGCACGCGCACTGCGTGATGCCTGTGAAGGAGCACAAAAATGAGCGGAAAGAAACTCATCGTCTTGCTGATGGTCCTGTGCTGCCTGTTTATATCCGCCGTAGCCGAAATAGTCCCCCTTGAGCTGAATGAAAAAGCAAGGGAGCCCTATGAGGAATGCTATACCAGCGCAACACACTACGAAGATCCTTCCATTACGGTAGACATCTATCCTGAAAACCGTATATACGGTACCAATTATGTGTATGCGATCATCAAGATCGCGGACGGTTCGCAGCTGCGTACCGCCATGGCTTATAAGTATAATTCGGACTATACCGTACATGGTACCGTAATGGCTATCGCAAATAATGCGGTATTTGCCATAAACGGTGATTTCTACAATTTCTATGATTACGGGTATCTTGTCCGCCAGGGACGTGAATACAGAACCCGCCCCAATAAGTATTGGGATGTCCTGATTATCGATCAGTACGGTGATTTCCATCCCATCCGTGAACCAAGCAAGAGCAAGATCGCTGCCTGGCAGACAGAGCATCCAGATCTGCAGGCTATCAACACCTTTAACTTTGGTCCCGTTCTGGTGGAAAACGGACAATGGCTACAGGAATCCTTTAATAATAACAATGTCAAGAATTTCTTCCAGATCGCTGGTGGCAAGCAGTATGCACGCATGGCTATCTGCCAGCTAGACAAACTGACCTATATGTTCTGCTGCTGTGAAAGCGTGCTGGATGAAAACAGCGAAGGCCTGACTCTGAACGAATGGGCGAACTGCATCCGTGAGATCGACAACAAGATCGAAGAATATGATATTCAGGTAGCCTATAATATCGATGGCGGCGGTTCTGCGACCATGGTATTCCATAATGAGAAAATCAATTCGCTGACCAACCCCAAGATCCGTGACTTGAGCGATATCGTCTATTTCGTTTCCGCATGGGCGGAAGAAGGACAGTAATCTATGTATTTCTTTACAGAACCTACCCATGAAGCCCTGTTCACATTGCTGGGCATGCCGGTTTATCCATATGCGCTGTCTGCAGCTATCGGTGCGCTGATCGCACTGTGCATGGCTTTGTCGCGCACAAGGAAAACCGGTATTTCCGCTTCTGCCGTAATGACCTTTGCTATGTTCGCTGTACCGCTGTGCGCGTTGCTGGCGCGCCTTGCTTTCTGTGCCTGCCGCATTGTGGATGTGCTGGACTTTGGCATCGGCTATATTTTCCGTCTTGACTACGGCGGGTTTTCCATCATAGGAGCAACGTTGGGTGTACTGCTCTCCGCATGGATCGTCAAGAAGATCCACCGTGTTTCCTTCACAGGCCTTTTAGATACCGTTCTTCCCGGTCTGTTCATTCTGCTGGCTGCCTGCCGTCTGGCTGAAGGCAGCACGATCAACGGCACAGGCCCCGAAGTACGCATTGAAGCGCTTCAGTTCATGCCTTTGGCCCGCCAGGGCCTGTATGGCGATATGACTTACGCTGTATATATGGGTGAAGCACTGACTGCTCTGGTTGCCGGTGTGATGACCCAGGCCATGTGCGGACGTCCCCGAGGATTATCCGCTGGTACAGGAACTGCTATCGTCTGTGCGGCGCAGATCGTTTGGGAGAGTGCCCGCCGTGATGAAGTGCTGATCTACAGCTTCGTGCGATATGCTATGGTATTCTCCGCGCTCATCATGCTGATCATGCTCATCATATGCCTGCACCGCTGCGAGGCTGATTCACGTCGTTGGATCAAGAATATAGGTATTTTTATGTTCTGTATAGTTGTCATTGGCGTCTGTGAATTTCTTATGGACGGCAAAATCTGGCAGAACATGCCTATCTGGCTGTGTTATCTGTTGGATGTATTCAGCGTGACTGCTATAGCTGCGGTATGTCTGCATGCCCTGCATGCCGCTTGTGAAAAGGAATAATTTAACGATTATCCGGTAAGCCGATACCTGATACAGGCAATGATATGACTGACAGCTATTTATTCAAAAGCATTCCATTGGAGTGTCTGCTATGAAAAAACTGCTTTTTCTGACAGCATTGCTGTTTTTGCTGCTGACTGCAGCACAAGCTGAAATGGCACAGGAGATCACTTCTAATGCCTCTTTTCGTGTTCCCTATATTGTGGATGGGACACTTCGCCGTATGCTCGACCGCAGCAGCGAGACTGCCCTTCAGACCGGTAAGCAGAAAGAACCCGTCCTCTATGTGACCATGAAAACTGAGGCTGCTGCCGCTGTCTATATCGAGTTCGGCACAAACATCCTTCCTTTCTCGGTCCAGATAAAAGAAAATGATAAATGGACAGACATTGCTTCATGGGATGGGCCGTGGGCACAGGCATATCTGGAATTCCCGCCACAGAAGGAATTCCGCCTGCGTTTTGAGACACACAATAAATATACCGCGCTTTACGTGCGTGAACTCTTCCTTTTCTCTGAAGGCGAGATGAATGACATTCCTCATGTCTGGCTGCCACCCTGCGAAAAAGCAGACCTGCTGCTGCTGGTAGGACATCCCGATGATGAATTGCTCTGGTTCGGTGGCCTTCTGCCTACCTATGCCGGGGAACTCGGCATGAAAGTCCAGGTCGCGTATCTGACCTGCTCCAACAGTATGCGCCGCGAGGAGCTTCTAAATGGTCTGTGGTACTGCGGCGTCCGTAATTATCCCGATATCGGTGAGTTTGAGGATATCAAAAGCTACAGTGCCGTCCAGCTTTATCCCAAGTGGGGTGGCATGGACAAGGTCGACCGTTATGTAGTTCGCCTGCTGCGCCGTTATCAGCCTGAAGTAGCAGTTACTCAGGCAATCGATGGTGAATACGGGCATGCTGCGCATGTAATCTGTGCTCGTTCAATGAGCCGTGCCTGTTTGCTGGCCTCTGATCCAAGTTATGATCCAGAAAGCGTTGCCCAGTATGGCGTATGGACAGGCAAGAAGGTTTATCTGCAAAAGGATAACGGTATCCGTGTTGAAATATCCGTACAGAACGAAGCTGGCGAAAAGGTCATTGTACAGAGGGATGATGTTCCTGTTACCGTAATGGACTGGCGTATTCCGCTGGAAGCGTTTGATGGTCTGACCGGGTTTGAAGCAGCTGAAAAGGCATATCTTTTGCACATGTCTCAGCCGCATGATAAGAATGGTAAGAAATCGCTGTATTACATCACACCTGAGGACGATGAGAACAGCAGCTTTGTCTATACGCTGATCTACAGTACTGTAGGCGATGACGAAGCCGGTGGCGATCTGTTCGAACATATTGAAGGATACTGATACATATCCTCTTCCTGCTTATAGGAGTGTTCTGAAAAATATGAAGAAACTGCTGGCCCTGTTTCTGCTGATAATGCTGCTCTTCCAGGCAGCATTAGCTGAACCTGCCCGTGATGTAACCATGCAGGTGGGACTTGAAGCACCCGGGGCAACTGCAAATGTGCGCAATACACGCGATAATGACGAAGAGTCTGGCATGGGTATTCCTGGTGGCTCCAAACAGTATGTATATATTATTCCTGCCGACGATCCTGTAGCTGCCGTATACATCGAATATGGGCTCACGCTCTCTTCATTTGATGTGGAAGTAAAAACGGAAAACGGCTGGCAGGTGATTGCTCACTCAGATAATCCCGGCTATGCACAGGTATCCTTGTCTTTTGCGCCGCAGAGCGAACGTTTCCGTCTGCATTTTACCACTCTGCAGCGCGGAGATAAGCTGAGCATCCGTGAGATGCGTGTTTATACGGAAGGCGAACTGGACGAAGCACTGGTACACAATTGGCAGCCCGCTCCTGACAAGGCGGATATCCTTTTCCTGGTCGCACATCCTGATGATGAACTTCTCTGGTTTGGCGGAGCTATCCCCGACAGTGTGGATCGCGGAAAAAGCGTTCAGGTGGTTTACTTGACCTGTGCTGACAAACAGCGGCGCTTGGAACTGCTCAACGGACTGTGGCGCTGCGGTGTCCGTACTTATCCGGAGATTGGAAATTTCCGTGATTTCAAAGGCAAACAGGAAAAGATCCTCGACTCCTGGGGCCGTAAGACAGTAAGGGCATGGATCGTTACCGCGATCCGCCGTTATAAGCCTGAAGTCATTGTTACTCATGATCTGAAAGGTGAATACGGTCATCCACAGCATATCGTATGCTCTAAACTGCTTGAAGAGTGTGTTACCCTTGCCGCTGATCCTTCATACCGGCCGGATACAGGCGAAGCTTGGCAGGTAAAAAAGGTTTATCGTCATCTTGGTACTACGCCAACCACAAAACTTGATTGGGACCAGCCGCTATCCTCTTTCAATGGTGAAACAGGAATCGAGATTGCCCGCGCTGCTATGGAATTCCATGTTTCTCAGATATCGAGATGGAAGGTAGCTGCTGCCGGTGATCAGTACGACAGCACGCTGTATACTCTGATTTACTCAACTGTAGGCGAAGACACAACTGGAAATGATCTGTTTGAACATATCGATTAATTGACTTCTATTTACCTCGTGACCATTCACGAGGTTTTTCATATATTTCGACGCTTTTTTACGCTTCTGTGTTGTACAGTACAGAACGTGTATGATATAATCGCTTCACAAGCAAGTATTCGGGAGGAATACGGTATGCTTCGTCATATCGGCATTGCCGGACAAGTGCGCAGCCTGTATGGCTGGCGCGAGGAACAGCAAAGAGGCCGCATGATCATCCTGCTGGATGCACTGCTCACGGCCGTATTTAATGTTTTTATCACCGGCATCTTTTATACCGGCTTTCTCACCATGTATGAGATTGATCTGGTCAGCGTAGGCATCATTACATTCATTCCGCCGTTGGCCAGTACTTTCCATATGTTTTCTCCTATGATCCTGGAACGCATCCGCCGTCGGAAACCGGTGCTGATTGCTGCCAAGATCTATTTTTATTCCATGTATATCATTGCCACAAACCTGATGCCGCTCGTTGTGACTGATCCGCATCAGCGTGTAATCTGGTTCTGTATTATTCTTTTCCTCGCTTATGCGGTTTATTCGCTGTTCAGTGACGGTTTTACTCCCTGGTTTTACAATTTCTATCCATCGGAACCCAAGGACCGTGCAGCTTTTATAAGCTATAATCAGATCTTCAGTTCCGCGACATCAAGTGCAGTTCTTCTGCTGACCGGCTTGCTGGTGACTGCGGTAGGTTCACGGCAAAATACTTTTATTCTTGCCTTCCGCTATTTTGCCTTCGTACTTGTATTGGTGGATGTTTTTTTCCAGGCACATGCTAAAGAATATCCATACCCGGTGCGTGCAAAACGGATCAATCTGCGTGAGGTCTTCACATTATCAAGACAGCATAAGAAGTTTATGGCCTGTCTGTACCTGATGTTTATCTGGAACTATATCAGTAACCTGAATAATGGCTTATGGAATTATTACCTGCTTAATACCGTTCATTTTCCATACAGCACCATTTCTACAGCAAGCGCTCTGTACCCGCTGATCCTGTTCACTGTCTCGCCGATGTGGCGCCGCATCCTCGCACGCCAGAGTTGGATCCGCACCTTTGCGATCGGCGTACTTATCTGGGTTCCCACTGAAATCTATTTCTTCTTCCTTTCGCCTGCTACCAAGTGGATGTATTATCCTGGCGCACTTGCTCAGCACTTCCTCAGCGTTGGCTTGAATCTGAGCTATGCCAACGTTTTCTATATGAACCTGCCGAAGGAAAATGCCAGCACGCATACAAGTTTCCAGGCGTTGTTCTGCAATCTCTGCGCTTTCCTAGGCCTTATGACAGGGACACTGCTGTGCAACTGGGTCGGAGACTGGACCTGGCAAATAGGTGCCATTACAATCACAGCTGTGCAATATACCACGATCCTGCGTGCTGTCTTCATGCTGCCGCTGGGCTTATATCTCATGAAACACTGGCGTAACTTCACTCCTGAAAGCGAGATTGAAGCCGTAGAACTTCAGCAAAAGAAACCGAACGTTCGTAAATAATTTCTATTGCATAGTTCGGATTAATGTGCTATAATGCCTTTTGGAAGAATAGCTTGCCAAGGAGGCATTTTTTATGGAAAAGTTTAAGCGAAACGAACGTCTGGCTGTCATGGCACAGGTACTGACCAGTGCTCCGAACCGAATATTTACCTTATCCCATTTTTGTGAAATGTTCGGTGCAGCCAAAAGCACGGTAAGCGAAGATACTGCTATCCTGGCTGAAACGATGAAGAAATTTGGCCTGGGAACACTGGAGACCGTGACAGGAGCTGCAGGCGGAATGCGCTATCGTCCCATGCTGCAGCAAGGGGCTGGCCGTCGTTTCGTAGAAGAAGTCTGCGAGATGCTGCGGGCTCCCGGACGCATGCTTCCTGGCGGCTATCTGTATTTTTCCGATATACTCAGCGATCCTCAACTCGTTGCTTCTATGGGTCGTCTGTTCGCTGCTGATTTTTATGATTCCGGCGCTGATTTTGTACTTACAATGGAGACTAAAGGTATCCCGGTAGCCATGATGACAGCAGAAGCACTGCATCTGCCACTGGTCATTGCACGTCACAGCAGCAAAGTGTATGAAGGCAGCGCTGTTAACATCAATTATGTATCTGGTGGCGGACGCATTGAGACCATGAGTCTTTCCCGTCGCGCGGTACGCGAAGGCAGTACTGCTCTAATCGTAGATGATTTCATGCGTGATGGCGGCACAGCTCGCGGCATGCTTTCCCTTCTCAGCGAGTTCAATGTTCACTGCTGCGGTGCCTGCTTCGTATTTGCCACAGAAAAGAGCAGTGTTTCCCTGCCTGTACCTACCCGTGCATTAATGCTTCTCGACGAGATCCGCATTGATGAACCATTGCAGGTACGCCCTGCAGACTGGATTATCTGATGAAGCTGCTGATTGGTCTGGGCAACCCAGGTGCTGAATATGCGCAAACACGCCACAATGCGGGCTTTGAGGCGATCGATCGCCTAGCTGCGCGCCTCGAGATATCTGCATTCCGTTCCAGAGTGCGTGCGCTGGTCGCAGATGCGCGCATCAATGATGAGCGTATCGTTCTGATCAAGCCACAGACTTTTATGAACCTCTCAGGCGACTGTGTCGCTGAAGCTATGCGCTGGTATAAGGTCGGGCCACAGGATACTCTGATTCTGGCTGACGATATCGATCTTCCGCTTGGTACACTGCGCGTACGACCTTTCGGTGGAGCAGGCACTCATAATGGCTGGCGTGATATTCTGCTTAAGACAGGCAGTGACCGCTTTCCCCGCGTACGTATAGGTACTGGTGCAAAACCGCCGGAGTGGGACCTGGCTGACTGGGTTCTGTCTCGCTATACACCTGAAGAACGTAAGGTCATGGAATCCGCTTTCGACCGTGCTGCTTCCGCCGCAGAAAGTTTTGTGATTCGCGGCATTGAGGAGACCATGAATGTATACAACCGTAAGGAGTAACCAAGTATAAAGACAGGAAAATATTTCTTTATTACCCTCCATCCGGAGGGTTATTTTTCTGAAAATGATTCTCAGTGATGGTCAATGAAGTAATTATCGGAAACATCTGCAGCCTATATGCCATGATAACAAACACTGATAAAGCATTCTGATGTATTCGCTTGCATATTTATTTATCGCGTGCTATGATATGGTCTAATCAATGAAGGGAGGGTTGCCTAATGCGCAAGAAAATGAACGCCTATACTTTAGCCTTTATCGGCGTGATGGCGGCCATCGTCTATGTAGTAACTATGTTCCGCTTTCCATTGTTAGGCAGTAAAGTTCACTTTGCCAATGCCATGTGCCTCTTAGGTGGCATGCTGTTTGGACCTCTGTATGGCGGACTGGCTTCCGGTATCGGCAGTGCACTGTATGATTTGACAATGTACAATGAAGGTATTGTTAACTTGTTAATCACTTTTGTCAGTAAGTTTGCAATGGCTTGGGTTTGCGGTTGTATCGTGTGGCATCGTGGAGAACGTGATGAGAATTTATTCCGCTCGATCATTGCAGCAGTTGCCGGTGCATTGACTTATGTTGCCCTGTATATGCTCAAAACCTTTATTTTTCAGAAATTTGTCTATGCTTTTCCAATGGAAACAGTATGGGCAACAATGCTTAGTAAATTCATTCCTTCCATTATCAATGCTGCCGTAGCTGTAGTGGCTGCACCTATTCTGTTTAAGGCTGTAATGCCTGCTCTTCGACAACTTCTCAATAAAGAATGATTTTACCCATACTCTCTTAATTTAAGAGTAACACAAGAGCCCTTGGATCATTGCTTTGACCCAAGGGCTCTTGTAGTTAATTACGTTGTCTATTACTTGAAGTATACAGTGGTGTTGGCAACAGCCATGATCGTCATCAGGATACCATTGATGAAAGCAGGCGTCCAGATGTTGCCAGTGCGCTTATACAGGGCACGGCTGATGCAGGCCGCAATAGCCAGCGTGGGAACCATAGCCACCAGTACGATACCGGACAGAGCAGCTCCGGGATAAGCAGCAATACCAGTGGAGAACAAGGTAATATACTGATAAGCCAGCCACAGGATGATACCACCAGCATTCAGCGCAACCGCCAGCAGATAACCCCATACGCCCTTCAGACCATTGGTATTGATTGTAATGGAAATGGTGCTGATAATGTAGAACAGTACGAAAGTGGGCAGATATTTGAGGATTGCAGGAATGATGTTGGCATCAAAAGTCTTGAAAGCAAACGTCCAGATACGGAAGTCAGTTTTGAAGATCAGATCAACCAGGAACAGCAGAGCATAACCAATTACTACAGTAACAATTGCTGTAAGCAGGCCGCCAATGATTGCAGTAGGTTTCAGGGATACACCATAATTGGCAAGCTTAGCACCATCATTAGCCTTGAAAGCAACATATACAGTGCTTACTACCAGCAATGCCATTAGAGCGCAACCCAGAGTCCAATATGCAACACTATTGATTACGGGAGCAACCCAATAGCTTCCGCTGTACAGACTGCTCTTGAGCATTACAGCCAGACCAGCACCAGCTATTGCAGCAATAATACCGCCAACAAGAATTTTCTTTCCATTGTTTTTAATGCCAACAACGGCCAGAACCAAAGCGATTGCTGCAACAACGATCGCCGCCCAGAACAGAATATTCTTGTTAGTTGCATTGCCATCATAGAGGCCATTGAAGAACAGGCCAGGCAGCAGAATGGCCACAACCAGAATAATGGCGGTAATCGCTTTAATACCACCTTTGGCAGCGGGCAGGACCGGAACTTCGCCAGTCTTAGCCATCTTGAAAACGGGCAGTTCGATCAGGAAGAGAGCGATTGCGATAATGAACAGTACGAAGCCCAGAAGAGCTACACATTCAAAAGCTTCTTTCAGCTGCCAGATCTGGCTTGTAGGAGCAAGTTCCTTAGCACCAGTCTTGAATGCAGCAAAAGCAGTGGTGTAGAATTCTACAGCATTGGCAGTAGTAGTCTTGCTGAAATGATTCCACGGATGGGTCTGTGCAGGCTCATAAATGATACGATGACCGCCATCACTTGTTTCGTACCAGGTGTTGGCCTTTGCAGCTTCAGTCTGCTGCAGGAAAGTCATACCATCAGGCGTAGATACGTAATCCTTCTTGCGTACAGTTCCAGCAGGATCATCTGGCGCATTGAAGAAGAACTCATCATATTGTGCAGCAACTTTACCTAGGAAACGAGCACCACCAGCAGCATCAAATGCAGCTGCGGTTACACCAAAGATACCAGAGTAGCTGAAATCGCTACCTTCGGTCAGGTTGGCATAAATCTTACGATAACCGTTTGTTGCAAAGTCACGCTCGTCATTAGCAACAGCAATTGTACTGGAGAAACCACCCATGCTGTGGCCGGTAATACCAATGATGCCGTTTCCGGCTTCATCCTTAAGTACATAGGGCTGTTCGTACATATACTGTACGGCATCATACATGGAGTTGAGCCAGAAAGGAGCCCAAGTCTTCAGAAAATCACCATATGCAGCGAAATTCTCATAGATTGTATCATTGATATCGCTATGGCCATGATCATACATGTCCAGTGCGAGTACAACATAACCACGACGAGAAAGCTCAATAGCATTGGCATCCTGCATTTCTGCGCTGTTCAGATAGCCGTGAGTCACAATCACCGTAGGACGGGGATCAGACGCAGAGGCGCCCTTAGGCATGTACAGCAAGCCGTTCAGCGTGCCGTTAGCGGTCTCGAATTCGATGCGGGAGACCTTGGTTCCCCAGAAGCTGGTGTTGAAGAGATTTGCCAGCAGACTGCCACACAGGACAATCACCAGCGCACAGATCAGCAGCCGGACGGGGAGTTTCTTCTTGTTCATGAGATACATCCATCCTTTCTTTTTTGAAAACGGCGTGTTATTACAACCGCTTTAGCATTCCAGTTTAGCATATACTTATTCCTTATGCAATCCTTTTATTTTTTTCATGGTTTAATACTCCTATAGTAATAATCATGTAAAACATCCTATTTGCTTTTTTCCTTTTATAAGGTATCGTTTACAGACCCTGTAAACTATGCTATAATTCATTCGTGAGGAACTGCTTTATTGTGGGGATAACACAGGGGAAAACAATGGGATCGTTTTTTCAGCCCGCATTTTTCCTTGTTTTTTCTTCCACAAATCGGGGAAATTCCTGATGGGGATAATGTGGATAAGTACCATTCATGACAGATAAAACGAAATCTGTACTCTGATACTGTCCATACTAGCCTCGGATGGTCCGGAAAGAACCATGAGTAATTCTTTTTATATCTCTTACTGTTCCATGATTTTCTGTTCTTTCCACTATTCATCCAGACCCTATCCCGCTGTTATCCCCATCAGAAAAAGCTGAAAACCTTTGAATTATAACGGTTTTTAGGATTATCCACATTATCCACACACCCTACTATTACTACGATATATTATTTATTTCTACAGCAACTATCAAAAGGACGTGATCGAATGCATTTTTCCGTTAACGCTTCTGACATCAATGCCGGCATGAGTCTCGTTTCCCATGCTCTTACTGCACGCCCGATGCGGCAGATCTATGACGGTGTTCTCATTGAATCTGCCGAGAACGGTATCTTTCTCA
>JAEEGF010073659.1_pt1 | contig 11490 bp, 8 predicted proteins | sample 9134171 | NCBI WGS metagenome assembly JAEEGF01 (sample SAMN16246542, study PRJNA631951) | gut metagenome | biome: gut microbiome; feature: rumen; material: AP-attached | host: Bos | place: Iran: Karaj | collected 2018-10
ACTCTTCTATGAAGTACTTCAAATATAGCCGTGCCATGAATGACTCCATGTATTTGGGGACTGAGTCTGCTGCCATAGGACGCATCCATTCTATGTACAACTACTCTCGCTATCAAGAAAATGCACGAAAGGCAGAACACGAAATGATGGTTGTAAAAGGAAGATGGCATCAGCGTATTATGGCCATAGGCATAGTTGTTTCTGTTTTGATTATAATGCTGCTCAATATATACCGTAAGCGTAGGGAAGCCGAGGCAAGCTATAAAAACAGTCTTGGAATAATAGAAATGGCACAATCTGACCTGCGAACACTGAGGACTAATGAATCTGCCTACTGTGAGTTGATAGCGGAAAAAGAACGTATCATCAATGAGCAAAAAAGCCAATTGCAATCATTCCATCACTATCGTAGCTTGTCGTCAGCCGAGACCTTGCTGTGTAAATGCAAGGATTATGCAAAGATAGAATTGATGAGGAACAGGGGCGGACAGTTTACAGAAGATGAATGGCGTATGATTCGCAAAGTGGTTCTTGATGTGTTTCCTGGCTATTATGATTTTCTGTTGTCGAAGCAGCACCTGTTAACCGACAATGAGTTTCAGACTTGCTTGCTGTTGCGCGTCCATTTCCAGCCTTCCGTAATCTGTGGCATTATTGGAAAGTCCAGGCCAACGGTTACAAAAATGAGGATAAAGTTGCTCGAAAAACTTTTTGACGAGGAAGGTTCCTCACAGGATTTCGACAACAAAATCCTTAAGATGTGTTAACGTGAGGTTGGTAAATTTGGGAAAATTGAATCTATTAGTTTGAATAACAGTAGTTTATCATTGGTAAATTATAGGTAAATTCTTTTCCTTCATTTCCCTTGTTGAGTTTTGTAATTCGGTGTAACTTTGCACTGTCAAATCTTTAAAACAAAACGAAATGAAGAAGGTACTTTTATTGTTGCTGGCCATTTGGTCAGTATCGGCACAGGCTCAACTGTGCATCGAGTTCTCTACAGAGTTGATTAAGAATAAGCCATTAGGCCATCCAACTCCCAAGACACCCATTCAAGTTCCAACAGTCTACATTGAGGATTACACCCTGTCTTTCGAGACTAATCATCCTGAGTATGTCCTTTATATCAAGGATGAGAACGACGTGGTGGTCTACAGTACCGTTGTGACCTCTGCCGAGACGCTGGTCACGCTGCCGTCTGCCCTCTCTGGCGAATACAAGATTGAACTCGTGATGGGCAACTGGCTGTTTACGGGATATGTGTCCGTCTAATAAGAGGGTGTCAATTGCTTGTTGACCACCTTGAAATGGGAATTTGAGTCACAATTATTCTGAAGCTATGAAAAAGGAGATATTAATCGGTTTATTGTTTCTGAGCCAAAATATTTTGGCTCAGATTCCCATTTCAAATACCTACAACGGTATGAGGTCCGGGGATTTGTTGCGAAAAGTAGAAGTCGGCTATGTCAGTGCAGGAAGTGCAGGCCACAATCAGGTCTGGTTATTGGGTGAAATCACAAGTGACAGCAAAGAGTTCTTGCAGGGTATACTATCTGGAGGTGACACGGTGGCTGTTTTTGAAAAAGGACGCATTCTGCATTACCTCACGCATGGTGATACGCTGTATTATAAAGGTTACCAACAAAGGAATTCCTATCTGCTATATGGTCAAGAACGTCCATTCATCCGATTCCCTTTTGCTTATGGTGACAGTATTTCTGGAACCTATAACGGTATGGGGATAGACGAGAACGTTGAATTATCAGTAAGCGGATGGGGCTATACCGTTGCTGACGGAACAGGAATACTGACAGATGGAGACAATACTATAGAGCAAGTTACCCGGATACATGCTTTCGATGACTATTCTGAGAATTATGGTGGTCAGACGGTAATCCAAATCCGTAGCGACCGCTATTTGTGGTATTGTGCTGGCTATCGCTATCCTGTGATAGAAAGCATACATAGAACAATTATCGAGGATGGTGGTGCAGTGACGCCTCTTGACAGCGTCACCTATCTATACCTTCCAGTCCAACAAAGTGACCTAAACGTGGATACTCCCAACGCATCGGTTCTCAATCAACTATACGGCATAGATGCAGAGAGCCATGTTCCCAACGGTCAGACAAATGGTATTCTCTCCTCTGTACATGCTTCATTGTCCGCAGGTGGAAACGTTCTGAATGTAGATTATACTTTGTCAGCAGCCGGTGAAATCAAGATTTTTGCCTTCGATGTCATGGGCAATATTCTTGGTTCGTCACACCACGAGTTAAAAGAGGCTGGAGAGTGTCAAGAAAGTATCACGTTAAGTCGAAGACCCATTGCTAATGTGCTGATGATGAGGATTCAGAGTAATGAAGAAACAAAATCAATCAAGGTCAACTACTAATGATAGCGATATGAAAGAAGTATTTTTATTATTCATTGCATCTTTGGTCGCCAGTGTTCCTGCTGTTGGCCTTGCAGATAACGATCCGTACATCCAGTATCTGCCGGAGTACATGCCTCAGTCTCCCAATGCACAGGCTGTAGCACGTGCCATTGACATTCCTGTCAACTATTATACGGGTATTCCCAATATCTCCATACCTCTTTACACCATCCAATTGGGTTCATTGACCGTGCCTGTCACGTTGAGTTATCAAGGCGGTGGCATTCGTCCCTCTCAGGAAGCAACGTCAGTTGGCCTTGGGTGGGTTCTCAATGCTGGAGGCTCAATTACTAGAACGATCAAGTGCGCTGACGATTTCATGGAATATTATGTGTCTGGCAGCCAATTCTCCGTAGGTTTTTGGGGCAGGTCTGGTTGGCCGGACTTCAGTATTCCGTTTGACAACAATTTCTACAGACGGGTATCGTATTCGAGTGGTGAAGCTGAGGCGGGCTTCTATTATTACCTTTATGTCGATTCTGAGCCGGATTTGTTCTATTACAGCCTTCCCTCAAAAAGTGGAAAGTTCTCATTTAAGAAAGACCAGTCTATCGTATATTTTGATAAAAGTGCAAATGTGAGAATCAATCCTTCTTTTGGTGTCAATCCTCACTTCACTGCCATTGATGCCAACGGTACCGCATATTGTTTTGAGTCGAAGGAACGTACGCAGGTATATTCAGGATCTAGCCAAGCAGATGTCAATACAACAAGAACAGGTGTTGATATTACCTCTTTGGGGCCAAATGATTATCTTACAGAAGTTTCGGACTATACTTCCACTTGGTTTTTGGACAGGATGATTTCTTCGACAAACGACACCATCGATTTTGAATACACTGACGAGACGTTCATGCTTCCGTTGCAAGAAAGCTGCCGCTATATGAAAAGGGTTCAAGGAGCGTCTTTACATCAGGAGGGTGACGGAGTCAGATACAGTAGGACAAAGACAACTGTCGACAGCAAACGGCTCACTCGGATAGCGTGGCGGGGAGGCTATGTGCAATTCATATACGGACAAGCCCGCACTGACTTGGTTGGCGAGGCTAAAGCGCTAACGGATGTCAAGGTGTACAATGCCACCAACCAGTTGGTTTGCCACTGGCACATGTCATACGGATATTTCGATACGGACATGACTGATGTCCCAGCAAACAGGAAACACCTGTTCAAACGTCTTCGTCTGAATAGTGTAATGAACATGTTAACAGAACAGGACCCATACCAGTTCAGCTACTATGAAGATGTAGTAATGCCATTGAAAAACACGAAGAACCTTGACTATTGGGGATATTACAATGGCGTGAATCAAGGAAACAACTATTATTGTCCTGCTCATAATGGCATTATTCCCTCATACAAGTCGGCTAACGAGTACTATAGCAAAATGGGCGTCTTGGAAGAAATTGCTCACCCGACAGGAGGCTTGACCAAACTGCATTGGGAATGTAACAAAACAGGTGAGAGCATCTTTGTAGATGAACCAGCATATACTTCCCATGATTCCTATACCCGTGGCTATCTGATTACTCATAAAGGAGGAACAATAGACGAAGAAGAGAAATGCAAAGCGGTCTTGCTGAGTGATACTACAGAAATATATCTTCTGCTATCTACTGCCTACATAAACGGGCAGTCTAGTCCCGGCAATGTTGGAACCGCGTTCACAATAGAGAAAATTAACAGCACTGGTTCAAATACGCAGTGCTATGCGTGGAATACAGGGACTGTAGGTGATGAAACGGAGAAGACAATTGTCCTTGGGCCAGGCTCCTACGCCTTCAAATGCAAGGCTGTCACTGACAATATAGAATACAAGATGTTCTTCATAGACAGCAAGAACAAGAATAAGATTAGCAAGGAAAACTCAGATATGATATACTGCTATAGAGGAACAGGTGTTCAGGGAGTCCCTGAGACAGATTCTACAATAGTTACCTTGGCGCATTCGAGTGTGTTGTTTCTGAATTGTTTCTGCGATTATGTTACCACTACAGAGAATATAAATATCCCGAACCAGCCACCTTTCAGACTGTCAAAAAGGACAAGTAGCGGAACATACAACACCCTGTACAGTTGGCTGTCTCCTAGCATCGGGCAAGACGAGACGCGCATTCTGTATCTAGATGCCGGAACTTATAAAATCGAATGCAATGCCATTATTGATGATTTGTGCTTTGGGATCTCCTTTTCCTACGGCGACGTGCAATATACTCCAACAAATTGCAACTCATTTGATAATAGTTGGAAAAAGAGTGTTATAATGGCTTACCATGGCGTCAATGTTCCAAACCCCGATTTTAGCACTATTGAGTCAGATACAATCGTGCTGGACAGTCCTACCCGTATGTATCTCAACTTTTCGTACTCGGATGAAGATTCCGTTTTCAACGCTCAAACCTTTACCAACTCCCGTCCTGTCCGAATATACAAACAGTCGGATTTGGGAATATACGAATTAGTATATAGTATTGTAGGAAGTTGCCTGTCTGTTCTCGACTCTCCGTCTGAGGATCTGTCTGGCTTGTACCTTGAACCAGGTACTTATGTCGTCACATGTGAGGCAACTGTCAATGATGTCGTTGTCATGACAGATGTCATTTATAAATCCGACGGTGTCTATAGTAACAATGGAGCGAACCGTGGTGGATTGCGTATTGGCAGGGTTGAGGGCGAAAAAGACATCACCTACCTGTACGAGGATGGAAAGGACATCATCAAGCCATGCACATTTTACAGAGAGGAACACCTGTATGACGATAATGGAATCTATAAGATGGTGTACTATGATGTACAACCATCCGAGTCTGTCAGGCCCCTGTCTACCCTGAAGAACGGGAACACCATTGGTTATTCCAAAGTATTGGAAGTCTTTGCGGACAATTCTCGGAGGGAATATGTCTATCATAATGAAGAGGAGGAGCTTGTCGATCCCGACTACCCTTATTCCCCCTCTTATACTGACTGGCTCAACGGCCAACTGCTAAAGCAGGTCTGCTATAATGCTCTTGGAGATACCGTTTCTCTGACGGCCAATGCCTACAACACGTTTGTCACGCAAGAGAATTATATGGTCGGGTTTAGTGAGGTAAGGCCAAGCTACAATATCTACTATTTCAACAGAGTGCAATGCCCGTTACTCAGTGCCACCATGAACACGGAATACCGCGGCAATGGAAAACTGACAACAAGACAGTCGTTCCTTTACAATGAGGACTTGCAATGTAAGGAAGAGACGAAGAGAGTGGGTTCCGACACCCTAAAGACCATATACAAGTATCCCCGTGACTTTTCTGACGAAGTGTCACAACTGATGGACACGACAAACAAGATAGGGACTCCTGTTGCCACCTTGTATAAGCGAAACGGAGTGTTCTTCGGCGGGACACGAATTGTCTATGGGAACTTCAACGAGCTAACCGACAGTAACCATACTGCCACTTAGGGAAACCGGACATGGAACGTATCAGGGTTCAGTGAGATGTATCTGCCCTGTAAATTGCTGACACTTAATACCAGCAATAGTGCAACGGATTACTCTTCGTGTGTCTTCGATACGACTATTGTGTATAAAAGCTACACAAACTATGGGATGCCACGTGAACTACACTACAAGCATACGCCTCTCAGTTATCTGTGGGCTTACCGGGGGCTCTATCCCATAGCTGAAATCAAGAATACAACCTACCAGCAGTTTAAGACGCTCTATGGTAGGGAGAGTCCAGACGAGACCCATCTTGTCTACGAGGATGCGGAGTTTCTAAGAGATGCCATTTGGAGAACCGTCGGCAACATAGATAGTGCAGCTGTGACGACAGCCCTCTACAAACCACTTGTGGGGGCAACTGAGATAGTGAATAACCATGGCATTTATAATAACTATAACTATGACCAAGCCGGGCGTATGACGAGCGCATACCAAGGCAACTTGCAAACATACGATTCCTATAAAACACAGCAGAACAGCTATGACAGGAACAAGATGTGCTCGGAGCAGTATCCTAAAATAGGAACATACGTTGGCGTTAAGTCCGTCCAGTATTATGACGAGTGGGGACGACCATCAATCAGTGCCATGCAGGGAATGCAACAGAATGGCTCGTTCTCTTACAGCCTGCAGACCTATGACCAGCTTGGACGTCCTTCCAAGACCTACATCCCCGTGCCAAGCACTAGCCAGACAGGCAGCTTGATCAGCGAGCCAGATTTTCAAACGCTGTCATCCACAGTGCTTTCTGACAGCTATGGCTATGCCAGTACCTGTTATGACGCGCTTGGCAGGGCTGTAGAGTCCACGATGCCTGGGCAAGTCTGGCATGGCAATGGTAAGTCAACGACCACGCAGTATCTGAGCAATCTGGATTCTGAGGTGAAGAAATATGTCGTTTCCGGGAATTCGCTGACACAGCAAGGCACCTATGCGGCAGGCACACTGGACTGTACGCTAACTACCGATCCTGACGGTCAGACCGTCAGAAGCTATAAGGACGTATTCGGCAATGTCGTGTTGGAACGAAGGGCTGGCGACTACGACACCTACTATGTCTACGACAACCTCAACCGCCTGCGCTTTGTCCTGCCGCCAAAATACCAGCAGGAGAGCAATCTCGGATATTATGCCTATCAGTATGAGTACGACGGGCGAGGCAGGATTGTCAAAAAGACGCTGCCAGGATGCTCTCCTGTGCAATATTGGTACGACAGTGCCGACAGGCTTGTCAAGATGCAGGACGGCATTCTCGCCCAGACAGGCAGCTACCGCGTCTGGACCTACGACGGCCTGGGGCGCCAGTTGTCACAAGGCATACAGTCCGCAAATGGGCAGCAATACACAGAAATGCTCAACTTCTACGACAACTACGGGTTTACCAGTACCTATTCTTCCATGCTACCCTCAGGCATCAGCGGCATGATTCCTGTAATATCCTACCTGGGCAGGGGCCATCTGACGGGAGTCTGGCAGCGGGCGAGCAATGGCGAACCGATGCTCTCCGTACTCGGATATGACCTTAATGGCTATCTAAGCCGTAAGACGGAAGTGACCCTTGGTGGCCAACTGTCCATTTCCGACTACGAGAACAATATGGTAGGTGAGGTGCTGACCGAGACCTTCCGAAAATACAAGCCCGCTAACGGCAGCATGCAGTGCATGGCATCAGGAACTATACAAAATAATTATGCCTATCCACATACCAATCTGCTTACTTCTTCCGTTATTACTATATACGACAAGAACCTGAACATGCGTACCGACACCATCCAGCATCTGACCTACGACTCGTTCGGTCACGTCATGACGAACGACCGTGGCGGCACCGTGGCCGACATGGCCTACGGCTATGACCAGATGCACGGCTGGCTGAAGAGCATCAGGTCTGGCGGCAGCTTCGAGCAGAAGCTGTACCGCGAGACGGAGGGTAGCACCCCCTGCTACAATGGCAACATCTCGGCTATGACATGGCGGACGGGCAACGACTATGTGCGGCGCTTTGACTACGGCTACAATGCCATGAACTGGCTCCAACGCGCCGACTTCTCCTACTACCGCATCGGCAACCCGGCCAGCCCGTCGCCGACACTCTCGCTGATACCCTACGTCGGCATGGAGCACGAGGACTATACCTCGGAGTACTTCTACGACAAGAACGGCAACCTGACGGGTGCCTACCGCCAGGGACTGACGGAGGACTTCGAGGAGGAACCGTACCACTACTACGACACGATGGACGACTACAACGTGGAGTACTACGGCAACCAGCGGCGGTCTGTCAATGGTACTGGCACTGGTACGCCGTCCTATTACGGCAGCTCGTCGTTTGTCGACGGTGTGGAGGATGGTGACAACGAGTATGCCTACAATGCCAACGGTGCCATGACGAAGGACCTGAACAAGGGCATCACCAACATCAGCTACGACCTGCTGGGCAACCTCCAGACGATAACGCTCTCCGGCAACCGCACCATCCGCTACGTCTATGCCGCCGACGGCACACGGTTAAGGACTGTCCACACGAAGAGGATAGGCAACACTTATGTCAGGGACTCCACGGACTATTGCGGCAGCCTCGTCATGAAGAACGGCCAGCCCGGCATGTACCAGTTCGCGGGTGGCTATGTGTCTTTCAGCAACGGCGCACTGGGTGACTGCCACTACTACATTCAGGACTACCTGGGCAGCAACCGCATGGTGGTGAACAAGGCGGGTACAGTCAAGCAGATTACACATTATTATCCCTATGGTGGTATTATCGGCGGTATCGACAAGAGTCCGAGCTACCAGCAATATAAGTTCGAGGGCAAGGAGCTTGACCGCACCTACGGCCTTGACTGGTACGACATCCATGCCCGCCAATACGACCCCGTAGTACCTTCATGGCACACGGTGGACCCGATGGCGGAGAAATACTATGGCATCAGCCCGTATGCGTATTGCGCGAATAATCCGGTGAACACGATTGATCCTGGTGGTGATACTATCGTTATAATTAACGAAACAAAGAATGTACTTTCGTGGATAAATTCATTAGCCCAAGGAGTCTATGATGTTAATCAGAATGGAGAACTTTACCTTAAAGAATCAAAAGTAACTAATGGTTATTCCTCTTATTATAGTAAACGACTAAATGATGCCATCCAGAGTGACAAAAAAATAAGTATCTCTGTTAACGATTATTATATTGATCAAAATGGAAAAAAGAGATCCCTGTCTTCTATGGGAGAAGGTTTGACCATTAACCGAAAAGATGGGAATCAACTTGTTGTACTATCTGGAAAAGAACACAAATTGTTTAACAATAATAAGAAACAAATCAAAGATACCCCTAATTTGATATTGGCCCATGAGCTAGTTGGTCATGCAATTCCCCATCTAAGTGAGGATTTGATTAATGATACAGGCAATGCAAAAGCCAATGAAAATATCGTTAGAACACAAACTGGAAATGAGCTACGTGATGAAGAACCATTTGAACTTGAATAATTTTTTGCCTTTTTTAATAATGGCTATAGATGTAGTAATTACGATGTCCTCTTCTCCATATAACTTACATGGGAGGTGGATCCTAATAAATGAAATCTCCAACAAATATGATAAAAACGGAATAGTTGTAGACGGATATACTATAAAGTGTAATGACTGCCCATATTTAATATTTGATGGAAACGGAAAGGGGGAGATTGTATTAGGCAATCACAGTATAGATAGATTCTCATGGACATTTTGCAATGACAGTATCTTCTTTAACAATAAGCTATTTGATTATTATGACTCTGTAAAAGTTCAGTTCAAAGACGATAAGCTCTTTCTAAGTATCAATCATTGTAATTACGAATCGATTCTACTCTTACAGCGAGTCGTAGCATCGGGAGACAAATGACATTCATCCTGGGGTTCTCATCCTGGGGTCGGTTGTGATCATTTTTGAGAACCCCATTTTTGAGAACTAATGGAATCGCAGGTTTTTGATTCTGCCTGCAAGAGATCACGGTTCTTCTGATCATTTTTTGAGATTATTATTTGGTAGTTCGAGAATATGTTAGTAACTTTGCCTTCGCTAAAAAATCTATCTGAAAACAATATGGCCATAATCATGGGCATGATCACTGGGGTCGGTTCTAGTGATCATTTTTGAGAACAAAAATTTGGTGTTTAAAGAAAATGTTACTACATTTGCAGTGTCTAACAAAAAATCATTCGAACATGCCGCGTCAGGAAAGGACAAAGAAAATGATCACAAGAACCGACCCCGTGATCCCAGAGACATTAAAACCAGGAACGATTATCGATAGGTACGGTTCTCCTTATGGTCGGTATTTTTCCCCTTACAAGACACCTATAGAAATGAGAGCATTACTTCCAAGTAATAATATGCAATATAATGCATATATTGTCGTTAAATCTATAGATGTCCAAAGATCTATAGTTGCTCCTGCGTTCGGGAAATTGGGCTATGGTATTCAATATAAGACACCATTAGATGTTAACTCATTAATAGAATTTAAGTTTATAATTCCTATAAAATAATGAATAGATTAGTTCTAAAACGCAAATTGGATGAAATGGGAGTCAATGAAAATGATTACTCATTGTACGGCAGTTTAGACTGGAATAAAATCATATTGTATGAGAATTATTCTAATTGGGAGGTTTTTTATCTGAGTGAAAGAGGTACACGAGATAACTTCCATGTGTTTCATTCGGAAGAAGAAGCATGCCAATATATTTTCAATGAGTTCCAAAAATCATTAAAGATTCACTCAACAACTCCCAAACTTCTGGAATCTAAAAGAACTGCAATGGATATGTTGATGAAGAATGGTTATGTAGAGACAATATCGAATATGACAGATAAAGTATTGTTCTCAGAGGTATGTAGTTGGTCCTTTTTAGCGTTTATAGGCTATTGTGTTGAAATCCAAAAAGTGGAGAACACATATGAATTGTTTTCGCAATTAGCAAATAAGTTATGTCTTCGTAATTTCAAATACAGTTGGGATGATTTGATGGCATGTTTTCAAGATTTCAGTTGGATTGATAATACAGATATTTATATTATTCATCATGATTTAAGTTGTTTGTCACCTCAAGATTTAAACAACTATTATGAGATAATAAATGATACAATACATTTTTGGGATGAAAAGAAAAATCATAAAGTCTATTTTATTTTTTCAAAGAATGAAAAAGATAGGTTTTACCTGTTGAAGGGAATCGGTTCTGAATGATCTTTGACCGGTCTGACCGGGGGACTGAATCACTGGGGATTTCTAAGATAAAACCAAGAGTAATCACTGGGGTCGGTTCTAGTGATCATTTTTGAGAACAAAAATTTGGTGTTTAAAGAAAATGTTACTACATTTGCACTGTCTAACAAAAAATCATCCGAACATGCCGCGTCAGGAAAGGACAAAGAAAATGATCACAAGAACCGACCCCGTGATCCCCACGGACTATTGCGGCAGCCTCGTCATGAAGAACGGCCAGCCCGGCATGTACCAGTTCGCGGGTGGCTATGTGTCTTTCAGCAACGGCGCACTGGGTGACTGCCACTACT
>JAEEGF010223283.1_pt1 | contig 11490 bp, 9 predicted proteins | sample 9134171 | NCBI WGS metagenome assembly JAEEGF01 (sample SAMN16246542, study PRJNA631951) | gut metagenome | biome: gut microbiome; feature: rumen; material: AP-attached | host: Bos | place: Iran: Karaj | collected 2018-10
CCCGAGTATTTCTTCACACACATCATCACCCAGAACGACAAGATGATGGACTGTGTGCGCCAGTTCCACGTGATTCTCGACACCATCCCGCAGAGCGAGACGGCCTTCAAGATTGCGAAGGATGCCCTGACCAAGCGTCTGGCCACTCAGCGCACCACGAAGTTCGGTCTGATCAATAAGTGGATTCAGTGTCAGCAGCTGGGTATCGACTACGACATCAACCGCAACATCTACAATGCCATCCCGACGCTGAAGCTGCAGGACATCGTCAACTTCGAGCAGCAGAACATGGCCCGCAAGCCCTACCGCTACATCATCCTTGGCGACGAGAAAGAACTCGACATGGAGTCACTTGAGAAGATTGCACCTGTGCGTCGTGTCTCCACCGAGGAGATTTTCGGTTACTAAATCATCATCGAAGTGTGGGATCTCTTCCCGCACTTCGTTTTTTCTTTCATTCCAAACTATTTGAATCATGATAAAGCGACAACACCTTTTCCTCGCCTTATCCCTGCTTGTTGCATCGTCGGTCTATGCGCAGAGCCTGCCCCAAGATGTTGATGACATCGACACCATGCTACCCGAAGACTGGGGACGGACTTGCGCTACAGGCGACCTTAACAAAGACGGCATTGCAGATCTCGTCGTTATCACCACGTCCGATGACCCAGAGCACTTTATTGAAAGAGAGTATGGCGAACCCATCAATGGCAACGTACCCATCCTTGGTATTTATTTCGGAACGACAACAGACAACTACCACCTGTGGCGGCAATACAACGACCTGTTGCAGCCTTGCGACGAAGTTTGCATGACCTACTACACGCTCGAAATCACCGACCGTGGGGTGCTGCGCATGATGGAGGAGACAGAATGCTCGATGGGCAGTTGGAGCAACCCGTCCATCACAAAATCGTATCGCTACCAAGACGGCGATTTCTTCCTCATCGGCAAAGACGAACACGCTCTTTACCGCAACACGGGAGAAGATACGACAATGAGCGAAAACTATCTGACGCATAAACGACAGACGATTACCTCGAACGCTTTCGACGACAGCATCAAGCCTGTGGAGAAATGGACTGACCTCCCCAAGGATTCTCTTCTCCGATTGGGAGAAGAGAATTAGCCAAACCTCAGAATAAAGCTATCAGGCATATCCCGAAAAGTTTAATCATTCCTAAAAACACCGTCATTCAGATGGTCGTTTCAAAATAAATCACTACTTTTGTAACCGTAACAAAATAAACATTCATCTTATCAGCGAACAATGGCAAACATAGTAGATTTCAAGTATGCTCCGATGTTCCAGCTCGGCGAGGACAAGACGGAGTACCGCCTCCTGACCAAGGAGGGAGTAACCACCTCAACGTTTGAGGGACATGAAATAGTAAAGGTGGCGCCCGAGGCACTGACCCTTTTGGCTCAGGAAGCCTTCCACGATGTGGAGTTCATGCTCCGCCGCGAGCACAATTTGCAGGTGGCACAGATTCTTTCCGACCCGGAGGCTTCGGAGAACGACAAGTATGTGGCACTGCAATTCCTGCGTAATGCAGAGACAGCCTGCAAGGGTATTCTGCCTTTCTGTCAAGACACCGGCACCGCCATCATTCACGGTGAGAAGGGTCAGCAGGTGTGGACTGGCTTTGAAGATGAGGAAGCTCTCTCACGTGGCGTCTATAACACCTTCACACAAGACAATCTGCGCTATTCGCAGAATGCACCGCTCAACATGTACGATGAGGTGAACACTCGTTGCAACCTGCCCGCTCAGATCGACATCGAGGCTTGTGAGGGTGCAGAATACCGTTTCGTGATGGTCGCCAAGGGTGGCGGTTCGGCCAACAAGACCTATTTCTATCCGATGACCAAAGCTACCATCCAGAATGAAGGAACACTGATACCCTTCCTCGTGGAGAAAATGAAGAGCCTCGGAACGGCAGCCTGCCCACCTTACCACATTGCTTTCGTCATCGGCGGCACATCGGCAGAAAAGAACCTGCTTACGGTGAAGCTCGCCTCCATCAAATACTACGACAACCTTCCCACCACAGGCGACGAAACTGGACGTGCCTTCCGCGACATTGACTTGGAAAAGAAGCTGCTGCTCGAAGCCCACAAGATTGGACTCGGCGCACAGTTTGGTGGTAAATACATGGCCCACGACATCCGCGTCATCCGCCTGCCTCGCCACGGTGCAAGTTGTCCCATTGGTATGGGCGTGAGCTGTTCGGCCGACCGCAATATCAAGGCAAAGATCAACCGCGACGGTGTGTGGCTCGAGAAGATGGACTGCAACCCCGGAGAGTTGATTCCTGCAGAGTATGCCAAAGCTGGAGAAGGTCAGAACCAGATTGTCATCGACCTGAACCAAGGTATCGATGCTGTACGCAAGGAACTGACAAAGTATCCTGTTTCCACCCGCGTCAACCTGAAGGGAACCATCATCGTAGCTCGTGACATCGCACACGCCAAACTGAAGGCTCGTCTGGATGCTGGTGAGGATATGCCGCAGTACTTCAAGGATCATCCTGTGCTTTATGCAGGACCGGCTAAGACTCCAGAGGGATATCCCTGTGGTTCGATGGGACCGACAACAGCCAACCGCATGGATCCCTATGTGGACGAGTTCCAGGATCATGGGGCATCGCTCGTGATGATAGCAAAGGGAAACCGCTCACAAGCAGTCACCGATGCCTGCAAGAAGCACGGCGGATTCTATCTGGGAAGCATCGGCGGCGTAGCAGCTGTGCTGTCGCAGTCGAGCATCAAGAGCATTGAATGTGTAGAATATCCGGAGTTGGGCATGGAAGCCATTTGGAAGATTGAGGTAGAGGACTTCCCCGCCTTCATCCTTGTCGACGACAAAGGCAACGATTTCTTCCAGCAACTGAAGCCTTGGCCTTGCACTTGCTAAGCCGCAAAAACAATGAAGCCCCGGAGATTCTTTTCCGGGGCTTCAACATTTTTAGACACCCATATTATCTTGAGTAACTAGACAATCTGGAACATCTTGAGAAACAATTACAACCCGCGCGACTTATAAATCAAATCTTTGGCGGCATTGATCTCCTGGAATTTCTTCTCGGCGGCCTTGCGGACATCTTCTCCCAAGGCCGCTACTTTGTCGGGATGATGCTTCAACGCCATACGGCGATAAGCCCTCTTCACTTCCTCGTCGGATGCATTAGGCGAAATGCCCAGCACCTTATAGGCTGACTCAAGATTGGTGGATGAGTCGTGAAGGTTGAGCATGGAGTCTACATCCTTGTCGTTCACGCGCATTGCCCGTGCCACTTTTCTCAGGGCTTCTACTTCGCGGTTGTCGACAATGCCGTCAGCGCGTATGATGCCTGCCATGAAAGCCAATAGCTGGAGACGCTGTTCATAGGCCAAGTTAGTGGCAATCTGCCTACAACTCTGCATGACGATATTCTCATAAGAGCCACTCCGTTCAGCATCCATCTGCTTCTGGCGGTCGAACAACCGCCGAAGGATAGTCTCGCCCTGTTGCTGGGCGTCCTGGCCGAAATTGATGCGGAGGAAATTCCTCACATGTTCCATTTCACTATGCATGACCTTTCCATCGGCGCGGATGATATAGGATGCCAGCACAAGAATGCTGAAAAGGAAACTGTTTCGGTTGCCCATGTCCACACCTTCGTAGCCATGCTGCTGACCGTAAGTGCTTTCGTAAGTTTCGTAGTTGTCGTTGCGGTATGTGCCACTGTCGCTATCGCCACCCAACTGTCGTTGCTCCATGCCTTTTTCATAGAGCCAACCCATAACAAACCCCCAGAGGGCACCTAAGGGACCGCCTGTCATGAAACCGAGAAAGCCGCCAATCCATTTACTGATTCCCATGTAATACTATTTTAATAACGGATGAAAATGAAAGATAATTGAGGAGATAAGATCGAGAGGATTAGATATGAAAATGAGAGACTACCGATGTTGTTTGCGGTTGTCTCTCACTTTTTGCGTCGGGGTGACAGGATTCGAACCTGCGACACCCTGGTCCCAAACCAGGTGCGCTACCGGGCTGCGCTACACCCCGCTGCATTTCTCGTCGGACAATGCCGTTTTCAAAATGCGGGTGCAAAGGTACTCACTTTTTTCGAGAACTGCAAGCTTTTAACCAATTATTTTATGATTTCTAGCTCGCGGAACACTTTTTTGAGTGCCTGAACGCCACGTTCCACCTGTTCTTCAGTATGTGTTGCCATGAGTGCAAACCTGACGAGTGTGTCTTGTGGAGCACACGCTGGGGGAATGACGGGGTTAATGAACACGCCGGCATCGAAGGCGAGCTTTGTGACGGTGAATGTCTTCTCCACATCATGCACATAGAGCGGGATGATAGGACTTGCCGTCTCACCTATCTCAAAGCCTTCTTCACGGAAGCGACGCAACGCATAGTTGGTGACCTTCCACAGTTTTTCGATACGCTCAGGTTCTTGCTGAATGATGTGTAGGGCTTCCATCGCAGCTGCTGTGGCAGCAGGAGTATTGGAGGCGCTGAAGATATAGGTACGGCAGGAATGACGCAACCAGTTGATGGTGTCTTTGTCGGATGCGATGAAACCGCCGATGCTGGCAAGACTCTTGGAGAAGGTGCCCATGATGAGGTCTACCTCGTCGGTCACGCCGAAGTGGTCGCACACGCCCCTACCCTGCTCTCCGAACACACCGAGGCCGTGTGCTTCGTCTACCATAACGGCCACGTTGGCATACTTATGCTTCAATTCGATGATGGTGGGCAGGTCAGCGAGGTCTCCTTCCATCGAGAACACACCGTCGACGACGATAAGTTTCACGCCTTCTTCTGGCAGCGACTGCAACACGCGCTCGAGGTCGGCCATATCGTTGTGCTTATAGTGCAACGGACGTGCAAACGACAGACGTCTGCCATCGACAATACTTGCGTGGTCGCGATCATCGCAAATGATATAATCGCCTTTACCAACGACTTGAGCCAGCACTCCCTGATTGACAGAGAATCCTGTGGAAAAGCAGAGACAATCCTCTTTGTGGATATACTCTGAAATCTCTTTCTCAAGCTGAACATGCAAGTCGAGCGTTCCATTGAGGAAACGGCTTCCCGCACATCCTGACCCGTATTTGTCGAGGGCTTCCTTTGCTTTGTCGATGATGCGCTGGTCGCCAGTGAGTCCCGTATAGGCATTCGACCCGAACATCAGCACTCTGTGTCCTTCCATTTCCACTTCCGTTCCTTGCTTTGAGGTGATGGCACGGAAGTAAGGATACACACCTTTTGCCATGAACTTTTGAGGCTCACGATACTGCTTAAATCTTTCTTGTAAAAGTCCCATATTAATATAGGTATCAGCTTACTTTATTTTTTTACAGGCTGCAAAGTTACAAAAAAATTATCAATCTGTGCATTTTTTTCGAAAAAAATCACCTTTTCGATGAATATTCCTTGTAAGATGCATCAAATATTACAAAAAAATCGTACTTTTGCAGCGCCATGAGTACAAGAAAGACGATAACGTTCATTCTGAATCCCATCTCGGGAACGGTGAAGAAAGCGGGCATTCCTGACCTGATTTCCTCCACGCTCGATGCATCCCGTTTCGAGCATCGGATAGTGTGGACCGAATATGCTGGCCACGCATCGGTCATCGCCCATGAAGAACGTGAACGCGGCACCGATGTGGTTGTGGCTGTGGGAGGCGACGGAACTGTGAACGAAGTTGGCCGCTCACTGGTCGATTCCCCAACGGCAATGGCCATCCTGCCCTGCGGTTCGGGCAACGGACTGGCCCGTCACCTGATGCTTCCCATGGACATCGAGAAGAGTTTGAAGGTGATCAACCGCTGCGAGATTCACCGCTTGGACTATGGAATCATCAACGACCATCCTTTTTTCTGTACCTGCGGCATGGGATTCGATGCCTTTATCAGCCAGAAATTTGCTGAAGCCGGTAAGCGAGGAAAGGTGACCTATATAGAAAATGTATTGAAAGAGGGTCTGACATACAAGCCAGAAACCTATCGCATTGAAGACGAAAACGGCACAACGCTGCACAAGGCTTTCTTGATTTCTTGTGCCAATGCCTCGCAGTATGGCAACAATGCCTACATTGCTCCGCAGGCTTCGATGAGCGACGGGCTGCTGGACGTCATCATCATGGAACCTTTCGACATGTTGGAAGCGCCACAAGTGGCCATTGAAATGATGAACAAAACGTTGGATAAGAACCAGAAAATCAAGACTTTCCGCACGCAGCACATCCACATTCACAGGAAAGAAGACGGGTGGATACACTACGACGGCGACCCGCTGTTCACCTCCGCCGATGTTGACATACGGCTGGTTCATCAAGGCATCAAGATGGTTGTAAATGGCGATGCCGATAAGTCGAAGCGGCAGCCCAATATGGTTCAGACCGCCTTCAGCGAGTTTTTCAACGACCTGAATGTAGTACGTGAAGACCTTGTACGGCAGAGCCGACATATTCAAGCCATCAACAAGGTCTTAATCCGTAAGCTCAATAACCTTTAGTCAACACATCTTTTCGGTTTATTCGCCACATACTGAATTCATTTCTATTAACTGGAATCTGTTTTTGTATCAGAAAAAACTCTTTTCTATATCAGAAAAAGTTCTTTTCCATATCAGAAACGAATTGTTTCTGTGTTAGAAACGAAACGTATTGATGGCAAAAAAGCATTTGCCGGGTTATCAGAAGTGGATAAGGAAATCTTGAAGCAGAGTCCTGTAAAGATCTTCACCGATGACCAGACGGAGGCTTTCGACCGTAGCAACAGGACTACGCCGGAAGGCAAGCAAGAACCGTCGAGGCGCTTTTTGGGGTGTTGTGCTCACGGCACAAACACGCGAAGAAAAGAACCCCTTCAAGGCAGCTTCTTCCTCAAACCGCTGGCGACAATCGAAAGGAATGATGGCGGAAAACTCTCCCTCCTCGCCAAGCAATCGATCCACACCTCTGAACAATTCGTTGTAGCTGAGCGATACGGTGTGTCGAGCCGTAGTTCTCTGTCCGCAAGGACTTTGCAGAGCGTTTTCGAAGAAAGGCGGGTTGCAAACAATCGCATCGAATGGACCATGAAGCAAACCATCTGTTGATTGCGATTCAGCTGAATGGGAATGGAAACTCTGTAGCGAAGTGTTGATAACATCAATCTGGTTGGCAAAAGGTGATGCTGATACATTGTCGGCTGCTTGAAGACAGGCATCCAGATCGCAGTCGATGGCTGTGATATGGGAATTGGGGAAGCGCTGCGCCATCATGAGCGCTATAAGCCCTGTGCCCGTCCCAATGTCGAGAATCTGTTTTCCACCATTGGCCCATGCCCCGAGCAACGTACCGTCGGTTCCCACTTTCATGGCACAACGGTCTTGGAAAACGGAAAACCGTTTGAAATGGAAGAAGTTGTTAGCCATTGCGTGTGCAAAGGTAGTCATAATAATTGATAATTGACAATTGAGAATTGATAATTAAATATAAATAGGTGTAAGAATTGCATTTTTATGATTAACTTTGCAGGCCAAATAGAAAGGATTGCGTCCTGAATAGCTATAAAACTAAAAGAAAAAAGATTGAAAATAAGCATGATGAATAAAGAGAATGCGTTCTCGATGATAGCAGACTACGATGGCGACATGTCGGAACTCTTGAAGATGGGTGTTGAGGGGAACATACCTGTACTTGCCACCCGTAGCATGGTGCTGTTCCCAGGCGTGGTGTCGCCCGTCGTGCTGGGCAGAACGCCAAGTTTGAATCTGATCAATGCAGTAAAGAACCACCCGAATGCGATTTTTGTAATCGTGTCGCAAAAGATAGCAGAAACTGAATGGCCGAGCGATGGCGACTTGTATCGATATGGTGTCTTTGCCAAGCTGGTGCGCGTGTTGGACTATCCTGGCGAAGGAAACGAGATGACCGTGATTGTACAGGGCTTAGGCCGGTGTGAGTTGGAGCGACTGACGGCAGTAAGGCCTTTCCTGATGGGAATGGTGCATCCCTCGCCCGACGAGATTCCGCAGGAAGACGATTCCGTCTTCAAGACAGCCGTTGACGACCTGCGTACGCTGACATTGAACTACATAGAACAGAACGAGGAGATACCCAACGAGGCACAGTTTGCGATACAGAATATCAACAACAATGTGATATTGCTGAACTATATTTGTTCGAGTTTCTTCTTCAGTGCCGAAGAGAAGATCAACATGCTGAAGGAAACTTCTCTGCACGAGCGAGTGATGCTGGCTTTGAAGGCCATGAACCGCGAGACACAACTGTTGGAACTCAAACAGAATATACGTACTCGCACGCGTAAGGACATCGACGAGCAGCAGCGAGAGTATTTCCTCCAGCAACAAATCAGAAACATCAAGGAGGAACTGGGCAGCGGCGAGGGTTCGCCCGAGCGCAAGGAATTGTTGGAAAAGTCGAAGAAGAAGAAATGGAACAAAGAGACTGCAGACTACTTCAACAAGGAAATGGAAAAGCTTGAGGTGCTCAACCCACAGAGCCCCGACTACAGTACGCAGATTCAGTATCTGCGGACGATGGTTGAACTGCCGTGGAACGAGTACACCAAGGACGACCTGAACATGAAGCGTGCGCAGCGAATCTTAGACAAGGACCACTACGGCATGGAGAAGGTGAAAGAGCGCATTCTGGAACACATGGCTGTGTTGAGCCTGCGTGGTGACCTGAAATCGCCCATCCTGTGCCTGTATGGTCCTCCGGGTGTGGGCAAGACATCACTGGGAAAGAGCATCGCTGAAGCCATGAGGCGGAAGTATGTGCGCATTTCGCTGGGTGGAATGCACGACGAGAGCGAGATACGCGGTCACCGACGCACGTATGTGGGAGCCATGCCTGGCCGTATTATCAAGGCCATCCAGAAGGCTGGCTCGTCGAATCCTGTATTTATCTTAGACGAAATCGACAAAGTGACGCAGCACACCATCAATGGCGACCCGTCGTCGGCTTTGCTGGAGGTGTTAGACCCCGAACAGAATGGGACTTTCCACGATAACTATCTGGATGTAGATTACGACTTGTCGAAAGTGCTGTTCATCGCCACCGCCAACGACCTGAACACCATTCCCCGGCCACTTTTAGACCGTATGGAAATCATTGAGGTGAGCGGCTATATCACTGAGGAGAAAATAGAGATTGCGAAACGCCACTTGATACCAAAGGAAAAGGAAAACACGGGCATGCAGGAAGACAAGCACCTGCAGTTCAACAAAGCCGCCATCGAGAAAATTGTCGAGCAGTATACCCGTGAGAGCGGCGTGCGCCAACTTGAAAAGCAAATCAGCAAAGCCTTCCGCAAACTTGCCTTCGCAAAGGCCCGCAACGGTGAGTTGCCCTACGAGAAGATTACACAAGACGAGATAGAGAGCCTGTTGGGAAAACCACCCTTCTATCGCGACCTGTATCAGGGCAACGGATATGCAGGCGTCGTCACAGGCCTGGCATGGACAAGTGTAGGAGGCGAAATCCTGTTCATTGAGACCAGTCTGAGCAAGGGAAAAGGGTCTAAGCTTACGTTGACAGGCAATCTGGGTGATGTGATGAAAGAGTCGGCCGTGCTGGCATTGGAATATGTCAAAGCACACGCGCAATTCCTCGACATCGACTACCGCATCTTCGACAACTACAACATACACATCCATGTGCCGGAAGGAGCTACGCCGAAGGACGGTCCGTCGGCAGGAATTACCATCGCCACCAGCATCGCCTCAGCTCTGACGCAGAGAAAAGTGCGCATGAACACAGCGATGACGGGCGAGATTACGCTCAGAGGTAAGGTGCTCCCCGTGGGTGGCATCAAGGAAAAGATACTGGCAGCCAAGCGTGCCGGCATCACCGACATTGTCATCTGCCGCGACAACAGAAAAGACATTGATGAGATTCCGGAAGTTTATGTGAAAGGGTTGACCTTCCACTATGTGGAAAATATCAAAGAAGTGTGGGACTTCGCACTGACCGATGAGATTGTGAGCAACCCTGTCACATTCGAGATCGACGACAAGAAAGTTTCTGAATGACAACCGTAAAGCAGTACTGCGCTGCAAGAAAAAGATCCATGACCTTTGAACTCCAACATACTGACCCCTATAGCGATGCACGTTCTGGTCTGATTACGACCGACCACGGGCAAATCAAGACCCCCATCTTCATGCCCGTAGGTACTGTGGGCAGCGTGAAAGGAGTGCATTTCAGTGAGCTCCGCCAGCAAGTGCAAGCACAGATTATCCTGGGCAACACCTACCATCTGTATCTGAGTCCGGGCCTTGAGCTACTGCGTAAGGCAGGCGGCCTTCACCGTTTCAACACATGGGACCGCCCCATCCTGACCGATTCCGGTGGGTTTCAAGTGTTTTCATTGACTGGCATTCGCAAACTAAGACGCGAAGGTTGTGAGTTTCGTTCCCATATCGATGGCTCGAAGCATTTCTTCACTCCTGAGAATGTCATTGACACACAGCGCATCATCGGCGCCGACATCATGATGGCTTTCGATGAATGTCCACCCGGGCAGAGCGACTGGCATTATGCGAAGAAGAGCCTCGAACTCACCCAACATTGGCTGGAGCGTTGCATCAAGCAGTTCAATACCACCGAACCGCTCTATGGCTATCAGCAAAGCCTGTTCCCCATCGTGCAGGGTTGCACCTTCAAGGACCTGCGCACAGAGGCTGCCAAGCACATCACCGACCTACTTCCACAGTTGGGTTGCACGGGGGTAGCCATCGGCGGACTGGCTGTAGGCGAGCCAACAGAGGTAATGTACGAAATGATTGAGGTGGTCAACGCCATCCTTCCGAAAGACCGACCGCGTTACCTCATGGGAGTCGGCACACCGCAGAACATTCTGGAAGCCATTGAGCGTGGCGTCGACATGTTCGACTGCGTCATGCCCACCCGCAACGGACGCAATGCCATGCTTTTCACCTATCAGGGCACGATGAACATGAGAAACAAGAAATGGGAGGACGACTTCTCACCGATCGACCCTGATGGTTGCGACATCGACCGCATACACACCAAAGCCTATCTGCACCATCTATTTAAGGCTCAGGAACTGCTCGCCATGCAGATTGCCAGCATACACAATCTGGCATTCTATCTGCGTTTGGTGGGCGACGCACGCAAGCATATTGAGCAAGGCGACTTCACGCAATGGAAAGCATCGGTCATCAGCGACCTCGGCCGCAGGATATGACCATAAAATGCGACTAACGACAATCGAATACAAATGAAATATTCCCAAATCAGAAAATACCATAAGCTCTTGAAGGCTGGACGATGGACCAAACGACATTTGCATGGACTGGTCGCAGCCTACCATTGGCTGCGAAACCATCTTGGCTGGCTCGGCGTAGCCTTTGCGTGGCTGCGCCAACACCTACAATGGGTAAAACGGCTCAACATTTTCCGCTTTCTGAAAATCATCGACTGGTATATCATACGGAAGTTC
>JAEEGF010555845.1_pt1 | contig 11490 bp, 8 predicted proteins | sample 9134171 | NCBI WGS metagenome assembly JAEEGF01 (sample SAMN16246542, study PRJNA631951) | gut metagenome | biome: gut microbiome; feature: rumen; material: AP-attached | host: Bos | place: Iran: Karaj | collected 2018-10
CAAGCAGGCTTTGGACAACTTAAAGATTCTCGGTTACCAAGTTGACGAAGAACGCAACCTCAAGAGCGGCAAGGAATCCAACCACCTCATCACGAAGGACGGCACGCCGAAGGCAATCGTCGTTGCAACAAACGAAGAATTGCTCATCGCGCTCGACACTGAAGCACTGGTGCGTTAGACGAAAGACGAAAGAACGCCCGCAAAGCGGGCTATAGACGAAAGAAGGCTCCGCATTCGCGGAGCCATTCTTTTGTTTTAAAGGGCGATGCCGTCCCGGAACGGAGTCCGGCATGACATTCTCTCGTCTTTCGTCTATAGGGCCGTCAGGCCCGTTCTTTCGTCTATTTAATCGTCCATGTCTGGTTGTTGACGCGGAGGATCTTGCGGCCTTGGACCTGTGCAGAAGCGTTCATCACTTCAGCCGGGTTCACCGGAAGTTTTGCATTCCAGATTACACGACCCTGCATATCCATCATCCTAACCGTTCCGCGCTTTGCCATCACGGCGTTCTGCCAGTTGTTCTTCGGCTTTGCAAGCTGCGGCATCAAACCAGTCTTCGTTCCAATGACAACGTACAAAGGAATCGTCACGTTCGCATTGCTCGGGTCGGAAGCCGTAACACCGAGAGCAAACATCTGGCCTTCCTTGAACTTGACACCATCGACAGCGGTCGCAGTCAGCACAGAACCTTTCATAGAAATCGTCATATATTTCTTCAAGGCGCTTGTCTCGTTCGGCGTAAACGTCAGTTCATCTCCATCGACATCACGGACAAGAGTGTCAAGATCCCACTTGACCTTCCAGCCCGACTTGTCTTTCACATAAACCGTATCGCGACGCAATGCCACAGGCTTGTCGTTCACCGCCGTAATCGTCACGCAGAACTCGAAGCTCTTGGAACTGGACTTCTTGTCCGTCGCAGTCACGACCACATAAGACTTGCCTGTAGAATCAAGAACAGAGTTGATTTCGAGAATTCCCTTGTCCGTAACTTCAACCTTGAGCTTTCCGTCCTTGCTCTTAGCCGTGAATGTGAGCGAATCCCCTTCAGGATCCTTGAACCAGGACGCAATCACGGACCTCGGATACTTCAAAGCCTTCGAAGACGGGAAGTCTTCCGAAACGGTCGTATCCAATGTCGCAGGATTGACAACGACCGTCGGGAGCTGGTTTCGCTTTTCGACTTTAATCGTAACAATCGCCGCCTTGGACTTCGTCTCGTTGATGACGCAGTAGTAACCAAAGCGATCAACGTCTTCAAAGCCCTCGTTCGGCTTGTACGTAAAGCTACCATCCTTATTGAAAGTAAGCGTACCATGGCTTGGCTTCTGGGCGAGTTCGGCAGTCATTCCCTTCGTCATGCCTTCAGGATATTTGTCATTAGCAAGGACACCGTCCTTCGCACTTACAGTAAGAACCGTATCGTTAAACGCCGTGTATTCGTCATTCATCGCCTGCGCAACATCCTTCGGAGAGATGAGCTTCACCCCTATTTTCACACCTACGGAATCAATTCCATCCGAAGCATAGAAGAAGATTGTTGCAAGACCAGTAGCGCCAGTCACAGGCTTTACCGAGATAAAGTAGAAGTTCGCAGTGACACTATCAACGGCAGCGACAATCTTCTCGCCAACCGCACCATAAATAAATTTCTGCGAGCCTTCATTAACTTCTTGGTCACCGAAGACAAGCGATTTCGTAGGAATCTTGATTTGTTTCACCGTGTCTTCGTCAAAGTCCATGTCAAGAGCCAACGTATCCTTGAGGAACGTGCTATCGACAACAACAAATCCCGGCGGGTCGTTGACCGGTTTCACATGGATAACCACGGTACCCTTCTGGCTCATGACGCTATGATTTGCCGTTTCGAAAAGAACGTAGGTCAACGTATCATCGCCATGGAAGTTCTGTTCCGGCTTGTAGGTAAACGAACCGAAATTCGTGAACAGAGTCAACTTACCATACTTGGTCGAATCGATGAGAACAACGATGAAATCATCACCATCCGGATCACTTGTCTTTTTCCCGATGGTATTACCACCGCTAACCGTAAAGATTTCATCTTCGTTAGTTTCATATTCAATGTCAACAGCAACCGGAGGACGGCTCAAATCCTTGATGGAAACGATAAAGCTTACCTTGACCAAATCAGACTTTGTATCTGTAGCAGAGATAGCCACAATAAGAGATGTATCCTTCTTGACATTCACCGGAATAAGAGCCAGCGAATCTTTCAAAGTCACCTTGTCCAAAGGAGTCAAGTTTTTCATCAACGGAGCCGATGTTTCAACAACAAACATGAGCTTGTCGTTATCCTCGTCAGCAAACAGCTTTGCAAGAGGAATCCACAATGTATCCGATTCGGGTATTGTATCCAAGACAACGGCTCCAGTATCGTAAGGAGCAAGTACCTTCGTGGGGTGGTTCTCAGGAGGAGGAGGATTGTCCGGGCAGCTAGGATCACCCGGGCAAACAGGACCAACCACCGTAGAAGTATCGGGGGTTATGTTAACGTTTATCTGGACCGATTTCGATTCCGTACCCTTCACACCAAAAATTATAAGAGTGGCGGACGTATCCTTATCAACCGATGCAGGAACATACACAAGAGTATCGCTCAGCGTCACCGCACCAGTAGGCTTAACCTTCGTCAACAAACCCGTCGGCGTTGTTGCCGACGTAATCGTCAATGATTCACCTACACCAACAGAAAAGACCTTAGAAAGGACAACCTTTAACGAATCCTTCGCCTTGAGAGTCACGGACTGAACCTTGTCGTATGGTTCAAGAATCTTGAAACTGGTATCTGCAACCACTACTGAAGATTCACACTCGCCAAGAGAAATCGCTTTAATCGTAATCACATTCTTGTTTTTATCGGCGCCATCAACAGCTTCGGCAATACCGGTCTTGTAGTTCATCTGAACACCCAACTGCTGGGTAAGATCCAAATCGACCGTTTTTCCCCAGCCAACTTCCTGGGCAAGATTTTTGAAATCGATGAACGACGATGTAAATTCGTCTTTAGCCTGTAAAACTACGCCATAAAAGTTGTAATCCGTGACAGAGGATTGCTTAAAATCGACACGGAACGGATTAGTTGCCTTGTACGTGAGGCAGAGGCCGTCGTACGAGGAAAGATCAATAGGCACATCCTGCCTGTTGGTCTGCTTCCACGCAATGCCAAAACCAGTGGCACTCGTCTTGCCTTCTCCCAAATTCAAGTTCAGCGTTGCCGAGAACTCCTTATAGCCATCTGCAAGGTCCTTAAGTACACCATATGTCTGTGTCGTGGAATCCTGATAGCTATACCAATAAGCAGGCTGAACGTCATTGCCTCTTTGCTTATCAAAACTCCAAACCGACGCACCGGCGAAACTCGATACCGTGCCAGCCAAAACCATCAAAATTGACAAAGATAACGACTTCATTTTCAATTCCTCCATCATATCTCAATAATCCATCAAGATAAATCTATAATAGATTTGCACTTATGTCACGAGGAATAGAAAAAAAATTAGCCTAAATTGTCCAAAATTTCGAATCTTTCGTATAATTTTTCAAGCAAACCCTCGTCATCGGCAATTTTTTTCTGTAATTCGACGATAAGAGAGGCGTTTGTATAGACTTCGGGCTTTGAAAGTTCCATCTGGAAACCAGCGATTTCCTGTTCCAAATTTTCAATTTTTTCGGGCAGGGCAGCATATTCGCGTTCCTCGTTGTAGCTGCGCTTTTTCTTTCTGCCGGGCGTGGGGGCCGCAGAGGCGGCGCCTATGCCCGGATTGGAGCGGGCCAGCTTTTCGGCTTCTTTTTCGGCAGCGATGCGGGCGGCGTTAGCGGCTTCCTTGTCGCGAATTTTCTTGTTCGCCTCGTAATCGGAGTAGCCGCCGACCGCCTCGAAAACTTGCCCGTTTTCTTCGATAGCGAGGATGCCTGTCGCCACAGAATCGAGGAAGGCACGGTCATGACTGACCGTCAGGACGGTGCCGTTGTAATCCGCGAGGAGTTCCGCAAGGAGGTCGAGCGTTTCCATGTCCAAATCGTTCGTCGGTTCGTCAAGCACCAAGACGTTGCTCGGGTGGCTAAAGAGGCACGCGAGCAAGAGTCGGTTGCGTTCCCCGCCGCTAAGCGCGCTAATCGGGCCGCGGGCGCGATCGGCAGAAAACAGGAAGTCCTGCAAATAACTTAACACATGGCGCTTGACGCCGTTCAAGGTAATGTAAGCTTGTCCGTCACCGATGTTCTCGATAAGCGATTTATCTTCGCGCAAGCGGGTCCGCATCTGGTCAAAATAGGCAATATGCAAGTTGCTGCCCAAGCGGACTTCGCCCGATTCCGGCTGGAGTTCACCAAGAATCAAGCGCAATAGCGTCGTCTTGCCGGAGCCATTCGGCCCCACAATGCCGATGCGGTCGCCACGGCTAATTTCTGTCGAAAGGCCGCTAATAAGCGGGCTCCCGTCATACGAATAAGACACGTCCGTCAGGCGCGCAACGAGGCGCCCGGAACGGTCGGCTTCCGTAATCTGCATATTCACATTGCCTGTACGGGAGCGGCGGGCCGCACGTTCTTCGCGCATTTTGATTAAGGCGCGGACTCGCCCCTCGTTGCGCGTACGGCGGGCCTGGATGCCCTTGCGGATCCAGACTTCTTCTTCGGCCAAACGTTTGTCGAAAAGCTGGTTCGCCTTTTCTTCTTCAACGAGCGCCTGATCCCTAAACTGAACAAACTTGTCGTAGGGGAAATCCCAACTGCGAACGCGGCCACGATCAAGTTCAAAAATACGGGTCGCCGTACGGCGGACAAACGCACGGTCATGGCTCACGAACATCACCGCACAATTCAAGCGCGAAACAATTCCCTCCAGCCACTGGATAGCCGGAATATCTAGATGGTTCGTCGGTTCATCGAGCAACAGCAAATCCGGGTCTTCGGCTACGGCACGTGCAAAAAGCACACGGCGTTTCTGCCCACCGCTCAAGCTGTCGTAAGGTGCATCCGGATCAATCCCCGTCTTGCCGAGAATCGCCTCGGCAGTCGCATTATGCGCCCCATCGTCCAAACTTTTTTTCGAAATCACGGAACCGCCGCTCACCACGGACACACGACCCATGACGATATCGCGCACGGTCCCGTCAAGATGCGAGGGAATTTCCTGAATCATGCGGGCCACTTTGAGACCCGACTTCTTCACAATTTCGCCGGAATTCGTCTCCATCTCGCCGGTCAACACTTTCAAAAGAGTACTCTTGCCTTCGCCGTTACGCCCGACAAGGCAAATGCGGTCACCAGCCTCGATATCGAACGAGACGTTATCCAAAAGCGGCGGGCCGCCAAAACGAAGTAAAATATTCTGTGCAGACAAAATGGGCATACGCCTATAAATTTAGCATCTGCAAAACAGATACAACAAATGCCGTGCGTTTCCGCACGACATCTTGACAGAAAAATAGCCTTTCGCTAGAATCCGACGTTATTGATTACTCTAGTTGCAAGCCGCATTCCCGTGTCATTTTCAATAATGATAACTAGTCTGCCCTTCGCGCGCACCGGAAGGATGCCACCCGTGGCGCCAAGTTTGCCAACCAGCATACCGTTGACATCATAAAGTTTCACACGTGCTCCCGATGGAGCCCCGGAGATTTCCAGACGTCCCTGAACCATACGTACGCCGATATCGGGCATCGCCAAACGCATATCGCCACAATATGTTGTCGAATCGCCTTTAACAACAGAATCTTTCTTCGAAGTATCGGCAACCGTCGTATCCTTCTTGGCCGTATCGGGATTCGAAGCGGTATATGGGAGATTCGGCGTTTCCCAGTCAATCCAGTCGCCATAGTTGTCAATCTTGAATCCCTTGCCGTTCGTGGGCTTCACGTGGATATCGGTATTCGCGTCCTTGTTGCGCAGGAACTTGTCCACGAACGCCGTCACAGACTTGGTCTGGCTCGAAGCAGCCTGGCAGTGCTCATGGCCACCAGTAAAATCAAAACCGATACGGTCTTCGATACCCATGGCCTTCCACACTTCGGTCGCCGCCATCATGGACTTGTAGCCCGACTCGTCGCCCAGCCATTCGTAACCGGGGTTGCCAAGCGCAATCACCGCACGCGGGGCAATCATGGCGATGAGTTCGTGGTGGTCGTGCGGGAGCTTGTAGGGATCCTGGCGCTGCATGCTCTGCATGAACCAGCTGTAGTTCGTGTTGTCAATCTTTTCGATGTTCGTACCGCGGCTCGCGAAGTCAGCGGAAGTGCGCCAGGAGTTGATGCCACCGCCGCCCGATTCCTGAGCGATGGTGAGCGTCACGCGTTCGTCGAAGGCGCCCGCGAAAAGGGCCATCTTGCCCGCGTAGGAGCAGCCCGTCACCGCAATCTTGCTCATGTCGAGATTGTGGTCCTTGGCAATCAACGCAAGGCCGTCAATCAAGCGGCTCACGCCCCAAGACCATGCGGAATAGTCACCGTTCTGGTTCTTGTTGCCGTAGAACTTGTAGAAGCCCACGTTCGTGTCCTTCTGGCCGTTAATGGAGTATTTCGCCACCTGGTCATGGCTGAAAGGCACCTGCACGAAGCCGCTGAATATGCTCGAAGAAAGCGAGCCCGTACCGCTGTTCATGCCGATGATAATCGGATGCGGGCCTGCGCCCGACGGGATACTAAACTTGGACGTAATCGTCGCCGTCTTGCCGCCTTCCTTGACCGTCACCGTGAGAGTACCGCCACTGTAAGTGGCACTCACATCAGCCGGAATCGGCTTGTCGCCAATTTCATACTTTTCGATATCAGCCTTGATTTCATTACGGCGCTTGCTCCAGTCATCGTACTTGGTGACCTTTGAACCGTCATGAAATTCGAACGGATTGGGCAACTTTTTGTTGGATTTGAGTTCTCCAGCCTTGGCACCCAAATCCTTACCCCGATTTTCGACATCGAAATTGAGCGGAATCTGTGCAGAAACCACCGAAAACAACCCCAAAATTAGGGCCACTCCAACAACCTTATTCATTTTCACTCCTTTACCAACAGCCCTTCTAACACCTATGTAATTAATATATTCGGTAACACTCCATCTTAGCCAAACTCCAAAAAATTTTTCATTAACAAAATGTGAATGGAGTTTCCCATTTCTATAAATTGTATATCTCTAGTCGGTATAGGAAAAAAACGACATTATTTCTAAATTTCGAACCCGTGAAAGCCCTAGTCAGATCATTTATTATTTCATTGTTCATCGGTTCGCTACTGCCGATGAAGGCCCCAGCGCAAGAATCCAACGAGGAATTTCAACGCATCTCGGTAGTCCCCGTCATCGGCTATACCGAAGAGACGCAATACCAGTTCGGCGCCATGGCCATCCTGTTCTTCAAGCCATCCTTTGAGGGAGGAGCTATTTCAGAACTGGATCTTTCTTGCTACGGGACTTCGCGAAAACAACTGACAGGTTCGATATCCCCAAAGTTTTTCTTCCTGAAAGACCGCATCTCAACTGACATAGACCTCCACTACGAAAACTGGGTCGGCAATTACTTTGGTGCAGATAACGATCCCGACTACGACGACTTCCGCAAGTTCGACCGTGAAACGTTTTACATCCAAGCTCTCGTCGAAGCGAACTTCGGCACAAAGCAGTGGCTCCCCGCCTTCAAGTACGGCCCCTATATCGAAATAAACCACACGAGCATCGATTTCAACAACTACCCCTACCACGGCAATCTCGATATTCCCGAAAAATCGAACGGCTGGCGTAACGGCATCGGCTACCACTTTTCACTGGACACCCGTGACAACACCAACTGGGCAAGACACGGCTACCTGGTCCAATGGGGCCATTACTTCTACAACAAAGGTCTAGGCGACTACAACTACACGCAGCAGGAACTCGATATCCGCGGATATTCGGAGTTTATCTGGAGTACGTCCATGGCTGTCGGTATGCTCTGGCAACGCGTCACCGGAGGCGCCCCCTTTGACAAGCTTGCCGGGTCCGACGGGCTCAAGCGGTTCCGCGGCGTCGAAAGGAACTACTTTTACGGGAACCAGGCATTGTTCCTGCGGGCTGAATTCCGCAAAAAACTGTTCTGGCGCCTCGCCGGGGACATCTTCTTCGAAGGCGGAAAGACCGGCGACTACTTCAGCGACCTCATGCGGAACAAGTGGCACAGGAGCCTCGGCTTCGGTGGGCGGTTCGCCCTCAACCAGAAGGAAAACCTGTATGCCCGCTGTGAACTTTCATGGGTCGATTTCAAGCACATCGGCATGACGATGTACGTCCGCGACGCATTCTAGGGGTTAAGAACGTCATCCTGAATGCGAAGCTGATATATGAAACTTGGCTCTTTAGAGCCTTAGTTGAATTAGGTTCGTAGGAGCAGGATCCAGTCACAGTTCTAGTAAGCGATTAATGAAAAAGCGGATGCAAACCCGAAGCCTGCATCCGCCATTTTTGAGATAGAATAATCAGCTATATATTAGTCCTTGACGCTGTTCCAGTCCAGAACACCCTTCTTCAAGAGGTAGATGTACCCCGATTCGAGAATGAGGAGGAACGCAAGGAGGATAAAAAGCAATTCCCAACCGCCAGCGAGGAACTGGATGGTCCAGGGGTAAATAAAGGCGACTTCGAGGTCAAAAACCAAGAAAAGCATGGCGACCATGTAATATTTGACCGGATAACGCTCATTTGCCGTACCGGAAACGTGAGCCAGGCCACATTCGTAGGCAGAACCCTTAATAATGGTATGCTTAATCTTGCCCGGGTGCAAAAACCAGTTGGCAATAAGAAGGATTGTGGGTATGCAAAGCGCCATGATTACCAAAATGGTCATAGCGAACGTGGTGTCGAAGATTTCAACATTACTCATAGTGATTTCAAAGATAGTAAAAAAGTTTTTGCTAAATCAATCCCTTTTTGTAAACTATATTTGGTAATCATGAAGAAAAAACTCCTTTCTTTTATTTTTGTAGGGAGCATATCCCTCTTCCTCAGCTGCTCCAGCGATGAAGTAGCCAGTCCTGTAACTCCACCACAGCCAGATCCTGTGGCTACAGTATCGTCATCTTCCGTCCAGACAAAGCCGCTTTCGTCCTCTTCCTCGAGCTCCCTCCAGACCCCGAAGTCCTCTGCCGTCAAGAACACCAGAGACACGACCTTCAAGCATGTCTTCGACACGGTCAAATCCGTTTCGAACATTGATTACCCCTATATGTACGATAAGCCAGTATTCTGCTTTACCGAAGGTTGTGAAAAGACTGTCAAGCCGCGTTCATCATCATCCAAGGCCACGGCAAAGTCTTCGTCTTCGCATTCTGCCATAACAATCGACACGCCCGAAAACAAGGCTCCGACAGTGAACGGCACGACCATGACCGATACTCGTGACAACCAGAATTACAAGCTCATCAACATCGGCAACAAGCTCTGGATGGCGCAGGATCTCAACTACGCAGGCGTCACCAGCGAATGCTACAACGAAAACCAAGAAACCTGCAAGACAAACGGAAGACTCTACACGTTCAACAGCGCCCAGAAGGCTTGCCCTCTCGGTTGGCACATTCCCACTAGGGAAGAAGCACAGGCAGCTCTTGATAACGCAAGCACTCCTTGGCAATACAGCGGCCGCTGCAAGGACGGCGACTGCAATTTCAAGGGCGACATGGGATTCCACTGGACATCTAGCGAACCGAAATCCGGCGACAAGAAGTTCGACGAAAACGGAGGTTCCAACGGAGCCCTTATCATCGTCGAAAAGTCCCCCGACTATGTCAAAGAAGATGAAGATCGCCTGTTCTTCCAAGTCGATCAGAAGGTAAAGCGCTTCAGCGTGCGCTGCGTCCAAGATTAATCACTAGAATTTCCTCCTTACACAAAGGACCTTGCTTGCATATGCAGGCGAGGTCCTTTTCCATTTTAAACGAAGATTGCATATTTAACTTTACTAAATTCTGCTTTATGCTACGTTCAAAGTATCAAATGTTCGCAGACTCCCTGTCCGAGAACGTTTTCAAGACGAAGACCCAGTCCAACCCCATCATGCTGGTGGTGCTGGCGTATCTTCTACTCATAGCTATCGGAACCGCACTCCTCAGTTTGCCCCAGGCAGCCACACGTCCCCTAAGTTTAATCGAAACTTTTTTCACTGCCGTGTCCGCCGTCTGCGTCACCGGGCTTTCCGTTGTCGATATTTCTTCCACGTTTACGCACACCGGACTTTGGATTCTCGTCATCCTCATGCAGCTTGGCGGGCTCGGCATCATGACCGCATCCACAACGCTTATCTTGCTTGCCGGCATGCATCCGGGATTTAGCCACCAGTCCATATTCCTCTCCGAATTCACGCAAGAAGGGAACATCGATGCAGGTCGCATTCTCAGGGCGGTCATCCCGTTTACGTTTGTTCTAGAAGCAATTGGCGGAGTCGTCTATTTCACGCAGTTCCAGTCAATGGAAATGTACGACCGCGTTTTCTGCTCGATATTCCAAGCGGTCAGCTCCTTCTGCGGCGTAGGGTTTACGCTATTCCCCGACTCGCTCATCGGTTTCCAGTACAACCCCATCATGAACATCACCACCTGCATCCTTGTACTGGCAGGTGGCTTCGGGTTCCTCGCCATCGCGGAACTACGCTACATGTTCGACTTCAAGCACAAGACCATCCGACGTATCTCTTTGCACACCCGCATTGCAACTTACGGCACGTTCATCGTCATCGCCGCAAGCACTGCAGTTTTCGCGTTTACCGAATACAACAACCTCTTTAGCGGGCACACCTTCGGCGAAAACGCCCAGTCCGCATTGTTCATGACTTTTACGAGCCGCACGGCAGGGCTCAATTCCGTCAACATCCCCGACCTTACGCAAGCTTCGCTTTTCTTCTTTATCATCATCATGTTCATCGGTGCAAACCCCGGTAGCTGCGGCGGCGGTATCAAGGTTACAACGGCGGCGGTCATCTTCCTTCTCGGCATCAACAGGCTCCTCGGCAGGGAAAAGACCCAGGTCCTTGGACGCACCATCCCGAACAACACGATAGACAAGGCGATTCGAATTTTCGTCACTGCCATTGTGGTCATCGCAAGCGCAACACTGATTCTCCTCTGCACCGAAATCCCCTCCGGTACCGCCAATTCCGCAAACAGTTCCCCGTTCCTCAAGATCCTATTCGAGGTCGTGAGCGCATATGCCACATGCGGACTCTCGATGGGACTCACCGAAGAACTCACCACGATCGGGAAATTCATCATCTGCTGCGTGATGTTCATTGGCCGTATGGGGCCGCTGTTCCTCATTTCGGCAGTCGCAGGCAAGCTCCAGGACACCGCCTGGTACGCCGAAGAAGATATAATGGTCGGTTAACTTAATACTATATTTAAATTATGGCTTCTAGACAATTCGTTATTATCGGTCTTGGAAATTCGGCAAACTACCTTGCCCGTCACTTGACGTCGCTGGGTCATGACATCATGGTCATCGACTCGCATCCCGAAA
>JAEEGF011861987.1_pt1 | contig 11490 bp, 8 predicted proteins | sample 9134171 | NCBI WGS metagenome assembly JAEEGF01 (sample SAMN16246542, study PRJNA631951) | gut metagenome | biome: gut microbiome; feature: rumen; material: AP-attached | host: Bos | place: Iran: Karaj | collected 2018-10
ATCATCTGCATCGTGAATCATTGTAAGTGTAAGTTCTGTTATGCCAAGCCCCTCAAGTCCCTTAGCCCAGTAATCAGCAGCTGCGGTTGCGTCATATCTGCAGACATCCTGGAACTTTGTCTGGTCAGCTGAGAAGTCTGATCCGTCAGGACCTGCTGCAAAGTCCATAGGTACTGATGTAAATGTAGGTGCTGAGCCATCCTTAAGTACATCTGTAGTGATTGCTTCACGATTAAGTGCCATTGTAATAGCATAACGAATATTTAAGTTATCAAGCTCTTTTACTTCCTTGACATTAGGGCTGATGTACCACAAATATCCTGCGCCGATTGCCTGGAATGCAGGATCATCCTTAACCTGGTCAACCTGCTCACCGTTTACAAGTGTTGTATCAAGGTCACCATTTTGGTAGCTCATAAGAGCCTGCTGTGAATCCTGGATAACCTGATAGTTAAGTCCTGCGAGCTTAACGCTTGATGCGCCGTAGTAGTTCTCGTTCTTTGTAAGGTGAATTGTTGTAGCTGCCGGCTGATAATCATCAAGTACAAATGCACCGTTTGAAAGAGTTGTCTCAGGGCTTGTGGCAAATGTATCACCAACGCTCTCAAAGAATGTCTGGTTTACAGGATAGAATGTTGGGAAATACATAAGGCTTAAGAAGTAGCTGACAGGAACATTGAGCTTAACCTCAAGAGTCTTGTCATCAACTGCTGTTACGCCAAGTTCTGACTTGTCCTTTGCTCCATCGATGATATCCTGTGCGTTTACAATCTGTCCGATATCACTGAGCATGTATGAATACTCTGAAGCAATCTCAGGATCAACTGCTCTCTGCCATGCAAATACGAAGTCATTTGCTATAACAGGATCTCCGTTGCTCCAGTTAGCATCTGCACGAAGGTGAAATGTGTATGTAAGACCATCTTCTGAAATCTCATAGCTCTCTGCTATAGCATTAACTGCCTGTCCGTCTGCATCCATCTGCATAAGACCATCTGTATAATCTGCGATAACTTCAAATGAAGTACCATCTGTTGCCTGCTGTGGGTCAAGTGACTCAACAGGTGTCTCAAGCATTACGTTGAGTTCTGCTCCTGAAGCCTCTCCGGCTGGTGCTGCCTCTGTTGCAGCAGCTGGTTCTGTTGCTGCGGGTTCTGCGGAATCCTTAGACTCTGTTGCAGCAGGTGCCTGTTCTGAAACACCGCTTACTGCTGAGCTTCCACATCCAATCATGCTCATGGCCATTAAAGAAGCCAGCATGACTGACAAAAACTTTTTCTTCATCGTGTTTTCCTCCTCATGAATGATTTAATACATGTATACAATTGATTTATATTAATCATATTACTGTTGTGAGGTAGTATATGTCAACAAAAACTTTAGCACTTTAAACCACATATACTTCAACGCGCCTAATCAGCAAAGTCAAAATTGCAAAAAAATAGCTCAGGTGCAGGGAATTTCCTGATCACCTGAGCTTTTAATATTTATTTCATACAGGAATAAAGACACTCACTCCCGGTCCTACAGGAATTCCAAGAAGCATCCAGATTAACAGGAACACTATCCAGGATATCAGCAAGACCAGACCTATCGGCAAGAGCGTTGACACAAATGTTCCAAGTTTTATCTCCGGGTCATACGTATCCTGAGCATTCTTAAGCGTAACCCATATGTATGGCATCATTGGAGTAAAGCAATTGGTTGATGAATCTCCGATTCTGTAAAAGATCTGTGTCATGGCAGGATGATAATTTCCTGCCATCAACATCATTGGAATAAAAACAGGTGCCATGATTGCCCATTTAGAAGATGCCGATGTAATAAAAATATTAATGAAACTACTGAAAAGAATAAATACTACTATCATGCCAAATCCTGTAAATCCAGTGGCATTAAGAAGATTTGAACCATTTATTGCCAAAACCTTGTCTATATTCGACCATGAAAAGAGCTTTTGAAACTGAGCACAGAAAAAGCAAAATACGATGTATCCGCTCATCTTTCCGGTTATCTTAATCATGGTTTTGTATATATCATCAATTCCCTTGAAAGCTCCGGCTATAACACCATAAACTATTCCCGGTATACCGAAAAACAATAGCAGGACAGGCACCAGATATTTTAGAAGGTAAGAGCCTATGAAAGCTCTTTTGCCTTCTGCCTCAAAACCAACAACAATTCCCAAAGGTCCCCAGATTGTCACTGCGGCAAGTACGATCACATAAATCAGCATCGATATCCCTGCCCAGAAAAAGGCTTTTTTCTCAATGGGCGTAACTTTCTTCTCTCTTGTAAACTCCATACCGGGTACAGGCACAAAGGTACCAAATTTCTTTTCAACAAAATGATTGGTCATAAATCCAATAATAAAGGTACATAAAAAGGTGGAAGCCGCCATAAAATACCAGTTGCAGGTTATATCTACAGCCAACGCTCCTTCACCAAGAAAATCATCCACAACCTGCTGGGTTATTGACTGGAGAAGCCCATCTGTTCCTGCCACCATGATATTAGCTGTAAAGCCAGCCTGAACAGCTGCGTATCCACAGATAATTCCGGAAATCGGATGTCTGCCCGCTGCCAAAAAGAAAAGCCCTGCCATAGGCGGAATAATAATAGACGCAGTATCAGAAGCAATGTTTCCCTGAATGCCAATAAATGCGGTGACATAGGGTACAAGCACCGGAAGCGTATGCTTCATCTTTTCATTTAGCAGTGTCTCAATAAGGCCTGATTCCTCACAAAGTCCAACAGCCACAGTCATAACCAAAACCATTCCTAGCGGAGGAAAGGAAGTGAAATTGGTAATCAGATTGCCAATAAACCAGTACAATCCGTCGATGGAAAAGAAATTCTGAATCGTGACAGTTTCATTGGTCGCCGGATTTATTACTGTTACATTTAACTTTGATAACAACAAAGACAAAAGTGCCGTAAACCAGAAAAGATACATGAAAAGTATTCCCGGCTGAGGAAGCTTATTACATGCCCCTTCAAGCCAACCAAGAAATCTGCTGCCTTTAGCTTTCTTTTCCATATTCATCTTAATTTGCCCCCTTTTTACATCAAATTATTTGTCTGCAGAAAGTTTTTTATACATAACAGTGCTGTACACTGCAAGAATTACAATGAATATTGCCAAAACAGCCATTTCAAACGATTCCTTACTCATGGAAAGAATGTTTGCAATTTCTTCATTACTCTTTTCAATAGCAGATAGGGAGTTGTTAACTCCGTGGAAGATTATGCATGGCAACAGGCTCTTTCCCCTGTAGAAAAGAACTACCAGCGTAAATCCTACGGTTACAGCAAATATAATCTGCATTATTGTCTCAAAAGCCGCTTTGCCATTAAGCAGGTTTACTATATGTCCCAATCCAAATGTAATGGACGAAACAATGATAGCCGATAAAACATTGCTGCGAGCCATGCCCACAAAGAGAAATCCTCTGAATATGATTTCCTCAAGGAATCCAACACAAAGCATGCTTACAATATGAAGAACTGTCTCAGGCATGCTGTGTTGAAGCTTTCCCCCGAAAACCATTCCGAAACATGCTACTATAACTAATGGTAAAAAGAACCACGCCTTTGCTGCTTTATATTTGGGAGCAAAGAGCCCATATTTTTCTATAAGTCCGTTTTTGGATATCCACCCATATATCAGAACAGCAAATATCACATGAAAGATCGCCGGTACTAATTTGTACACCCCAATCCCTGCGGTAACCGCTTCTGAAATACTGCTCCCCACTACATAGATCACAATCATTAAGACTGCGAAAGTTACTTCATTTTTTTCATACAGTTTTTTCATTTCCCCACACTCTTCCCTTTTTCATAGTTTTTTATTCATTATAGCAATGCCAGTAATTTGGCAAAAGAGCTGACTCAACCCTTCCAAAATACTTTTCCAGCATAGCTATATAAGAATTTCTTTTGTCTACCTGCTTCGCAATGGTCTCATTTATAAAAGCTGCATCCTCTCCAATTGCAAAAAGAGTCAAGCACGATTATTTAATTTTATGATTTTTTATTCTGTAGTTCAAGATTAAGCTATTCTGCCAAATGTCATTGCAGAAGAAATATACCTATAGTATTATTCTATGAAGTATTTAATCACATGAGGTAATTATGATAATTGACAGACAAAGGGTAAAAGAGCAGTTTGCTTCTTACACCAGAAACTACGATCCAACAGATCCAAAGATTGCACTTAAGATAGCTCACACATACCGTGTTGCGGATAACTGCGAACAGATAGCTAAATCCATAAATCTTACTCAGGAAGATATAGAATTTGCCTGGCTTTCAGGTATGCTACACGACGTGGGACGATTCGAACAGATCAAACAATACAACACATTCATCGATTCAGAATCTGTTGACCACGCAGAGTTTGGTGCAGATCTTCTTTTTGGAAAAGAAAATTTGATTACAGGATATGTTGATGACCGTTCACTGGATTCCATGATGGAAACAGTAATAAGACAGCATAATAAGTATAGGATTGACGAGGCTGTTACAGGCAAAACACTTATCTTTTGCAATATCCTAAGAGACGCTGACAAGGTTGATATCCTGAGAGTCAACGTGGAAACGCCGATGGAAGAAATCTATAATGTAACCGAAGAAGTACTGCTGACATCCGGAGTTTCCGAGGAAGTAATGAAACAGGTAAGGGAACACCGCGCTATTCATCGAAGCATTATGGTATCTCCTGCCGAGCACCTTATCGGTCATATCGCACTTTCTTTTGAACTGGTCTACAAAAAGAGCTGGGAGCTTGCCAAAGAGCAAGGCTATCTTGATAGGATGTATGAATTCCCTTCAAGGAATGAGGAAACTTTACGCGCAGTTCGTGAAACCAGATATGAATTGGAGAAGTTTTACGAAGAGAGGACCTGACTGTTACTTTTGGTTTCTCATTGTATTAACAATTTTCAAATAAAAAATTAGGGACGAGATATACCAAAGTCCATGAAAAAGACACTATTCTTATAATAATTCAATTTATTGTAGTAAAAAAGGAATTTCTGAGCAACTCAGTCCTGTAATGCATTCCATCCTGCTTCGTGCCAGTATTTACCGGTTCCTATCTGGTCAATGGAAGTGTAATAAGGCATAGGAAGTGTTCCGGTTAAAGGTGTCTTCCCTGTCAGCACATCCGCTACGGCATTTCCTCCCTCAGAACCCGGCAGGTAGCACATTATACATGAGTCCCAGGCATCAATATAATCATCTATTATCACATTTCGTCCTGCGAATATAAGTGTCAGTGTCGGTTTGCCAAAAGAAGCTGCTTCCTCTATAGCTCTTTGGTTCCCGCCAAGCGCCATATCTCCCACGATGGACAGGTCCTTGGTATCACCTTCCCATTCTGCATATGGATGCTCGCCTATGCACAGAACCATCAGGTCGCACTCGTCAATCCTTTCCGGGTCTGTTATCACTTCGAAGCCCTGCTGCTCCCCGGCGCTCTGCAATGCCTCAAGTACCGAAGGGTCATCAGGAAGTATTCGCTCGTTGTAATCTCTGTCACTTGCTCCCTGCCAAAGGTAAGTCCAGCCACCGCACATAGCTCCTGTATCCGTTGCCACAGGGCCGGTTACATAGACTTTCATGCCCTTTTCAATTGAAATATGTTCTCCAGCCTTTAGAGGTACAAAGGATTTGGCAGCTAGTTCTCTGGCAACCTGATGTGACTTTTCACTTCCAAACTCATATGACGGAGCAAAGTTTTCCATATATGGATCAGTGAAAAGACCTGCATCCATCTTTACCTTTATGATTCTTGTAACCGCGTCATTGATACGTTCTTCACTAATGGTTCCTTCACCTGCTGCCTCGACGATATACTTTCTGCACTCCTCATAGTTATCAGCTTCCATCAGCATATCTATCCCTGCGTTAATGCACAGGATTATGTTTTCCTTTAGATTCGCACCGGAGCATTTTTCTATGGAATCCCAATCAGACAAAACAAAGCCTTTAAATCCAAGCTCATCCTTCAGATAGCTTATATATTCTGCATTCTCATGCATCTTGGTTCCCCAGAGGGATGAATGAGATATCATGATGGACTGCACTCCTGCATCTACCAAAGCCTTGTATACTGAAAGCTGTGCATCTATCTCTTCCTTAGTCATTTCCGCATCTCCGCGGTCAATTATCCTTGTAATCGAATCCGAAGCTTCACCGGTTCCATATTTCGTATAGCCACCGCCAAAGAAATGCTTCGCACAGACCACAACACCTTCAGACATGAGACCTTTTGAATATGCCACAGAGAGATTTTTGATTATCTCATTATTATCGGAATAGCACTCGTATGTCCTTCCCCATCTTGGATCCTGCGCTGCATCAACACAGGGTGAGAAGTTAAGAAGCATTCCCGTATGAACAATATCCGAGCCAACAAGGGCGCCATACTCCTCCATCAGCTCCGGATCATTGGCTGCTCCCATATTTATGTTCTGAGGAAAAATCACACATCCGCTTGCAAAATTGACACCGTGTACACTGTCCTGGCCATAGATATACGGAATCCCTGCTTCAGATGAAAGTGCACTGTTCTGATACTGACTGGTCGCCTCATGCCAGTCTTCTGCCGAAGGATTTGGTAGTTGTTCAAATTTGGACAACACTGAGCCATAGTCATATTGCTTCATGTCTTCAAAACTTACATTGTAAATCGCACCCTCTACCATCTGGGCTGCTTTCTGATCAACCGTAAGTTGGCTGACAATCTCTTCTGCTGTCATACCTTCATATTTTGAGAGCTGCTGTGTTGTTGAATTTTCTATATTTTCTTCTTTAACTTCTTTTGTCTGAGCATTAGTACCTGCTCCTGATGATGCACACGACGTAAGCACCAAAGACGCTGCAACAAGTGCAGCTAAGATTTTATGATATTCCCCCATTTTTTGCCCCTTTTCCAATAACTTCTCTTAACTAATCATTATAACAGTAAACTATTAAACTTCTAGAAGCAATCGTTTTCGAAATTAGCCAAAATTACATACTTTTTTTGCTAATATTTAACACATTCTTTAGGCTTTATCCTGTATTTCTCTATATAATATTTTCAGAGGCTAATAATTTAACTTCCCTTTACTGATTACATGAAAGGAGCTAATCATGGACGGTAACAATTTTAATCAAAATGCTTATTCTCAACCTAATATATATACTACTGAAGCAGAATCACCAAACAGTGTTGGTGACTGGGTACTGACTCTTTTCCTGACATGTATCCCCTTAGTAGGCATCGTTCTATTATTTGTATGGGCATTTGGCGGAAACACTCAGAAATCCAAAGCAAACTGGGCAAAGGCTCAACTCATCTGGACTGCGGTAGGCATAATTCTTACAATTATCTTCTATGTTTCAATTGGAGCAGCCATAATCAATTCTATGAATGGAATTTAAATAATAATCTATCACGAAAAAAAGTGCCTAAGGCACTTTTGCATAGAAAAATCCACGGCGCAAGCCGTGGACTTTGTCTTCAGTCTGAAGCGAAAACCGCATGGTTTTCGCTTTCTTAGTTAAAGATTTATTCCTCTTTCTGCTAGAAGATTTTTAGCTTCTTCTTTTGTTATCTCAACAAGCATATCGTCGTTTCCGACAAAACGGTATGCCATTTGTGAAGCATCCTCCCACACGCCCTTTTTTCCTATTTTTTCTATCTTTTGTCCGATTCGTCTGACAATGACACTGCCGACATTAAATTTGAAATATTGTGTTTTTTCATCCATGGTTTGTCACCTCAATATGTAAGAGTTTCTACTCCGTTGGGAACAGGTACAAGACTAAATATTTCTTCCATTTTCTTGTTTGCCTCAGCCTTTTCCTCTTCTGTTGCAGTTTCACTTCTTACTATCTCATAATATGCATGAGCTTTGTGTTCTTTAGTGTCATAAGAAGTCGGGGTATGTAGCTGCAATTCAAAAATCACCCCGTTTTTATCCTGGAGCTGTATATTTATTCCTTGATAGAGATTAGTTGTGTTGATCCAGAAATTTTTGAAATTAAGTACTGTGTTTCCGTTCGCAATAAGAGTATCTGTTATTTTTCTTGACATTTCAACATAATCAGAATCATCTATTATATAAGTATACCTCAGAGAATCCTTTATTGTCTTTGAGGCTTCCTCAATTGATATCTCGGCTTCATGGGCATTAAGAAGTATTTTTCTACTGGTACTCTCAACTGATTTTAAACAGAAATCCAGTCCTTCAAGGTGAGCTTTATCTGATTCCATTGACTTTAGAACTGCAGTAACAGCCGGTTCGGTATTTTTGGCTGCATCATAGAGCATCTGCGCGTATTTGTCAGCTTCTTTTTGCTCATCTGAATCGGACTGCTCGGTTGCGACCACTTCATTAGAGGCATCCGTTGTAACAACTGTAGTTTCAGATGTGGCACCTGGAAGCTTAAGGTTTTGCCCTACAAAAATCAGTCCAGGATCTTGTATAACATCTTTATTTAGCTCGAATATCTCAGACCATCTGTTTCCGCTTCCGAGCTGGGCTTTTGCAATCTTATAGAGGCAATCACCGCTTTGGACCACATACTCCGTAGCTGAGTCATTTGCTTGAACTTGTATGGATGGTGTGATAAATGAAATTAGCAGAGCAAGGAAAAATGCTATTGATACCACACGTTTTGTTCTTTTTTTCATAATTTATCTCCTTCTCGTAAGGAATAAACATGCCATAAGTATCTTTTAGCTTGGATGCACTTTAATGTTATTACAAATATTTATTTACGTGTTGGTTTTGCTTTAGTTTTAATAATACTTTTAGATTTTGTCTTTTTTGATACCCCCCGTCGATCTGACGGGGGGTAAACTATAATACATCAAATTATTTTTTTCAGACTTCCACTACTTTCTCAACATTTCCGGTTCTAAATACAATCTTCGCCTCGGCTTCTTTATCTTTCTTTTTGAATACTGCAACAAGCTTGCCGGCAAGCATTGCTCTCTTCTCTGATTTGTAGGCACTGAGGTCAAGCATATTGCCTGCATCCATTCCAACAAATTCAAGAGCCTTGTCAAAAGAAACTACTACTTCGCCGTTATCATCAGGAACTGTTTTGCCGTTATCATCTACAGCGTCCACTTCAAAAACATAGAATTCTCCAAGGCTCTTTTGGGTTATGGACAAATTACTTACAGGGCCTGTTGTCTCTACTTCACAGGTCTTTACAAGCTTGTCGCCTATATAGCCCTCTGCTCTGAGAACGCCCTTTTCGTAGGGAACATCCCAAGACAGATGAAGGTCTCCGGTTGTAGGATGGTAGCGTCTTGCCTCATCGTCCCAGCTCTTTGTCGCTCCATATCTAGGGCAGGCTGCGCTTGCCTTTTCACTTATCAGTCTATCGTTGATAAACAGCTTTACTCTTTCGCAGTTGGTATAACACAGAACCTGCTTGAACTCGCCTTCATTTCCCTCAAAGTTCCAATGAGGTAAAAGATGAAGAGTTACATCTTCCTGATTCCAGATTGACCTGAAATAATAGAAGGCATCCTTCTTTAATCCTGCTGTGTCAATTGGGCCAAAGTTCGCTCCGCGTCTTGGCCAGTGAGCTTCTCCCAAATAGTCAATTCCTGTCCAGATATAATCTCCGGCAACATAATCTCTGCTGGCGGTGAATCTCCAAAGTGCCTCATGGGTCAGGGCTGCGGTAACGTAGTTATCGTTATATTTTTTGTCTAAACTATAATCTCCCCTGTCGCCGCATACTGACGGATTCTCGGTACCAATCATCAATCTGTCCGGATGAAGGCGCTTATCATCCTCATAAAAACGCTCAGCCCTCTCGCGCCATCTTCCAACATAGTTATATCCCACAACATCCAGCGCATCCATGAAGCTCTCTGTGGTGCTTGCTCCGGGCAAAGAAGCTATATTGTCGCAGGCACTGGTCACAAGTCTTATTGGATCTTCTTCGTGAACAATTTCAGAAAGAAATTCCACGATTTTGGCTCCATCCGATGCAGACTGTTCAGGAATCTCATTTCCTATACTCCACAGCACTACCGAAGGGTGATTGTAATCTCTTCTTACAAGAGTTCGAAGTTCATTTTCAGCATCCTGATAAAAGAACTGACTAAATCCGTAGGAAGGCTGGTCGGAATAATAGTTTTCATTCTTATTCTTTCCAAGTGTCCATTCATCACACAGCTCATCCATTACGATAAATCCAAGACTGTCACATAAATCCAAAAGCGCCGGTGCAGGCGGATTGTGGGAACATCTTATACCGTTTACACCCATATCCTTTAATAGTTTTAAGCGGTCTTCCCAAATCTCTTTATGAAATGCAGCACCGAAAAGTCCGCTGTCATGGTGAAGACAAACGCCTTTTATCTTGGTTCTGACACCATTAAGTAAAAATCCATTATCCTTATGGAATTCTGCAGTTCTTATGCCTATGAATTCTTCTCTCTCATCGACCAGGCTTTCGCCTTCAAAGACTTTTGTTATAAGTTTGTAAAGATATGGTTCTTTTTCCGACCATAACACAGGGTTATCCACAAACATTCTGGTGGCAGCCTCTGCCTCACACATAGATTCCACTTTGTGAGAAGCGCCAACACCGGTTACAGTTGCTCCCTTTTCATCCTCAAGGATCCACTTAACTACAACATCCTTATTATCTTCAGTGTAGTTCTGTACGACGCTCTTAATATCTAAAGCTGCATATTTTCCATCTTCGTAGATTCCGCTGGTATCAACCTTTGAGCCAAAATAATCAAGGCATACACCTTCAGTTTTTCTGATATACACATCCCTGTAAATTCCTGAGCCGGTGTACCAGCGGCTGTTTGGCTGCTTGCTGTTATTTACTCTTACAGCAATGAGATTATCCCCAAAAACCAGATCATCGCTTATATCAAGCACGAAGGTTGAATAGCCATAGTCGTGTCCACCAACCGCCTGTCCATTTACGAACACTTCGCACTCCATATATACACCTTCAAATATCAGCTCTGTCCTTGTCAAAAGATCTGACTCTGTAACTGTAAGTTTTCTTCTGTACCAGCCAATCCCTGCTTTGGCATAGCCGCCTCCGGCTCCGCTTTTGTTTTCTTTTTCAGGTGCAAAATCAGTATCCCAGTCATGAGGAAGTGTCACTTCTGACCATTCAGTGTCATCATGATCGGCACGGGCATACTCGTTATCCCTGCAATCATCATGCACAAATTTCCACCCATCATTTATCTTTTTCATATCCTTTAAAAGCATCTTTTACTCCTCTAAAAAAGGGAAGCAGTTTCCCGCTCCCCTTAAAAAATTGAATTACTGTCTGGTTGCGAGCCAAGCTTCATACTGGCTGTAGAATTCGTCTAAAACAGTCTGAAGGCCTGATGCATAGCATTCTTCTATCATTTTGTTCAGTGTTGCATCAACATCATCAACAAGACCAAGCTGAATCATTGGTACATATGAGCTTAGAACTGTATTGACTGCTGCT
>JAEEGF010101347.1_pt1 | contig 11489 bp, 9 predicted proteins | sample 9134171 | NCBI WGS metagenome assembly JAEEGF01 (sample SAMN16246542, study PRJNA631951) | gut metagenome | biome: gut microbiome; feature: rumen; material: AP-attached | host: Bos | place: Iran: Karaj | collected 2018-10
CTCGCTTCGCTCAGACATGCAGACCCTAAGAAGAATATAAAAATCCATCTCTCATGCTCCTGAATTTTATAACACCTTCAAAAGATATGAAAATGCATTATAAACTATCCGCATCGGCGCTGCCTCAGAGGGTGGTGTATGTTTGGCAAGTGCGAAGTTTGAATTAATAAATTATTATTAAAATATGATATATGTATATTCTTTATATTATTTGTTATCCTGCCGATATTTATAGAAAGCGCCTTATCAAATGTAAAAAAATCATTTACTAAAGTTTTCCGCTTATACGGATAGTATATAGATCATTGCCATACTTTTTAATCGCTTTTTTAAAGGGGACACTATGACAACAGACCAGATTAAAAAAAATCTTGAAGAAATGATAGCTCACGCAGTATTTCAGGCAGTAAGTGATCCAATAAATGCAGATATGTGGACTGCATTCAGAACAAGTCTCCAGGATGCGGAAAATCAGCTTCAAAACATGGGAAAGCCAAAGCCCAAAGCTCCCCCAAAAGCTGATCAGCTTACTGCGCGTATGTTCTGTATATGTGTCAAAGTATCAAAAGTTGACCCGCAAAAAAGAGAGTCTCTATATCCCAATGATATGCAGGAACTTATAGGTAAGACTTTCAAGCTTGTCAAAGATTATTGCAAAGAAACTGTGGGCAGAGATCTAAACTGGTGCAAACTAAGCTTCTCTACCGGCCATGGTGATCTTATGATCATGTCCAATGGCGCCGACAAGTGGAATGAGCTTACATTTGGCGCATGGGCTTCTAAGCTTCAGAAATACAGCGTCAACAATAATAAACCCGTAGAGAGCATGTACTTCTATGTGAGATTTACGCCCGATGAATCTTTTGATAATGACAAAAGCCCTGAAGCACTAAATAAACTTATGGCGCTGGAAACAGGCTTTGACAGATGGTTTGATAAAAACACTGATCATTAAACAAGTCATTAAAAAGCAGGCAACCTTCAAAAAGGTTACCTGCTTTTTTAGTCGTATTTCTATAGGACATGCCCAGAAATGCAAGGATACATTTCTATGTCGGTTACAGGATGTAACCAAGACATGTCCAGAAATGCAAGGATGCATTTCTATGTCGGTTACAGGATGTAACCAAGACATGTCCAGAAATGCATGGATGCATTTCTATGTCACGGGATCAATGGTGTCATCGCTCCGTCAGACAATACTGCGATCTTACGGGTTGCTCTTGACATAGCTGTATATAAGCGGTGTTTAGAGAGCTTATCATCCGGATAGCGTGACGCATCAGCATCAGGTATCACGACGCAGTCAAATTCAAGTCCTGCCGCGTGCGACAATTCTATCAAGATAGCACCTTCCTTAGGAAGCTTCTTATCTCCTGTAATAACCTGAGGCGCATCCTGTCCAAGGATATCTTTTACCGCATTAAGGCTCTTCTTGTTCTGACATACTACTGCAAGAAGTCCCTCACTATCTGTATTTGTTCGTATAGTATCAAGAAGGAAATCTCTATACTCTTCACTGCTGCAAGCCTTGATAAGAGGCTTGGTTCCTTCTCTTTGGACGCTCTGGGTGTTGATCCTTACTTCTTCCGGAAGAAGTGATGTGAAGAGCTGCGTGATCTCAGGCGATGATCTGTAACTTGTAAGTAGTGATATAGTGTCAGTGCTCTTTTTATCTGTTGAGAAAAGAGCCTCCAGTTCCTTGAAGGTTACAGTTCCTGGTCTTATTGCCTGGAATTCATCACCAAGGAGCATGAACTTAGCTCTTGGGAAATACTTCTTAAGGATCATCATCTGAGCCTTAGTATAGTTCTGAACTTCATCCACCATACAATAACGTGCGTTACGATCACACATTCCTGTAAGTGACATCTTAAGATAGAACCATTCTATTGCAGATGGTGTATGGCCTATTAGGCGCTTTGAGATAGCATTGTAATTGAGCCATCCGCAGTTTCTGATTGTCTTTAAGGCTCCGCCAAAATCATTTTCGAGCTGATTCTCTGCAGCCTTCTCTTCTCCTTGCTGCTCCTTATTATCTCTTTTTCTGGAGCGGAATACCTTCCTTGCTCTTGTTTCAAGCTCTGTTGCTACTACCTGCACAAGGCGTACTCCCATTGGGATCGTCTCGTTATATTTCTCAACAACAGATTGTACTTCAGCCTTGGACAATATCAGCTCATCCTTTTGATATACAGGAAGGAAGTCGCCATCATCAGGTACCAATAAAGACAACATATCATCTATTGCTTCAAGGTCCCTGGCGTCTGTTGCAGCCGGGTTCTTGTCTGCCATAGGTATGCTGCAAGAGTCCATAAACTCCTGCCAGGTCAGTGTATTGGGATTGGACTCGCCAAGATCCGGAAGTACACTATCGATATATTCACGAAATACCGGATTTAAAGTGATCATATAGACCTGATCCGGGCGCAGGTTTTCTCTTTGTTTGAAGAAAAGGTAAGCTATACGCTGCAGTAGTACTGATGTCTTGCCGGATCCTGCAATACCGGATACTATAAGCGCCGGAACGTCAGGATGCCTTATGACAGCATTCTGCTCTTTCTGAATAGTTGCACTTATAGACTGCATCTTGTCTGAGCGCTGTTTTGAAAGTGATCTGAGAAGAAGCGGATCCTCTATTGCGACTTGTGTGTCAAAATATGAATTAAGCTTATTTCTATCAAGATCAAACTGGCGGCGAAGCTGAAGGTCAACATCTATCCTGTTGCCATTTACTTCATAAAACGTATGTCCGTTCTCCTGATTATAATAAACTTCAGCTATAGGACTTCTCCAGTCTACTACGATAGGAGTTGCTCCGTTTTCTGACATCTCAACGTTGCCAATATAATAGCTTTCCGGCTCTTCTGAAGGGTCGAACTGAAGCGTTATCTTGGCAAAATAAGGTGCTTTTAACAGTGACTCAATTCGTGTCTTCTTGTTACGAAGCGCTTCACTTTGTACGTTATAGGTATCTATATATCTATTCCATACTTCCAGCTCTCCGTATGTCTCTGCCTTTGTTTCATCATCGGCAAAATCAAGTCTTATATTGTCTCTAATGTCATTTTTTTCTTCTGTAGCCTGACTATCAAGTTTTCTGATATCTTCATCCAGCTCCTCGCTTATCTTAAGGAGCTTATTATATGTAGTTGTTAAATGTTCCTGTTCCTGTTTTAAAATATTATCTTCCAAATGTAACCTCATATCGCGAGCAAAGTAAGTGACTAATGGTTCAAACCGGCGGAGCTCGCAGCGCCAATTTGAGGAGTTAATTTATAAATCAACTCCTTCCTACCTCAATTTTTTATATCTGTTCCATGCAATGATCGCTCCTGCAAATCTGAACTCGCCGCTATCCATCATCTTATCTACTTCGTCAATACTAAAGAGTCTGTGCTCTATCACTTCCAGCGGTTCAAGATTTCTTTTTTCTTTGTTATGACAATGCGCAGCAAAAAGATGTACTATCTCATCTGAGTAACCGGGAGACGGATATATATCGCCAAGATATATAAGCTCATCCGCTATATAACCCGTTTCTTCGTATAACTCGCGTCTGGCGGCTTCTTCCTTAGAATCGCCCTCATCCATTGCCCCTCCGGGGAATTCAAGATCCCAGTCTTTAATGGGATAACGGTACTGTCTTAGTACACAGACCTTATCTCCATCTATAATTGGGAGCACATGTACTCCGGCTTTCATGGAAACATAAGAATATGGACCTGTCTTTCCATTTCTTTCAAGATGGTCCATATGAATCTTAAAGCGCCCTATTTCGGTTATATTAGAATCGATTACTTTGTACATTTTAATGCTATGTCCTATTGAAGTTTTTAAGCATGCCGGCATAATAGCTGCCAGGATCATTGCCCGAGATTTCATTATGCCGATTTAGAAAAGCCATGTCAACAAATTCATATTCGTTTCCGAAAAAGCACTGAAAAAATGAATTGCAGCATATTATAACGCTTACTTCTACATACGAGCAAAGTGCCCTACGCCTACCTCATAATATCAAATAATGAAACCTGCTCAAATGGTGAATTCTCATCAAAAGTCATATCATCATCAAGATCCGGATCCTGGTCCTCATCTTCTGTGCTTATCTCATTCTTCGTACCCATCTCATCCTCTGACCTATATCTATTATCTAAAACAGTGTTATCTAAAACTTCCTTAGTTTCTGGATATATGTCATTATTATCGTCAGATTCTTCATCCTCAATAGTATTATTTTGGGCAGAAGAATCAATTACTTTGACATTACTAGGTGGCTGTGCTCCTACAAGTACTTTTTTGACTCCCCATGAATTGTAGTAATGAAGCTCTTTAAGCATAGTCCTTATCTTCTCTATAGACGCCGGAGCTATATCTTCAAGATCAACATATAATATTCCGTTAGTATCATGCGCTCTAAAACCTTTAGTAGTAAGGATCTCAATAACCTGATTTTTATCCATAGACTCCTCCTTGCATAGACCTCTTTTCTCCTCCTATATTTTATCACTTTTTCGTGTACAATATTGCAATTGTGCTGAATTTTAATGAGCTGTTTGCCGATATACTATTGTGACTAATTGGTCAAGACTTATAAGGTGTTACTTCTTGAACTTTATGTTCAAGGATTTATGATCTTGATGCGATCAATCATTATATGTAACTTATGGAGAAGATAATGAACCCGGACAAAGCTCATAAAAGCGATCTATCCAGAGTTATCATATTGGATATCATATTGATAGTGGCTTTTGCTTCCTGCATCCTCATTACTACTCTTATGTATGATAATGAGTCTGAGAAAGCTGCGCAAAAATATATTAATTCCAATGCCAGTTCACTTGAACACAATCTCGAGATATTAGATTTCGAGAATTGGGATCTTATAATAAGGGATTTTATAGACTATTACAACATGGATGTAATCGTGACCGATCCAAACGGTGACATTACATATATCTTCGCTCGCGGAGCCATGGATTCTGAGAATTCTATATCCAAGACCCTTGAGATAGGTTCTACCGGGTACACTCTTATTGTCAGCGCAATTCCTTCTGATGTGACCATAATCGACAACAATACTGTATCAGTATCTCTTAATATACTTCTTGTCAATGCGTTCATAGTAATAATCCTGATCGTAACTTCTTTTATCCAGTCTTATAGAAATCAGATCGTAAGGATGGCTACAACTGACGAATTAACAGGCCTTTCTAACAGAAAATCATTTATAGAGCGTTACGACGAGATGAACCAGAAAGGTAAGCTCGAAGATGCAGTCATATTCATGATCGATGTTGATAAGTTCAAGGGCATAAATGACAATAATGGTCATGCTTCCGGTGATACTGCCCTGAAATATATAGGTCTTAAGTTAAAAGAGCTTGAAGGTTCCAATATTATAGCCGGAAGGTGGGGCGGCGATGAGTTTATAGGTATCATCAGGTCTCAAAGCGGTGATTCAGTCCAAAAGGCTAAAAGGATCCTTACAGACCTTATGAATGATGTGAATAAAGCCCAGATAATCGAAGGGATAACTCTTTCTCTTAGTATTGGCATGGCCAATATAATTGACAGTAGCGATATTACCAAGAATATGGAAAGAGCAGACGCAGCTTTGTATGCGTCCAAAAATAACGGCAGAGGTGTACTGACTGATTATAACGATCTTGCGGATAAAAAAACGGATGTTGTAAGATCAAATACTTCCGAAAGTGCTGATGTTCTTTCGAACACTTCTAGTAAAGTACCTGATAGCCCTAAGAAGAGTTTTGATATTTCAAAATCTACTGCTTCAGGTAAAAAGGCACCTGGAAACACCAATAATTTCCTGGATATTCACTACGAGGACGTATCTATCGCCCATTCAGACGCAAATATCTATGAGCAGGTTCTTGGAGGAATAGTAGACGGTGTCAACCATATGATTCCATTTGCAGTTGGCGGCGGCATTTTAATTGCTTTTGCCTTCCTTACAGATGCTGCAAGTATTGATATCAGTACTCTTGACGCAAGTCAGCTTAGCAGTTTTGGCTCTATAACAGAGTTTGCTTCTTCTTTCAAGACATTGGGAGATATGACTTTTAATTTCATGTTCACTGTGTTCTCCGCATTCCTTGCAATGTATCTGGGCGGATATGAAGCTTTTGTCGCAGGATTCATGGGCGGATATATAGCATATGTAGGTAATGCCGGTTTTATGGGGGCATTTCTTGCAGGAATAGCTGCAGGATACAGCGTCAAGCTTATGAAGAACTTTGTCAAAGAATTGCCTTCATCATTTAATGCTTTCTCTGCTATTATCATATATCCGGTGCTAAGTCTTCTTTTGATAAGCTTTTTGATGTACTTTATGGTCATTCCGACTGCCAATATCTTTAATTCTGCACTTACAGAAATGCTTGGCGCTATTGCAAGGCTTGGAAAGCTCCCTCTAAGCATTGTAGGCGGTCTTATGATGGGCTGCGACATGGGCGGACCTGTCAACAAGGCTGCGTATTACTTTGGAACCACTGCTCTTATGAACAAAGAATATGACGTCATGGCTTTTATCATGGCGGCAGGCATGACTCCGCCTTGCGGTATCGCACTTTCTACGATTCTTTTTGCCAACAGGTTCTCAGAGTCCGAACGCCGAAGAAGCGGCGTTACACTTATCATGGGACTTGCCTTTATCACAGAAGGTGCCATTACCTATCTTCTATCAGATATCGTAAGAGTCATGATCTCCTGTATGATAGGCGCAAGCGTGTCTGCGACACTGTCTGAGCTCTTTGGCTGTACTCTTATGGCTCCTCATGGTGGTATTTTTGTCTGTCTTATAGTTGGCAAACCTGTTCTTTACTTATTTTCTATCATGATCGGAAGCCTTGTAACTGCTGTTATCCTTGGTTTTATCAAAAAGATTAAAGATATGAATATCAAAAACATACTTAAGATTCCAAGCATATTTACTATGATATTGTCACTGCTTCTTCTTACGGGATGCAGAAAAAATAATGCCACTGATCTAAATACTTCTTCTGAAGATGACCATTATACCTTTGCATATACCTGCATGGATGGAAGCAATCCTTATTTTGCCACTATACTTGAAGAGATCACTACTCTTGTCAAAGCAAGAGGTGACAGCCTCATCGTGTATGATGGTGAAAATGATATATCCAAACAGCAGTCACAGCTTGAAGATATGGCCTTTAAGGACATCGACGGCGTATTTCTCAATCCTGTAGATTCTGAAAAGGTAATAGTTCCTCTTAAGAAGATAAAAGAAGCTTATATACCTGTTGTATGTTTTGATACACAAGTAGAAGATGTCTCCTATATCGACAGCTATATTGGTTCTGATAATTATAATGCAGGAAAAGTTGTTGGCGATGACCTTGTAAGAAGATGCCCGGATGGTGGTTCTATCATAATCCTCGATGCTCCGTCTACAAGATCTGCCAGAGACAGAGTTGACGGTTTTATAAGCGCTATCATGGGGCATGACTTTGATATATTCTCAATATATGATTGTAGCGGTAATGAAGAAAAAGCTTATGAGAATACCAAAAAGCTTCTGAATATAAAAAGTGATATTACAGCTATCTTCGCAGAAAACGATCCTACGGCACTTGGCGCTTTAAAAGCTGTAAATGAGCTGGGAATAAAGGACTGCTGTATCTACGGCGTAGATGGATCGCCCTTAATAAAGCAGGAACTTATCAAAGAAGATTCTCCTGTCAAAGGAACAGGAGCTCAGTCTCCGGTATCTATAGCACAAAAGGCTGTTGAAGTTATGTACAGCATCCTCGATGGAGAAACTGTAGAAAAAACCTATACTATAGATACCTATCTTATATCAACTGAGAATATCATTAATTTTGACGTGAAGAACTGGCAGTGATATTGCCCTTGGCGATCATCTCTTCAACCCAGAGGCGCAGTGACTCTACAGATGCAGAGATCTTGGAGAGCTGCTCCTGAATATTATGGAAGTCTTCAAGCTCATCATCGCCGATCTTGCCATCAGCTGTGATCTCAATAAGGCGTTCCTTCTCACGGTTCATGTTGTTGAGAGATGCAAGCATCTCTAACACGATCTGTGAAAGCTCTTTTTTAGGAATAGCAGGTACATACTGCTGTCCTATAGGGCATTCGTGTGAACAGAAATAGTTATTGATAGAAGGATTTTTATAATACTTGGCCATCATCAGTACTTCGTCCGGATGTGGCAAAGATTTCTCATTTTCGATTTTCTCAAGACGATCTGCAGAAATGCCTGTGAGCTCTGCAGCATCCTCTCTTGTAAGATCAAGTGACTCTCTACTTATCATATAAAGGTTCTTATTTGGTCTTACTGATTTCTTACCCATAGTCGTTTTCTCCCAATTTAAATATAAACGAGTCAGCGCACCAGCTGAGGATTTCCAAGGCAATGATTTATAGTAAACGACTAAAGAAGTCACATACTGCCTTCTTATTTTTAGTGACAGCAAACCCGTATTTTTTTATCAGAAATAATAATAGCATAAAACTCTTGTAATGTGGAAACTATATAGTCAAGCCGCAAAAAATTACAGTTTTTGCAAACTTCCTGCTTGGACAGCGAAATATCATCAAAGGCTTTGATGATACTGCACCGTTCAAGTGGGAAGTTTGAGAGGTTTTATTTCTTGAATCTATCCTCAGAAAAACCGATATCTGCGATTTACAAACTCATAATCCGGTGTTATTATGAACATGTTCATAATAACTGTTAAAAAAGGAGATTAGTTTATGCCCAAGATCATTATGCATCTTAAGGAGCAGATAATAATGCAGGCAGAAAAGCTCTTAGTGCAGGAAGGCCCTGAAAAGATCAGTATCAGAGGTGTCGCAAAGGCCTGCGGAATTGCCGTTGGTACCATATATAACTACTATCCTACCAAAGATGCACTTATTGCAGATCTCATCCTGCATAGATGGTCCAGATCCAAGGATGGTATGTACAGATCTCTTGATGGCGCATCAGACCTGATGTCCGGACTTGATATCATATATGAAGGTATTAGGCAGTTCACCAATACCAACCAGAACATATGGCGCGCGACTGCTGTTTCTAAGCAGTTCTCATCGTCTTATCCGCAGCATCATAAGAAGCTTTCAGAAGAGTTGTCATCTCTTATCTCCTATCTTCTTATTAAATTCCCGAACGAAAGAGACAGGTTATATCTCAAATTCGGGCAGGAGGGTCTGGAAGCTTTTATCTCTGAGAATATCCTTCTGTGTTATTCCAACAAGGATATAGACATAAGATTACTAAAAATAGCATTAATGTGATACGAATCATCTTCTGTCATATCACATCATAAATATATTTATAGGAGGCTTATCATGAAAATAGTATTAGCAGGTGCATATGGCCATCTGGGAGGAGACATTCTGAAGGCACTTGAATCCATGGGGCATGATATTATAGCTCTTGACTTAAACGAAAGGCCAATTGAGTTTACAGGTAATGGAAGCGTATCATTCAAGCGCTGTGACGTAACCAAATCGGATATGTTATCCGGAGTTTTAAGTGGCGCAGATATGATCATATCAACTGTCGGTCTTACCAAAGCATCCAAAGATGTAAGCTGCTACAGTATCGACTTAAAAGGAAATCTTAACCTTCTTGAAGAAGCTAAACGTGCCGGCATTAAGAAGTTCATCTATATCTCGGTGATCCATGCCGACGAACATCCGGAGATTCCGCTTCTTGACGCCAAAGCTAAGTTTGAAAAAGCACTCAAAGAAAGTAGCCTTGAATACATTATCTACAGACCCACCGGTTATTTCTATGATATTGTCCATGTTCTTAAGCCAATGGTAGAAAAGGGCGCTATAAATCTTCTATCAGGAGAGCCTGGCGTAGCTAATGTAATTGCAACAGAGGATTTTGCTGACTATATAGCAAGTCATCTTGATGAAAAGAACACTACGATCTCCATAGGCGGAACTGAAACCTATAATTATGATGAGATTGCCAGGATGTGTTTCGAAGCTGCCGGCAAGCCTTGTGTTATAAAAAGAGCGCCTTCTTTTATCTTCGATATTCTTATATTTATCAATAAGATAAAAAAGACAGGAAAAGCAGACATCATTAAGTTCAGTAAATTCACTCTTACGGGTAATCTTGTGGGGGATGTAAAGTATGGAAAGCAGAGCTTTTCAGAGTATATAAAAAAATCATTTTAAACTCTATGCCACCGATAAAACATGTAGTTAACAGCTCAAAAATATCATAATTTGTTAAAACAATCCGAGTTCTATATAACACTAGAAAGGAATCATCATGAATATTCAGGGATTATTAATTCTTTTTTCAATCTCGCTTGTATTCTGCAGCGTAGGTTTTTATAAATTTGTTTACTTTATGTCTGTTGGATACGGACTATCTGTCGCAGCTATAGGTGCTACCCTTATAATATACTATAACGATAAGTCTACTACAGCTACTATACTCGCTTGCCTTATAATGATGATCTATGGTATACGTCTTGCGGGTTTTCTCGTGTATAGGGAATTAAAAAACGGCGCATACAAGAAGGTTCTAAGTGATGCAACGCCTCATTCCAAGTCAATGCCCCTTCCTGCCAAAATTGGTATGTGGATCGGTATGGCTTTGTTATATGTCCTTCAGACTTCTCCGTTATTTTTCAGAATGGACAACATGACAGGCGACAATTTATTTATCTACGCAGGCTGCGCTATTTCAGTTTTTGGTATATTATTTGAATCTCTTGCAGATGTTCAGAAAAGTGCCCAGAAAAAAGTTCGAATGGATATGGTTGCAACCAAGGGCCTTTACAAAATCGTAAGATGTCCTAACTATCTGGGGGAGATCCTTTTCTGGACAGGAGTATTCGTAGAAGGAATAACTGCTTATGACAGTGTATTTGAATTTATCTTTGCAGCTATCGGATATATCCTGATCCTGTATGTAATGGTTGATAGTGCAAAGAGGCTTGAATCCAAGCAGAACAAGAATTATGGAGACAAGGAAGAATACAAAGAATATGCTGATCATACGCCTATACTTTTTCCATTGATTCCGCTCTATCATCTGGCAAAATAATCAGAAAGGTCGTAATCTATGATTCACAACGACAAAGCTTCTTCATATTCATATGATATATATAAGGATTTCACCCTGTCTCTGGCAATTGTTGACGCAGTACCGGTGATACTATTCTCAATTACATGTGCTGTCATCGGTTCTGTTTTTAATAATATACTCTTTAGTCTGGGTGCGATACTGACTATCCTGGGAGGTATGTGCAAGGTCTTATGGAAGGTGTTCCTTGCAACCATTCACAAAGATGTTCGATTTTTGAACAGGCCTCTATTTATAGTTCTGATGCCTGCAGGTTTTGCCTTAATGCTTATTTCATTTGTCATTAAGGGACAAGACGCTGGTTGGAATAATATATCAGCTGCTATTTTTTCATTTCCTGCAGTAATATTCTTTGCCCTGGGAATTC
>JAEEGF011754559.1_pt1 | contig 11489 bp, 8 predicted proteins | sample 9134171 | NCBI WGS metagenome assembly JAEEGF01 (sample SAMN16246542, study PRJNA631951) | gut metagenome | biome: gut microbiome; feature: rumen; material: AP-attached | host: Bos | place: Iran: Karaj | collected 2018-10
GCTGCACGGATAACTGCCTTTGTCTGCATCTTAGCAATTTCAGGATATGTAACTGCAAGACGGCATCCTCTGTGGCCCATCATAGGGTTGAACTCCTTAAGAGACTCAACGATAGCCTTAACCTCATCAAGTGTCTTGCCAAGGTCATTAGCAAGCTTGATCTGCTCTGCTTCCTCGTGAGGAACGAACTCATGAAGAGGTGGATCAAGGAATCTGATTGTAACAGGACATCCCTCAAGTGCCTCATAGAGTGCCTTGAAGTCGCTCTGCTGATATGGAAGGATCTTATCAAGAGCCTTCTCTCTTGCTTCAACTGTATCTGCACAGATCATCTCTCTGAATGCAGCAATTCTGTCCTCTTCAAAGAACATATGCTCTGTACGGCAAAGACCGATACCCTCTGCGCCGAGCTCACGAGCCTTCTTAGCATCTGAAGGTGTATCTGCATTTGTACGAACCTTAAGCTTTCTGAACTGATCAGCCCAAGCCATGATACGTCCGAACTCACCAGCGATCTGAGCGTCAACTGTAGGGATAAGTCCCTGATAAATATTACCTGTTGTACCATCGATAGAGATTTCAGAACCCTCAACGAACTCTACGCCGCCAAGTGTGAACTTCTTATTCTCTTCATCCATGTTGATATCGCCACAACCTGAAACGCAGCATGTACCCATACCACGAGCAACAACTGCAGCGTGTGATGTCATACCACCACGAACTGTAAGGATACCCTGTGCACTCTTCATACCTGTGATATCTTCTGGAGATGTCTCAAGTCTTACAAGTACAACCTTCTCTCCCTTAGCAGCCCAAGCAACTGCATCATCAGCAGTAAATACAACCTTACCACAAGCAGCACCAGGAGAAGCTCCAAGGCCCTTGCCAAGAGGTGTAGCAGCCTTAAGTGCTGCAGCATCGAACTGTGGGTGAAGAAGTGTATCAAGGTTACGTGGGTCGATCATTGCAACCGCTTCTTCCGGAGTCTTATGTCCTTCATCAACGAGGTCACATGCGATCTTAAGAGCAGCTGGAGCTGTTCTCTTACCGTTACGGCACTGAAGCATGTAGAGCTTCTTGTTCTCTACTGTGAACTCCATATCCTGCATATCATGATAATGATTCTCGAGGATACCGCAAACCTTTATAAACTCAGCATATGCTTCTGGGAACTCCTGCTCCATCTGAGCGATTGGCATTGGTGTACGAACACCGGCAACAACGTCCTCGCCCTGTGCGTTCTTAAGGAACTCACCCATAAGCTTATTCTCACCTGTAGCAGGATCACGAGTAAATGCAACACCTGTACCAGACTCATCATTAAGGTTACCGAATACCATAGGCATTACGTTAACAGCTGTTCCCCATGAATAAGGGATATCGTTATCACGACGATAAACGTTTGCACGTGGGTTATCCCATGATCTGAAAACTGCCTCGATAGCAAGCTTAAGCTGTACAACAGGGTCAGAAGGGAAATCCTCTCCTAACTGATTCTTGTACTCTGCCTTGAACTGCTCAGCAAGTGTCTTAAGATCAGCAGCTGTAAGCTCTACGTCATACTGAACGCCCTTCTCAGCCTTCATCTTGTCGATGAGCTGCTCGAAGTACTTCTTACCAACTTCCATAACAACGTCAGAGAACATCTGAATGAAACGTCTATATGAGTCATATACGAAACGCTCGAACTTAGGATCCGGGTTACCAGCTATCATAGCTGCAACAACTTCGTCATTAAGTCCAAGGTTGAGGATTGTGTCCATCATACCAGGCATTGATGCTCTTGCTCCTGAACGAACAGAAACGAGAAGAGGGTTTGTAAGATCACCAAACTTCTTACCATTTATCTCCTCCATCTTAGCTACGCCTTCCATAGCCTGAGACATTATCTCATCATTGATCTTACGTCCATCCTCATAATACTGTGTACAAGCCTCTGTTGTGATTGTGAAACCCTGTGGAACAGGGAGGCCGATACTTGTCATTTCTGCAAGGTTTGCGCCCTTACCGCCAAGAAGATTACGCATGCTCATGTCGCCTTCGCTGAACATGTAGACCCATTTTCTTGCCATTGTGTTTACTACCTCCTAATAATAAATATTGGTTTATTACTAAACGGAAAGCTAATATATAACCCTCCGTATCCGTAACGTAAATTATAACATAAATTTAACTATTTTGAAACAATTATATTTCAAAAATCACAGTTTTTTCAAAATGATATTTTGACCGTTTTTACACTCCGATCAAACAGTCATTTTTCCATATTCCGGATGATCAGAACTCCATCTTCTTCTCGAAATATGCGCGAAGATCCTCGATCTTTACTCTCTCCTGCTCCATTGAATCTCTGTCACGAACAGTAACTGTACCGTCTGTCTCAGAGTCAAAATCATAGGTTACGCAGAAAGGTGTACCGATCTCGTCCTGACGACGATATCTCTTACCGATAGCTCCTCTGTCATCGTACTCGCAGTTCCAGTATTTGCTGAGCTCGTTAAATACCTTCTCAGCACCCTCGCCCAGCTTCTTTGAAAGCGGAAGCACGCCAACCTTTACAGGTGCGATTGCCGGGTGGAAATGAAGAACTGTTCTTACATCATTCTTCTCTGCATCGAGAACTTCCTCATCATATGCCTCGCAAAGGAATGCAAGAGTTACACGGTCTGCACCGAGTGATGGCTCAACAACATAAGGGATGTATTTCTCATGTGTCTCATCATCGAAATACTCCATAGGCTCGCCTGAAGTATTCTGGTGCTGTGTAAGATCGTAATCTGTTCTTGAAGCGATACCCCAGAGCTCGCCCCAGTCTGTGAATGGGAATGCGTACTCGATATCTGTTGTATGATCTGAGTAGAATGAAAGCTCTTCAGGATCATGATCTCTGAGTCTGAGGCTCTCCTCCTTGATACCAAGGTCAAGGAGCCACTTGTAGCAGAAGCTTCTCCAGTAATTGAACCACTCTGTCTGTGTGCCCGGCTTGCAGAAGAACTCAAGCTCCATCTGCTCGAACTCACGTGTTCTGAAGGTGAAGTTACCAGGTGTGATCTCGTTTCTGAAAGACTTACCGATCTGACCTATACCGAACGGGACCTTCTTACGAGAGGTTCTCTGAACATTCTTGAAGTTTACGAATATACCCTGAGCCGTCTCAGGTCTGAGATATACTGTATTTTTAGCATCCTCTGTTACACCCTGGAAGGTCTTGAACATAAGGTTGAACTGTCTGATAGATGTGAAGCTGTGCTTGCCGCATGATGGACATGGAATATTGTGTTCCTCAATAAACTTCTCCATCTGCTCGTTTGACCAGCCGTCAACAGATGATTCAAGAGCGATGCCATTCTCTGCAGCAAAGTCCTCAATAACCTTGTCTGCTCTGAATCTTTCGTGGCATTCCTTACAATCCATCAGAGGGTCGGAAAAGCTTCCGAGATGGCCTGATGCTACCCATACCTGTGGATTCATGAGGATCGCACAGTCTACTCCTACGTTATAAGGATTCTCCTGGATGAACTTCTTCCACCATGCCTTCTTGATATTGTTCTTAAGCTCAACACCGATGTTGCCGTAATCCCATGTATTTGCAAGACCACCGTAGATGTCTGAGCCCGGATAAACGAAGCCTCTTGACTTTGCAAGGGCAACGATCTTCTCCATAGATTTTTCCATTTTATTTTCTCCCTTCTAATTAAGTCCCAATGTAAAAACAATGACAGCCTGACCTTTACCATCCGTTGTGGCGGTGTTGCGTCCGTTTATTGACGCATGATGATTAACGTATCTGACCTCTCCGTTTCCGGCATCAAATACGACCTTCATATCAGTCACGAGCATCATAAGACTGCTGTCATTTATTTCATCTGCAGCGGCATCACCTCCGGACGCATCCTTCATGACAGCCTTTGCAGCATCCGACCTGACGCCTGACAGAGCACTGTCCTCGTCATCCGGATTAATTCCGGCTTCCGCAAGCTCCTCTGAGGAAGCCATGCTTTCCGCCTTCTTCTTTTCCTCTTCAAGAACTATATTATTGCACTCAGATGGCTCATACATCTGCAGCTTATAATCCGTTCCGTTAAACTCATTATATGCTTCTATATTAAGATATCTGATAGCCGCCTTAACCTTTCCGGCTGACTCCGAATACTGCAGAAGCGAAACCTTATCCTTGCCCTTAGATTCATTAAAGGCATCTATCTCCTTCTGTATATCATCCGAAAGTGTGGAATAATCAAAGGACTCACCCGAATAATCATCGCATGCTATCTCGATTATGCCGCCGTCGCTGTTCATGATCAGCGTATCCTCGGCGACTCCTGAAAGATAATCCTTTGAAGCAATCTCAGGCTCATCAACCGAATCCGCCTTCTTCTTTTTCTTTCCGCAGCCCACAGAAAATACAAGTACCAGAACAGCAAGGATCACCAGTATTCTTTTGTTCTTTCCTGTTAATCTCATAATACGCCTCCACATCGTCCTGCGCTCATGTTCGGCAGGTGTCCGACAATGCAGTATTTTAACGTTAAAACAGAAATAAATCAATAAAAAAGATTAAAGAGTTTCAAGTATTTTAAGTGACTTAAACTCTCTGTCAACATTTTTCTTTATCAGTCTTTTATTAACCGCTTCCAGCTTTCCCGCAAGCTCCTGCGACAGATTAAAGCTGTACAGCTTTCCAAGCTCTGCTGAAAGGATATATTTTACCGCATATTCGGTCTCGCTGTCCGTCAGCCTAAGTTCCTCAGCCTCAGGCACCTCACCCTCGATATCCATCAGTTTAAGCTCAAAAGCAAGCTTCACTGTCACGTCGGATATCCCTTCACTCAGCAGTGCCTTAAATGACAGATACAGAAGATTCAGCTCGTCCTTCGCCGTCAGCCCCTCCCTTGTATAGAAGGAAGTAAACTCGCAGAAATACGATGCAAAGCACATCTTCTCCATATCATAAGAAAGGTCAATAAAGCTCTCCTCTATCTCCGCTGCCACAAGAGTGTAAGCGTCTCTTCCGACCCTCAGCGTAAATACACCCATAACAAAGCTCTGTCCGGCCGCAGCCATCCTGGAGTTCTGCTTCCTGATGCCATGAGCAAATACCGTTATCCTTCCCTCCGATTCAGAAAGGATGACCAGCCGCTTATCATATTCGCCGAAAGGTGTTGCCGAAAGCACTATCCCTCTTGTCCTGATCTCCTGAAGCATCTTCTATCCTTTCAGTCCTTTTTATTATAGTAGCCGAAGTTCTTCAGCATATTGCTGTTCTCTCTCCAGTCGCGCCTAACCTTAACGAAAAGCTTCAGATTAACCTTCGTCATCAGGAGCTTCTCCATCTCGATCCTGGCACCTGTTCCAATATTCTTAAGCATCGCGCCACCCTTACCGATAATGATGCCCTTGTGACTGTCTCTCTCGCATATGATGGTCGCCTCAATATCAGTGATATTCTTGTCAGGCCTCTCCTTCATACAGTCAATCTCAACCGCGATACCGTGCGGTATTTCCTTATCAAGCTTTCTTAAAGCTGACTCTCTGATAAGCTCTGCGCAGATATCCCTCTCGGTCTCCTCCGTCACAGTCTCTTCGTCAAAATACATCGGTCCTTCCGGAAGATTTTTGATGATCGCATCGATCAGCTCCTGGCGGTTCTTGTTTCTGAGAGCCGAAACCGGAATGACTTCCGCAAAGGAAATAACCTCTTTATAGGCGTCGATAGTTTTAAATACCTCTTCCTCCGTATGGACATCTATCTTATTTACCACAAGGATGACCGGCTTTCCGGTCGCCTTAAGCTTCTCGGCGATGTCCTGTTCAGGAACCGAAAGCACCTCGCCGGCTTCGATGATCCAGAGGATTATATCGGCGTCCTTCAGGCTGCCGCTGATCTCGGTATTCATATATTCGCCAAGCTTATTTCTGGCGCGGTTCATGCCCGGAGTATCAAGAAATACTATCTGGCCTTCATCGCAGGTATAAACTGTTTCTATTCTCTTTCTTGTTGTCTGGGCTTTACTGCTCATTATGGCTATCTTCTGGCCGATGACGAGGTTCATAAGAGTCGATTTGCCTGCGTTCGGGCGGCCGACAATTGCAACAAAACCTGACCTAAAGTTATTGTTCATATGATTCACCTATCGAACCGGTTGTCACGGATATGCCCTCTCAGTTGTAACAAAATACGCCTTCGCGGGCATACCCGAGCCAACCTGATCCACTTTATTTACTTCCGTATAGACTTTCGATTGAATTAAAGATTTCTGTTGCTTTACTGACCTTATCCTCGCCGCCGACGGCGCAGATCGCCGGGGATGTGGTGAGGGTGCGTACGTATGGAGCAAGCGCGCGTATGGTTGCGCTGTCTGCGGTGAGAATCTCATCGCGCTCCTTCTGAAGCTGCTCATCGGTGATTCCGGCAAGGTAGCACGCATATGAGAAGCCTGCCTCGGACTGTGGTGTCAGCGGTGTATCGATGCTTCCGATAGTACCGATAATGTATTTGGTCATATCTCTGTCATTTGCATCGAAGTTTTCAACGTATTTAACTGCATTCTTAAATATGTCATAGGTCTCTGTCAGGTTCGGATCTCTATAGGAGGACATAAGAGCAACTCCCGATCTGCTGAAGCTTCCGGAACAGCCGTAAGCTCCACCCTTAACTCTGACATTTATCCAGAGATAATCATAGCCAAATATGATTCTGAGTATATTAAGTGCTCCGGAATACGGAAGACCTTCCTTCTTAAAATCGGCAGCCATTGCGCAGTACTGAACCTGAGAAGCCGCCGTGAAGCCTTCATTAAGTACCTTAAGTTCCATCTTTGCCGGATTACCTGCTGCTTCATTTGAAAGCCCTGCTTCAAACTTTGCAAGAGCACCTGCAAGTGCCTCCTCTGCCTTTCTCTCGGACGCATAGGATACAGTAAGGTTAGCCTTCTTAAGTATCTTCTTCAGTACACCCTCAAGCTTTCCTGCAAGCTCGTCATAGATATTGTCGAAATCTCTGTCCAGCCTGTCGATCAGTCTGTAATAATCAATTCCTTCCTGCTTATCCTTCAGAGCATTTGAGGCATTAAGATATGATGCCGCTCTGAGACTTGCAGTTATATGTCCGGACTCAAGAAGATCTGTCTTAATGTTCGCCTTGGTCTCGGCGATCAGCTCCTTAAGTCTCTTCTTATCGGTGATGTGCGATCTGAAAAGTATCTCACCCACAAGCTCTATGCCGTCAGTCACCTTGTCGTCGAAGCATTTCATCTTCGCATAGAAGCCCGGAATAGCTCCACCCGACTCAAGATTTGTTACACAGGTTCCGAAAGCGATGCCGCCCGTTCTTGTATCAATCTCATTTGAAAGCTGACCCTCGCTGTAGTTGTCGGTCTCAACGTATTTCAGTATCTCGCAGAGAAGGGCCGACATTCCGATCTCTTCTCCGGTAAGCTCACTCGTATCGAAGGTGAACTCCATATAGCTTATGCCATTTGTAAATATCTCATGCTGAACAACCTTCACACCGTCGACCTCTGTCACGCGGTTCTTCAGCTTTCTTGCTTCCTTCTTGATATCTGCGATCTCAAGCATCGGGATCTTCTCGATATCCTCCGCAGGGGACGGTTCCTCCTGATATGCTTTAAGATGCGCAGTATCCTTAACAAGTCTGTCGATCTTTTCGGCAGACATGCCGCTTCTTATCTCTTCAAGCTTTCTGTTAAGCTCTTCTTCTCTCTTCTTATTTATTTCCCTATCCGGCTTCGTTACGCCATAGGTCTTGTGAGGATTGTCGAGGATGTATTTTCTGATAACCTCTTCAAAATACCCCTTATCGATATTCTCCCTCAGCTCCTTATAAACCGGATCAAGCGAAAATCTTGTGAAAGCCTCGTTCTCGTCATAGAGCCAGCTACCCATAACATCAAGTCCGACGATCAGTCCCTTCGGATAACGACCGTAGTTTGACTCCTTATGCTTAAACTCAAAATGGTTCACAGCAGCGGCAAGCGACTTCTTATCAAGTCCCTCACTGACAAGCTTTCTCAGCGTTTCATCAATTGTATTTATAAATACATCCTTGCAGTCCTCGTCCGAATTTCTCGCAATGATCGAGAACTCAGGCTGCATGATCTCATCTTCGTAATTACTGTCCACCTCTGCGCAGATACCGGTATCAACTATCGCCTTCTTGAGAGGTGCGCCCGGTGCGTCCAGCAGTGTGTAGCAGAGGATGTCAAATGCAGTATTCAGCATCACATCCGTACTCTTTCCGATGACAGTGTTGTAGCTGAGGTAAGTATTTCCCTCCAGCTCCTCATCCTCGGAAACCGCATAATAAGAGGTGTAGCTGCGCGGCGCATCAAAGCTCTTCTGCTCCTTGATGGTCGAATCAACTTCCTTCCTCTCGTATTTTGACAGATACTCTCTGTCGATATAATCAAGCTTCTCGTTGAAGTCGATATTTCCGTAAAGATATATGTAGCTGTTTGTCGGATGATAGTAATCGCTGTGATACTGCAGATATTCCTCTCTTGTGAGTGTCGGAATATCGGTCGGTGCGCCACCGGAATCCTTGCTGTAGATGCTGTCCGGATAAAGTGACTCCGTGACAGCCCTTCCCGCACAGGAATCAGCAGACGAATAAACGCCCTTCATCTCGTTATAAACAACGCCGTTTATGGTAAGCGGAGCATCAGCCGACTCCATCTCGTAGTGCCAGCCCTCCTGCTTAAATATTTCTTCCTTGTCATAGATATTTGGATTAAATACAGCATCCAGATACACGTCCATCAGATTCTGGAAATCCTTGTCATTGCAGCTTGCCACCGGATACAGAGTCTTGTCCGGATAGGTCATGGCATTAAGGAAGGTGTTGAGCGAACTCTTGCAAAGCTCAACAAAAGGATCCTTCACAGGATATTTCTTCGAGCCGCAGAGAACCGTATGCTCGATGATATGCTGCACGCCCTTGCTGTTTGCCGGAGGCGTTCTGAAGCCTATACAGAAAACCTTATTTTCGTCATCATTATCGACAAGCAGGACTCTGGCGCCGGTCTTCACATGCTGCAGGAGGTAACCCTGGCCGTTCATCTCACTGAGTTTCCTTACGTCGATCACTTTATAGTTTTTGATTATTTCCGTATTAAACAATTTGTAAACCTCGCTATTCCACTATCGTATGACTTGTTTTTGTGATTCCCCTTGGGAGGGCATCCTTGGAATTCTTCCATGGAGCATCCTTGTAACGGTAATCGTATTTATCTATGAACCAGCTGACATCGTCGTTGACACGCTCGATATTATCGAAAAATACCTTATTCAGCGCCTCCGTGAATTCATCGCACTGTGACTTCGAAAGCTTCTCCGGAGCGGTGTCATAAAGCACTCCGTAATGCTTTATACAGAAGCCCTTGCTTTCCTTAAACTTTGCCGGAAACTCCTTATCGTTTTTCCACATATGAAATATGGTATCTATATATCTCGGAAATATCTTGCCTATCCTTTCACAGATAAAGCAACTTCCCTCAAGCTCCTCGATATAGCTTCCGACTGCACTCTTCTCGCCCTTGCCGCGACTGAAAAGACCACTCTTTGCCGCATGACCTTTGAGAGAAGCCTCCTTAAGCTCGTTTATTGCCTTGTTCATATGAGTATTCATCATAAGAGCAAGACCGAGCCTGTTCTTCTCTGCGTAAAGCATCCTCACGTGAGGCGGGCAGAACCACAGCTTATCGGTCTGCTCCCTGTTGTCGTCCTCCATATAGCTCGGCCCCATCGTGAAATCGATAGAGTCTCTTTCAAGATCCGTGTAAAGCCTGCAGAGTGGACATTCGCAGCCACTGTTAAATGCATCATTTACCGGTATCGTATATATCTTCTCCGCCATTTATACCCCTTTAGTCTATCATGACGGGCAAGAGCCTGAAGCCGCCCGTCATGACATTTTAAAAATTAATTTAGCTATTCAAACCAACCCGACTATTCAGCCGAGTGTATCTTAGAGTGCCTTCTTGATTGCCTCAAGCAGATCATCATACTCCTCAAATGCAGGAAGCTCAGGGAACTCCTTCTTGATTGCATCTGTTGATCTGAAGAGGAAGCCGGCCTTGCTTGCCTGGATCATTCCAAGATCGTTGTGGCTGTCACCGCTGGCGATAGTCTCAAATCCAACAGACTGAAGAGCCTTAACCGTTGTAAGCTTAGACTGCTCGCATCTCATCTTAAAGCCTGTGATCTCACCATTCTCAGCAACCTCAAGTGTATTGCAGAAAAGCGTTGGCCAGCCCAGCTTCTTCATAAGAGGCTTTGCGAACTGTGTAAAGGTATCGCTGATGATGATAACCTGTGTAAGCTCTCTCAGGCTGTCAAGGAATTCTCTTGCGCCCGGAAGCGGATCAATCTTAGCAATAGTATCCTGTATCTCCTTAAGTCCGAGTCCGTGCTCCTTAAGGATGCCCAGTCTCCACTTCATAAGTTTATCGTAATCAGGTTCGTCTCTTGTTGTTCTCTTCAGCTCAGGGATTCCACTTGCTTCAGCAAATGCGATCCAGATTTCCGGAACAAGTACTCCTTCAAGATCAAGACAAACGATATTCATATCACTCATAGTATTTCTCCTTTGAAATATAATCTGTTTTATGGAAAACAAAAAGCATATCCATACTAAAATTTTCCAAAATGAATTATAGTATGAATATGCTAATATTTCAATGAAAATACTGAAATTAATTAAGTACGGTCATGTCCGCATAGGTCAGTCTGAAATATGTGTATCCCTCTTCCTGATAGGTTTCAAATACACCCGTAACCTCAACCTCTGTTCCATCCTCCGGGAAATCATCCGGATAAGTATCGTGTCCGTCATAGCAGAGGAACTCAAGTCCCTGCTGGCAGCAGGCTGTGGCATCAGCTACGAGACAGTAATTGTAGAAGTTTGTATTTTCAGGGTTATTTGAGAAAGCCACGAAATACTGTCCTTCCATCTTTACAGTCTTTCCGATGTAATCCTTCGGATTGTAAACCATCTGATATACAGTGGAATAAACCATATCCTTACCCATTACTGTAAGGTCAATATCAACATCCGAATAATCAAGTGTTGAAGGATCGATGTCAAGGGTCGGAAGCTCTTCTGTAGTAACCTGCTCAACCGTTGTCGATTCAGTCGTCGCATCAGTTGCAGTGTCGCTCGTTGTCTTCTCAGTCGTAGCTTCTGTAGTTGCCTCCGTAGTAACGATCTCCGCCGGCTTTGCAGTTGTAGCTTCTGTCGTCGCCTCAGTAGTCGTTCCCTTTTCTTTATTTATCTGGTCGTTAATAGCATCCTCAACAGCATTACCCTGCTTAACTCTGCTATTACCGCCATCACTTTTTCCACATCCGGCCAAAGCCATCACAAGTACAGCTCCCACCATCATTACTGATATCGTTTTCCTTCGAATGTTCATGTAGCAAGCTCCTTTTAATATCATTCATAACGCTGAAGTATCTGCGTGTGACCACGA
>JAEEGF011806172.1_pt1 | contig 11488 bp, 9 predicted proteins | sample 9134171 | NCBI WGS metagenome assembly JAEEGF01 (sample SAMN16246542, study PRJNA631951) | gut metagenome | biome: gut microbiome; feature: rumen; material: AP-attached | host: Bos | place: Iran: Karaj | collected 2018-10
AATTCTGTATTTTGAAAAACATAAATAGTCTCACTACCATTTGGAGTACAAGTGACTGTTCTGGCAAAAACCATATCGGAATCATCTTCCTGTGTTTTCTTTACTAACAGTCTGATATAATCCTGATTGATATAATCATCACTATCAACGAATTGTATATAATCTCCTGTAGAGGCCTTCACTCCAGTTACTCTTGCCTTGAAAAGGCCTTCATTTTCATCTTTTTTAATATAATGAATACGGCTATCCCGTTCCATATATTCTCTAATGATAGAATCTTCATTTTCCTTAGATCCATCATTTACTATTATTACTTCAATGTTTTCATAAGTCTGCGAGATAATACTATCAAGGCACTTTCTTATATACTTTTCAACGTTATATACAGGGATAATGATTGATACAAGCTTATTAGACTCAACTGTTTTCATCTCATTCCATCCATCTTATTGAATTCGCCTACATTTTTTAGCTAGGCATTGCCGATGTTATATATAAAATTATATCAATATTGCGATTATTTTTCCATTATCCCATAAAAAAGCGGCATACATATGTATGCCGCTCAAATCTACAATTAATTAGTAGGTGAATGTGTACTCTGTTCCACCAATTGTTGCTACAATTGTTGTGTTATTCTCTGTTATACCAAATTCAGCAAAGCTAACAGCAGCGGCTGTAACAATAAATCTTCCTGAATCCATATAAACAATATTTCCACCTACCTGACCAGGACGAGATGTTCCGTTGATAACAACATCAGTAAATTCTCCAGTAGGCTTATTAGCATCTTCAAACTGATACCACAAATTACCGTTCTCAGTATTCAGAGTAAGTGCATAAGTTGTAGGAGTAGGTGCAGCTGCCTCAGCCTCAATCTGGTTAAGACCTGTAGCTACTGCTTCCTCAAGTCCTGTAGAATCTTCGAACTCGTATGTAGGAGTAATTGTGATAGTCTTAGTCTCAAGCTTGCTCCACTCTGTATTTGTATTCATAGCACCATCAATTGTAAATGCTGAATATCCGCCTACAGCAGTAAGCTCAAACATATCTTCAAGGTCAGCAGCCTCTGTGCCAAAATCAATAAATTCATCAGCTTTAAGTTGACGCGTAGCCTTTCCAAGCTTATAAGCTACGTTTGCAGAAGTAGTTCCTTTACCAGCTGTAAATACGATTGGATCTTCAGAAGGTGTCATGCCAACATCGGCAAGCTCTGATGCTTTAATCTCTGTGCCAATAGCATCAGCTTTAACAAAATAATCACCAGCTTTAAAATTAGCTTCAGCAGGTGATGCTACTGCTGTGTACTTTCCATCGGCAAATGTAAAATATTTACCTGAAGCATTGTAATCTCCAGTTGCCTTAGCATAAGTATCTGCAGTAATTGCTGCAGCTGTACCAACCTTTGCAGGAACGAGCTTAAGGAACACTTTGTACTCACCCTTCTTGGCACCACCATCATCAGCAGCTGCTTCAGATGCTACCTCAGCTGCTGTAGCAACAAACTCAACATTTTCATCAGCCTCTACATCAAGACTAACATTGAAATTCTGGTCTACAGTTGACATATTTACAAGACCATAATTGAATGTAACAATCTGTGAATTACTGGTTTCTGCAGTATAAAGAGTTGCCTTCAAAGAAGCGAATGTATCACCAGTAACAGTAGCAATTGAATATTCGCCATCTGATTCAGTATAGTATTTTGTACCTGCGGTAAATGTTGCATCATCAGCAAGCTTTGCATATCTAATGTTAACCGGATATGCATTAGGGTTGATAGCAACCCTGAGTGATGTAGGAACTATCTGACTAACAACCTTGTAATCGAGAATGTTTCCTGTTCCTGGTGTTGTTGATGGGTCTGTTGCAAATGATGTCATTGCTGGTGCAACTGTAAGAGCTGCACTTAAAACTACGGCTAAAACTGACTTGAATCCTTTCTTGAACTGCATGTTAAATTCCTCCTTGAATTTATTTAGTTTAAAATTTGTTAATAGGTTCAATATTTAGTTTGCTCATCTAGTTACTTAATTTAAAACTTCGATCGTAACAACAAAACCTGCGGAACTTGTTACTTCCTGACTCTCCTCATCTTTCAATAAAGAATACATACATACGGCTTTATAAGTGCCGGCACTTAGAGGCTTGTCTAATTTGAAGTTTGTAAGCTTACCGCCCACAGGAATAACAGGTGAAGAATAAATAACCTCATTTGTATCTTTCAACTTAACGTCGAAATAAAATGGACGGGTATTATTCTTGCTATTAGCTACATAGGCATCTTTGGATTCAGCATTTCCGTCGGCAAATGTCCACTTTGTCGACATGCTGCATTCAAACATCCCTTCTTTCACTTCCTTTCGCATTTCGTCAATTGTACTCTGGGCTGTCTTTTCATCAAGAATAATCCTGGAGTCATCGACTACTTCTCTGTTACTTGGATTGCTACTTGTTTCCGAACTATTGTCGGAACCGCCTGTGTTTCTGCCTAGTAGGAAGGCGATGACTGCCACCAGGGCTATGATAATAATTACAAATACTGCAATGATTACGAAACCTCTTTTAGCAGATCCAACCTGATTACCTCCACCTTGGCTGTTATCAGACATCTTTTTCCTCTTACCTCCTTATCCTTACTTGGCGAAACAATCAATATTCAGTTGTACTTGTCAGCTGGGAGGATATCTTCCTTCCCTGCTATACTTTGTTGACATGCTCCTGTGAAATTACCCACATAGGCATCACCCCGCATTTCCGATATATTCTTCGCACTCGCAACAAGTTTCGCCGCTTCCTGTTCGACGATGAAGTCTATCAATTGGAGTTCGTATACTATATCGGATAGTCCCAAATAAAACTTTAGCTCCTCGCGGATAGTTTTATTTAGTTGACGCAGTTCATTTTTCATCTGCGCCGAACGTAAAAGCATTATATCATCACTTTCTAAAATCGAAATAAACCACCAATAAAAAAAGAATAATAATCGTTATTTAGAAATACTTTATTTCATTCTCATATCTAAAAAAATGAAATTTTATTGCCGTATTGCTTACAATGCAGGATTTATGCCTATTCTTCATTACCTCTATCTTATAATCAGTAGTATTTCTACGTTTTATCGCGTATAATAAATATAGCTACCTGAGGGGGTATTGATATATGAGGAGAAAAGTATTGTTATCTGGTGCAATCCTGGTTGCACTTAGTTCTTTTATGTTATCTGGATGTGGGAATGCTGCTTCTGATAGTAGTATCACACTCACTAATGTTTCTTATGATCCCACAAGAGAACTGTATGCAGCCTACAACGAGCTGTTTGAGAACTATTACGCTAATGAAAAGGGAATAACTATAGATGTAGTTCAGTCCCATGGTGGTTCTGGTTCACAGGCAAGATCTGTTGTAGAAGGTGCTGATGCAGATGTGGTGACTCTTGCGCTAGCTCATGACATTACACTTATAGAAGAAGCTGGGCTCATACAGCCTGGCTGGATAGATGAATTCGACAGACAGTCGTCACCATATACATCCACGATCGTGTTCCTTGTCAGATCCGGCAATCCCAAAAATCTCCGAGATTGGAATGACCTTATTAATGAAGGTGTTGAGATTATAACTCCAGATCCCAAGTCTAGCGGAGGTGCTTGCTGGAATTTCCTTGCAGCCTGGGAATATGCAAGACGCAATGTCAGTAGCGACGAAGCTGTTATCAAAGATTTTATGGTAGCATTGTATTCGAACGTTACTGTAATGGATTCCGGGGCTCGAGGTGCCACTACTACTTTCGTAGAAAATGGTCAGGGTGATGTCCTCCTCGCCTGGGAGAATGAAGCGCTTCAGACTCTCAAGGAATACCCTGATGAATACGAGATAATTTCTCCAAGTGTCAGTATCCTTGCTCAGCCAAGCGTCGCCATAGTAGACGAAAATGCCAGCAAAAATCACACAGAGGATATTGCGCGCGACTACCTTGAATATCTTTATTCAGCTGATGCTCAGCGCATTATAGGAACTTACGGCTACAGGCCCTCTGATCAGACAATACTTCAGGAATTCTCCGATAAATTTGACCTCAATATGACTCTCTGCACAATTGACGACTTTGGTGGCTGGAATGCAGCCTATGACATCTATTTTAAGGACGGTGGCATCTTTGACGAGATCTACAACAGGTAAAAGAAAAAGAAACATCCCGGGATTTCATCTATCACTCTGCATTACTCTCAGTATGCTGAGTATATTCATACTGATTCCGCTGATGTCAGTGCTTTCATATGCTTTCAGAATGTCTCCATCAGAGATTCTGTCAGTTATTATGGAAAAAAATGTGCTAAACGCCTTTGTCACCAGTATTTTGTATGCCTTTCTGGCTGCAGTGATCAACTGCTTCTTTGGCCTTTTACTTGCATGGGTTCTTGTAAGATACGAATTTCCAGGCAAAAATATCGTTGACGGTCTTATTGAGCTTCCTTTCGCTCTTCCAACTGCTGTTGCTGGTATTACTCTGAGCAAAATGTATTCTACAACAGGTGAGATAGGTGGCCCGCTTTCTAAAATCGGCATCTATGTTTCATACACTCATCTCGGTCTTCTCGTAGCGCTTATATTCGTTGGTATCCCTTTTGTTGTAAGAGCAATTGAACCCGTTCTTGAATCCTTAAGTCCTGTATACGAAGAAGCTGCTTCTGTAATGGGGGCTTCTCGTCATAAAATCTTTTTCCGAATCATATTCCCAGAATTATCGCCCGCACTACTTACCGGACTAGGTCTTGCCTTTGCAAGAGGTATTGGCGAATATGGAAGTGTCATCTACATTTCAGGCAACAGTGCCAAGAATAAAACTCAGGTCATTTCTTATGTAATTATGCAAAAACTTGGCTACCTCGACTATGAAAGTGCCACATCCATTGCTCTTGTTATGCTAATAATTTCTTTTATTCTATTGATGTTCTTAAATCTTATGCAGATATGGCAATCCAAAAGGACAAGCGGCGCTGTAGCAAATACGATGTATGTCCCAAGACGCCTTAAGGATCCTCGACGTCTAAGTTACCCTTTGGTAGTACTGAGCCTTATTTTTGTACTAACAATGCTTGTTTTTCCACTTATATCAGTTATAAGGAATGCTTTATCCAAAGGCTTTTCCTTCTATATTAAATCATTATCAACGGACTACGTAGTTTCAGCGCTTTTAGTCACTATACTTGCAACGGTTATCGCACTAATTTGTAATACAATATTTGGAATCTTTGCTTCATGGCTGATAACCAGATTTTCATTTAGGGGCAAGCACCTTCTGACCACACTTATTGATATACCATTTTCAGTATCCCCTGTAATTGCTGGTTTGTCATATATCATGACTTTTGGACGCCTTGGCTGGGCTCACCCGATCATAGATTCAATAAACAGAACCTTGGGTACCAATATTCAGATAGTGTTTGCACTTCCAGGAGTAGTTCTGGCTACAATATTCGTAACCTTCCCGTTTGTCTCAAGGGAAATAATTCCAGTTCTATATGCCTGCGGAACAGATGAAGAAGAAGCCGCAGCCATGATGGGCGCTAGCGGATTCCAAATCTGGAGGAAGATAACTCTGCCCCACATGAAATGGGCACTTATATATGGAATGATCCTCTGCGCCGCAAGAGCTCTTGGGGAATTTGGAGCAGTAAATGCTCTATCCAAAACGAGAGGTAAAACTTTTACTTTGCCTCTTGAGATTGACGCTTTATATCTATCTGGCAGTTCTGATTCCATCACTGCTGCCTTTGCTGTTTCTTCTATATTAGTAATAATCGCAGTAGTCGTTCTGATATTAAGAGAAGCAATGGAACTTAGAGAAAAGAGGAGGTAAATAACACCATGTATATAGAAACCAGAAATCTTACAAAGCGTTTTGATGGTACAAGCCCTGATACTCCTCCTGCAGTCTCTAACGCCTCAGTATCCGTAGAAAAAGGAAGTCTTACTGCCCTTCTTGGCCCAAGTGGAAGTGGCAAGACAACTCTTCTTCGCATGATTGCTGGTCTTGAGACGCCAAGTTCCGGAGATATCTACATCGATGGCCAAAGGGTAAACGACCTTTCTCCATCCGAAAGACGTATTGGCTTTGTATTCCAGAACTACGCTCTTTTCAGATATATGACAGTATATGAGAACATTGCATTTGGATTAAGAGTTCAGAAAAGGAGTAACTCAGACATAAAAAAACGCGTAGCTGAGCTTCTTGAGCTTGTTGGCTTATCCGGAATGGAAAACCGCTATCCCAATCAGTTATCTGGTGGTCAATGTCAGCGAGTTGCTTTTGCCAGAGCTCTTGCTCCTGAGCCAGCTCTTTTACTGTTAGATGAGCCATTTGCAGCTATAGATGCCAAGGTCCGCAAGGAACTGCGCCTGTGGCTTCGAGACATGATCTACAAAGTAGGCATAACAAGTATATTTGTAACCCATGACCAGGATGAAGCCGTTGAAGTAGCTGACCAGATAATTGTCACCAACAAGGGATGTATTGAGCAGATAGGCTCTCCTTCTGATATCTACAAAGATCCTAAAACTCCTTTTGTTGCCAAGTTTATTGGGAATGGTACAGTTATTGATGATTACCGTAAAATTCCTGGTTTCGATAGTGGAGATTATCAAGGGGCAGTTATACGCCCAGAATTCATAGAAGCATTTAAGAGTGACAATCCAAGGTTCAAGGACTTACTACCACTTTCAGAAAAAGCTATTATCAAAGATATTCTGTTCAGGGGAAATTCTCTTGAGGTCAAGCTTGACGTTAATGGAGTTACATTAACTGCGCTCAGATCTTTGGAAAGACGCCCTATTCATATCGGCGAAGAAATGAACATCATTGTTTACAGACTCCTGGCATTCGACGATAAAAAGGCCTATCTCCTTCGCAATGATGCGCTCATGAAGATAGACCCTAACGCCGAAAACAGTGCCAATTATGCATATGGTTCAGATGGATATTTTGTCATCTGATAGCTTTTAATATTTCTTCTACGCACTCGTCAATGCTCATTTTATCTGTGCGTACTCTGACTTCAGGATTTACAGGCACATCATATGGGCTTGTAATTCCTGTAAAGTTCGGGATCTGTTTATCCCTGGCTCTCTTATAAAGCCCCTTAACATCTCTTCTCTCACACTCTTCCAGTGGAGTATCTACGTAAACTTCTATAAAATTCTCATCTCCAATTATGGTACGAGCACTCTGCCTGTCACTTTCAAAAGGTGAAATAAATGCAGTGAGAACGATAAGTCCAGCGTCATTCATAAGCTTGGCAACCTCAGATACTCGTCTGATATTTTCGATTCTATCTTCGGGCTCAAATCCAAGATTACTATTAAGGCCCAGGCGGACGTTGTCTCCATCAAGGAGCATTGTATAGTGTCCTTCCGCAAAGAGTCTTTTTTCCAGTGCATTAGCTATTGTAGACTTACCTGAACCAGATAGACCAGTAAACCATATAGTCATAGGCTTCTGGTTCATTCTCTCAGCCCTTGAATCCCTTGATACATCTGTCTGTTGCCATGTAAGGTTATCATTTCTTCTAAGAGAGTGTTCTATTACGCCACATCCGGAAGTCATATTGGTTATCCTATCGATCAGGATAAGACTTCCAAGTTCCTGCAATCTATTAAATGAGGCAAAAACAAGAGGCTGCACAGCGTTAATATCACAGACTGCTATTTCATTCTTGTACAGCTTGGTTGCAGCGATTCTCTCTCCGGTATTAACATCAATCTTATATTTTACCTTCATTACAGAGGCAGGAATTGTCTTGGTTCCTACTCTCAGAAGGTAGTTCTTACCTTGATATAGTGGCTCATCATCCATCCATAGTATCTGTGCTGTAAAAAGCCTTGATACGTTTAGCTTTTCTTCATCAGTTGCTGTAGCGCCAGCTATGACACAGCCCCTTGATACATCGATTTCTTTATCAAGAGATATCGTTACAGCATCGCCTTTACAAGCTTCTTCTTTTTCTTTATCTGTTACAAGAATCTGCTGGACACCAGCCTTCTCACCACTTGGAAGTACCGTGATAATGTCACCATTATGAACGTGTCCTGATTCTATGTTTCCCTGAAAGCCCCTGAAGTTCTGATTTGGTCTGCAAACTCTCTGTACAGGCATCACAAAGACTTCATCGCTGTCTATATCTGATACATCGACTTCCTCAAGATATGTCAAAAGAGCCGGGCCTTTGTACCATGGCATATTCTCAGACTTAAATGTTACGTTATCCCCTTCAGTTGCGGAAACAGGGATTATCTGTACATTATCAAGATCTAGTTCAACTGCCAGCTTCTTAATCTCTTTTTCTATCTTCTGAAACTCCACCTGTCTGTAGCGCAAAAGATCCATCTTATTAACGGCAAATACAAAAAATTTAATTCCCATAAGGGCGCAGATTCTGGCATGTCGCCTGGTCTGCACCAATATTCCCTGTGATGCGTCAACCAGAATAACTGCAAGCTGGGCAAAAGATGCTCCAACAGCCATATTCCTGGTGTATTCCTCATGGCCTGGAGTGTCCGCTACAATAAAACTTCTTTTCTCTGTTGTGAAATATCTATAGGCAACATCAATAGTTATTCCCTGCTCTCTTTCAGCCATAAGGCCATCTAATAAGAGGGAATAATCAATCGCGCCGCCTCTACTTCCTACTTTACTGTCAAGCTCAAGTGCCCTCTCCTGATCTGCAAATATCAGCTTGGCATCGTATAGCATATGTCCTATCAGCGTAGATTTACCGTCATCAACGCTTCCACAGGTTATAAATTTCAAAAGGTCATTCATAGTTTATTCCCCATATTGAAATGCAATTAGAAATAGCCTTCTCTTTTACGTTTCTCCATACTACCAGCGCCGCCATCCTTGTCTATAACTCGGCTGGTTCTCTCAGAATTAACAGCTCCGAGCGTTTCTTCTATGATGGCATCCAGCGTATCTGCTGTAGATTCTATTCCGCCAGTTAGTGGGTAACATCCCAGTGTTCTGAATCTTACACTTACATTCTTAACTTCTTCTCCCGGAAGAAGTTTAAGCCTGTCATCATCAACCATGATGATATTACCATCTCGATATACCACAGGTCGTTCCTTGGCAAAATATAGTGGTACAATCTCTATATTTTCTCTTTGAATGTACTGCCAGATATCTTTTTCAGTCCAGTTGGAAAGTGGGAAAACTCTGATACTTTCGCCCTTGTGAATGTGGGTATTATATAGGTTCCATAGCTCCGGCCTCTGGTTCTTGGGATCCCAGGCCTGCTCGGTATTTCTGAAGGAGAATATTCTTTCTTTGGCCCTGGATTTCTCTTCATCTCGTCTGCCACCACCAAACGCAGCTGTAAAACCATATTTATTAAGAGCCTGTTTGAGGGCTTCAGTCTTCATGATATCCGTGTAGGCTGCACCATGATCAAAAGGATTGATGCCTTGTTTTACACCGTCTTCATTGGTATAAACCAGCATTTCAATCCCATACTTTTGAGCAACCTTATCACGAAATTCTATCATTTCATGAAATTTCCAGGTTGTATCTATATGCATAAAGGGAAATGGAGGCTTTTCAGGATAAAAAGCCTTAAGCGCCAGATGCAGCATTACAGAACTGTCTTTTCCGATGGAATATAACATTACAGGTTTCTCGCACTCTGCAGCAACCTCTCTCATAATATAGATTGCTTCTGCTTCTAACCTGTCCAAATGAGTTTTATGATTGACCATATTCTATGCTCCGATAATGTCGGTATACCTACAGTTTCTTATACTTCAATTATACGGAGTGTAAAAAAACACGTCAAATCGTTCAATACTTCATATCTGATATTCATCTATCGCATCGTGGAAATCTGCTTCTGTATCTATTTCGATACTGCCAATATATCCCTTATACTCAAGCGCATTAGACGCGCTGCCTGCATGACTGGTTGCTCTGAATGAGCAAGTAAAGAGAGATTATCACTACTGATGAGTGATGTAAATAGGTTGGATGTAATCTTAAAGGAATCTTAAGAACTTAACGATTTTTGAGACACTTTTTCTTTATTACTCTGCACAGAGTCACAATGCCAATCCCTAGCAAAAAGCCAATTGCATCAAAAGCCAGGTCTGTGGCACCAAACTCTCTTGTAGGAAGAAAAATCTTAAGTGTTTCATCTGCTAAAGCAACTGCAAAACATATTCCGGCTGCTTTCCAAAACTTAGGAACAGCGAAGCTCACAATACCTCCAAGCAAAAAATAAAGTGGCAAATGAAGTAGTGTCCTAAACCAATGCATATCAAAAGCCCATCGTCCAGACGCATTCGGAAATAATGCCAGGAAGATATTCTGCATTCCATACGATAGCCTGAGCGTATCTTCTGGTGACTGCAATGTCAGAAAACCTATTAAAGCAAAAACTATTATTATAGGAAGTAAGCGTTTGATAATAAACACCCTCTTTCAATCAGCATTGTCACACCCATACTCGTGTGAAACATAACAATACTATCATAATTATATATTCTGCACAAAACTTCATCCAAACTCCCCCTCATTTTCGCTAGTGCTTAAGAAAACCTTAAGAAATTTCGACGGTAAATCTTAAGAATTTGGTTGTAAGATAGTTCTTACGCTCACTTCTGAGCAAGTCTGGATCAGACTTTGGCAACATCGCCATACATTCCCCAGCATTAGCATACTTGCATTGGAGAACAATTTATATGAAAAGAGGAAAAAGAATTTATGCAACACTACAACTATCTATCAGCAACGGGTAAGCTTCGTTACAACATGACCAACGATTACATGTTCCGCATCGTACTACAAAAAGATAAGGAAACTCTCATTGGTCTCATATGCTCGATACTACACCTTTCAAGAGAACAGGTAACAGATGCCTATATCGACAATCCTATAACTCCCGGTGATACCATCGAAGATAAAGAATACCAGCTTGATATTGTCGTTGTACTAAACGGAAGTATAATCATCAACCTAGAGATGCAGGTAATAAACTACAATAACTGGCCAGCTCGCTCCCTAGTATATCTATGCAGAAAGTTTGACAACATTGCTCGTGGTAAAGACTACAATACTATCAAGCCAGTATACCACATTGGATTTTTGGACTTTACATTGTTTGAAAATCATCCAGAATTTTTCGCCAGATATCAGGTGCGTAACGCTAAAGACAATTACCTTTATACTGACAAGTTCAATCTGCTTGTGATAGAATTAAGTAACACAAATATCGCCACAAACGAAGATAAACTCTATGGTATAGATAAATGGGCTAAGCTCTTCAAGGCCACCACATGGGAGGAAATCAAGATGATTACAAAAGAAAATCCCTCACTTAATTCCGCAGCTGAATCAATCTATAACTCCAATACCGACGAGTATGTCATCGAGGCATGTCTCAGACGTGAGGAACAGCTTGCTCACGAAAAGTATCAGAAAGAGCAGATTGAAAATCTTACC
>JAEEGF011871280.1_pt1 | contig 11487 bp, 8 predicted proteins | sample 9134171 | NCBI WGS metagenome assembly JAEEGF01 (sample SAMN16246542, study PRJNA631951) | gut metagenome | biome: gut microbiome; feature: rumen; material: AP-attached | host: Bos | place: Iran: Karaj | collected 2018-10
CTCTGCGCAGCGGCGGGCAGAAGCAGCGCGTCCGCGGGCTTGACGCCGTATTTCTCCGTCAGCGTCTTCGCGGCTTCGTCCGGCAGGGGAGGCATGGCGTTTTTCACCTTCTCCATCCACTCGTCCGTCAGCTCGATCGCGGGCAGATTCGGCTCCGTGAAATAGCGGTAGTCCACGAAGGCTTCCTTTTTCCGCATCTTCTCGGTCTTTCCCGTCTCTTCGTTGTAGCGTCTGGTTTCGGCCTCCACCGGCTCCCCCCGGTCGAGCAGGGCGGTCTGCCGGGCGATCTCCTCTTCCAGCGCGCGGCCGACAAAGTTGACGGAGTTGACGTTTTTGATCTCGCACTTGATCCCGAGCTCCGTGCTCCCCGCCGGACGCACGGAAATGTTCACGTCGCACCGGAGGGATCCCTCGTTCATCCTGCAGTCGGACACCCCGACGTAGGATAAGATCCGCCGCAGGGCATTCAGATAGGCCTTTGCCTCCTCCGGCGAGCGGAGGGCGGGCTCGGACACGATCTCGATGAGCGGCACCCCCGCGCGGTTGTAGTCGATCAGGGTATCCTCCCCTCTGTGGATCAGCTTGGCGGCATCCTCCTCCATGTGGATCCGGACGAGGGGGATCTCCTTCCTTCCGGAGGAAGTCTCGATGGGAACGGCTCCCCCGACGCAGACCGGCCGTTCCAGCTGGGTGATCTGGTACCCCTTCGGCAGGTCGGGATAATAATAATTTTTCCGGTCGAACCACGATGTGCGGCTGATCGTGCAGCCCAGTGCGGTCCCGGCTCTCACGGCCAGCGCGACGGCTTCGTCGGACAAAACGGGGAGCGTGCCCGGCATCCCGAGGCAGACGGGGCAGACGGCGGTGTTCGGCTCGTCCCCGAAATGCGGACGGCAGGAACAGAAAATCTTCCGGCCCGTCTTCAATTCAACATGGACCTCGAGTCCGATGACGGCTTCGTACCGGGATCCCGGCCCTGCCCCGGCGCCGCTCTCAGCGCAGCCCGTCCCGTCCGGCGATACGACCGGCGTACGGGTCATTTCCGTTTCTTCCGTTCTGTCCATTCTGTCCGACCTCCTTTCTCACGTCTTCCCTCAGCTCCTGTTCCAGCGCGTACGCCAGCAGGAAAAGCGTCCCCTCCGACCGTTTCCCGCCCATGAGGGAGATCCCGACGGGCATGGAGCCGTTCCCGCCCCCCGGGATCTGCACGGCGGGACAGCCCGTCAGATTGGCGATGGTGGTGAAGCGGTCTGAGCGGTACAGGGCGTTCGGATCGCCGTCGTAGCTCCCCACGCGGAAGGCTGCCGTCGCCGCCGTGGGCAGCAGGACCGCGTCGCACCGCGCAAGGATCCCCGCCGTCTCTTCGCAGATCCTGTTCTGCGCCGCCTTGACCTTTTTGTAGTATCCCCCGCCGTAGGTGGAAGACAGCGCGTAGGTCCCCGTGACGATCCGCCGCTTGACTTCGTCCCCGAATCCGCGGGCACGCGCGTCCCGCATTTTGTCCGCCGCGGTGCCGCCTTCCCCGTGCAGTCCGTACCGGAGCCCGTCGAACCGCGCCAGATTGGACGACGCTTCCGCCGACGCCACGATCAGATAGATCTCCAGCGCCTGTCCGAGCGGCAGCTTTACGGGAACCGTGCGGACACCGAGCGTTCCGAGGATCCGGGCGGCCCGCCCGACGGCCTTCACGACCGCCGCTTCGCAGCCGTCCAGCGCGTCCGGCTCCGGCACGCCGACGGTCAGGCCCGCGGGATCCCGGCCGGTATACGCGCGGTAGTCCTCGGAGGAATCGAAGCTCGTCATGTCGTACGGATCCCGTCCCGCTATCTCCGTCAGGGCGAGCGCGCAGTCCTCCACCGTGCGGGCGATCGGGCATACGGTGTCGAGGGAGGACGCCAGTTCGACCATGCCGCGGCGGGAGACCAGCCCGTAGGTCGGCTTCATCGAAACCAGGCCGCAGAAGGCCGCCGGCTGTCTCGCGCTGCCCCCCGTATCGGACCCGATCGCCCATGCCGCCTCTCCCGCAGCCACGGCCGCCGCGGACCCGCCGGACGATCCGCCCGGGGAACGCGCCGGATCCAGCGGATTCCGGGTCGGCCCCGCAATGGACCGCTCGCAGAAGGATCCCATGGCAAACTCGTCGAGGTTGGTCTTTCCGAGCAGAACGCCGCCCGCCTCCGCGATCTTTCCGCAGACGGCGGCCGTATATCCGGGCACGAAGTCCCGCAGCATCTCCGACGCGCAGGTCAATGGGACGTCCTTTACGGCGAAATTGTCCTTCACGGCGTACGGCACGCCGCAGAGGGGGGAGAGCTTTCCGTCCTTCCCCCCGTCCCTTCTCATGCCGTCCGCCCGGGAAGCGGCTTCCAGTGCGATCCGCGCGGTGGGAGTGATGTAGGCGCGGATCTCCGGCTCGACCGCGGTCATGCGGGAAAGATAGGCCATCGCCGCCTCGACCGAGGAGATCTCCCGGGCTTCGAGCCGCTCCGAAAGGCTGACCAGCGACAGATGTGTCAGACTGTTCATGTTCCGTCCTCCTTCCCCGCCGTCATACAATGCGCGGGACCGCCGCAAAGGTCCCGTCGAACCGATCCGCCTGCCGCAGAAGCGCGCTTCCCCGGACGTCTCCCGGATCTTTCCGGGGCTGTTTTTCCGCTTTCTCCGGCGGGAGCACGCGGTGCGGGGCGGCGTGGATCGGACCGGCGGGCGCGTCCCCCTGCGCGGCTTCCGACCGGACAACCGTATCCAGCCTTTCCTTCAGAGCGTCAAAATCCCGGGCAAGTTCTTCCTCCGCGGCCGGCGACAGGGCGAGCATGGCGCTGTCGATCAGCTTTCTCCGGGCGGTTTCGTCAATTTTCAAAGTCATACCGTTTGCTTTCCTCCGGCACGCGGTCTTCCGCATGTGCCGTTTATTGATGATTTCCGGAAAAACCGCGTATACTATGGGTATTACCGATCCTTGCGAGGTTCTTCCGTGAAATCCAGAATCCTCAGCCTGCCCCCGTCCGCCGCGCGGATCCGGACGCAAGCCTCCCTCTTCGCCGGACGCGTTTCCGACGATCTCGTTCTTCTCAGCGCCGCGCAGGCTTCCTTCTTCCTGACGACGTCCGCCGTGCCGTTTCTGTCCCTCTTCATGGCGCTGACCGCTTTTCTGCTTCCGGGAGGATTGTCCCGTTCCCCCCTGCCGGCCTTTTTCCCGGACGGCTCCGGTGAACTGCTCCGGCTTCTGGAAAACGAGACCGCCGATCCGCCCGCACTCCGGCTTCTGTCCTTTCACGCCGCAGCAGCACTTTGGACGGCCTCCCGCGGCGTTTATGCCCTCAGGAGCGGGTTACAGCGGATCTACGGCGGACCGGCCGGCAAAAACGCCCTTCTCCGCCGCCTGTCCGCGCTTCCGGCCACATTCGGTGTGCTGGCGGTCTTGGCGGGATCCGTTCTGACGCTGTTTTTCGGAGGGTCCGTCGGGAGGATCCGGGACCTGTCCGGCCCATGGCTCCCGTTCGTCGCGCCCGCGTCGGTCCTCACGCTGACTTTCATCCTGCTCTATGCCGGAGCCGGAAGACGGAGCTCCGCGTTCCGTGAACGCAGCGGAAAGCTCCTTGCGCCGCATCTTCCCGGCGCGCTCTTCGCATCTTCCGGATGGATGCTGTTTTCGCTTCTGTTCTCGTACTATATCGGGCGGTTCCCGCGCGCCTCCGCCGTATACGGGAGCCTCGGCGCGATCTGCCTGCTCATGCTCTGGCTGTATTTCTGCACGATTATTTTTCTCCTCGGCGCGGAGATCAACCTGCTGCTCGCGGAGAAAAGAACGGGGAAAAACGGCTGATACCATGCAACAACCGCGGAACGGAAGTCCGCGGTTGTTCGAACCAGATTGCAGTTTGCGGTTTACGGATTTTCCTCCGACGTCACGGGAGGCGCGACGGGCTCCGGAACATAGACCGAAAGTCCCGCCTGCCGGATGTTCTCGATGTTCTGATCGTGTTCTTCCTTGGTCACGGCAAAATAGGTCACGCTGCCGTCGGACACAAAGTAATAGTAGGGGGATTCCTGCGCGATCAGCACGGACAGGATGGCGGACGCGGAGGGATTGGCGATGGGTCCCGGAGGAAGTCCCGCGTACAGATAGGTGTTGTACGGGGAGTCGTAGCTGAGATCGACGGTTCGCTCCCCGGTGTTATGCTCGATGGCATAGACGACGGTGGCGTCGCTCTCCATCCGCGGGAAGACGTCCGGCACTTTCAGACGGTTCAGAAACACCGACGCCACGTCGAAGAACTCGCTCGGCGCGGCCGCCTCCTTTTCGATCATGGAGGCCAGCGTCACGACCTGATCGACGGTAAATCCGAGCGCCTCGCACCCGTCCCGGTATTCGCGGGTGAAGATCTGTCCGAAGCGGCGCAGCAGGCGGTTGATGACGGTCTTCTCGCTGGAATTCAGATAGAATTCGTAGGTGTCCGGGAACAGATACCCGTCGAGGCGGTAGATCCGGTTGGGATCGGTGCCCCGCTCGTCCAGCTGCCGGATGAACCAGTAGTCGAACTCGCCGTTCTGGATCACGTCCACGAAGCCCTCGCGGGTGCCGATGCCGTAGCGGTTCACGAACAGGTCGATGATATCGTCCGTGGTATAGCCTTCGGGAATGGTGATCCGCACCGTGCCCGTGACCTCCTTCTCCTTGAACGCGTCGAGAAGGGCGGAGTAGTTCATCATCGGGGTGACGGTATACTCCCCTTCGACATACGCCATGTCGTCCCGGTTGTGGAGAGCGTAGTATTTGAAAATGCGCGGATAGCGGATGACGTCGCTTTCCTTCAGGATCTGCGCGAGCTCGTCCAGCGTCGTGTTCGGAGGGATGGTGACGGTCACGCTTTCGTCGGATTTCACGAATGCGTACATATCGTTGGCGATGCTGATCCCGAACACCGAGATCGCTACGGAAGAAACCAGCACGAAGATGATATAGATGATGGCCTTGATGACGCTCAGAACGGTATTGCCGCCTTCGTCCGACGGCTCGTACTCGTCTTCTTCGGTCTTCTCATCCTCCTTCTTTTTCCCGCCCACCTTGAATTCCGACGTGCGGGTCTTTGTCATCTGACGGTTTTCCGGACTCTGCCGGCGTCCCCGTCCCGCGTCCTCTTCCTCCGGGGAGATCCTCCGTCCCGCGCCGGAAGTCCGCCGGGGCTTTGCGGGCTCCGCTTCCTCCGGCCCTTCGTCTTTATCATTGTATCCGCCGTCGTACGGATCCGGCTCGGGCCGGTTCTTTGCTCCGGCAGAAGCTCCGGCTCCGCTCCGCTCAGGCACGGGTCCCGGTTTGCCGGGATCCGGATTCACGGATTCCGGAAGCGGATGTCCGGGGTCCTTCACAGCGGACAGGGACTGTTCCGCGGCGGGGATTGTCCGGGAGATCTCTGCCGGTTCCGGCTGACGCGCCGGCTGCGGACCGGGCGGCATCTGTCCGACGGCGGCTCCGGAGGCCGGCTGCGCTTCTCTGCCGCGCAGGATCTGGCTGTTGTCGCGGTTGATCCGTTCCTTCATCGAGTCCGCGGAATGATCCGTTACGGAGAAGGTCTTCGTCTCCCCGAAGGACTCGTTGTTTATGTTGTGTTCCGTAAACGGCACCTCGCTTTCATGGGACTCTTTCCTTCCGTGTTCCCTCCGGCTTTACCGGCGCGCCGCGGCGACGAAAATGAACAGAAGGACAAGGATCAGAAACGCCGGGGTAAAGAACGCTTCCACCGCATGGGTGAGCGCGCCTTTCCTGTCCCCTTCCGCGTACTCGGACGGGACGTTGTTTTCGGCATATCCCCGGTATATGCTCTGCGCCTCGAAACAGGCCAGCATGGCGGAAAGGACCGCCGCGGCGCAGAGAAGGATCATCAACAGCAGCATGCTGACGTTCTGCTTGTCCACGATATACAGAACGTATTTTTCCGCGAACAGGACGATCCCGTTGTAGACCGCGTGCAGCAGGATCGGGGCAAGCAGCGAGCGGGTCGCGTACAGCACGGAGGACAGGATCAGCCCCGCCGCGAAATACACCGGAAACCGCACCGCCGAAAAATGCGCCATGGCGAACATCACGGCGGACACGGTCACGGCGATCCCCGTACCGAGCCCTTCGTATTCGCCGGTCACCACGCCGCGGAAGAGGAATTCCTCCGTGACGGCGGGAAGGACGGCAAACGCGACGATCACATACAGTCCGTCGAAGAAGCCGCTGCCCATGGCGAACGAGGCGGCATTCGAAGCGGACGAGGAGGAGAAAGCCTCCGGCGCGATCCGGTACATCAGCGCGGAAAGCAGGGCGGACGTCGCCGTCATGCAGACGAGCGCATGCCAGAGATAGAGCAGCTGGGAAGGAGGAAACAGCCTCAGCCGCAGCTTGGGCGTGAACTCCCGTCCGCGCAGCCTGCAGTAGAAAAGGGAGGGCACGGCGTAGATCAGAAGCTGCAGGACCACCGCCGCCAGATAAGGGTTCTCGTCCATGCCGAGATAATCCCGCGGGATCAGTGTCTCCGCAAGCGTCAGCAGAAATACGACGAGGACGAGAATCGGCGCGGAGGCGGAGGGCTTGACGCGCGGCCGCAAACTCAGCCCTTTCCGGGACGCGTTTTCCCCGCGTCCTTCGTCACCTTGACGCCGCGCTCGGTGAGCAGGATGTCCACGGTGACGTCGAACCGTCCGCGCGGCACCTCGGGAAGAATGTAATCGGAATAGACCACCCCGATCGTGCAGCCCGAGAACGCGGAAAGGTACCGGTCATAGAAGCCCTTCCCGTAGCCGAGGCGGTATCCGGCCCTGTCGTACACCAGCCCGGGCACGAAGCACACGGCGCCCGCCGTCTCGTGCTCCGCGTCGTAGACGGGATTTTCTTCGGGGGGCTCCAGCCCGCCCATGCCGTCGTCCGTCAGCTCGTCGAGGGATTTCACCTCGTGATAGGTCATGGTGTGGGATTTGCGGTCGCAGCGGGGGAAGAGGACCTTTTTCCCGCGCTCGAACGCCATTTCCGCGATGGCGGAGACGTCGATCTCGTCCGGCGTGGCTGCGTAAAGCAGCACGTACTCGGCGTAGCGGAAGGAGACCAGTCCCGACGCGGCTTTGCAGATGGCTTCGTCCCGACGGAATTTTTCTTCCTCGGACATGTTCCGCCTGCGTTCCTTATACTCTTCGCGGATATCGTCTTTCTGTTTCTTGATCATTTCGCAAGCACCGCGGCCCGGAGTGTTTCCGCCGCGTCTTCTCCTTTCAGTTTTTTCACGAGGGCGAGGGCAAATTCCGTCGCCGCTCCCATACCGCATCCCGTCACGAAACGCCCGTCCGTGACCGTGCGTCCTTCTTCGCATCCGGCCGGAATCGCAACCGCGCCGGCCAGTTCTTTTTCAAATCCCGGGAAACAGGTCGCCCGCACACCGCTTAGCAGCCCGCGGCGGCCGAGCACCATGGGAGCCGCGCAGATGGCCGCGAGCACGCAGTCCGGGTCCTTCGCCGCTTTTTTCAGGAGAGCGTCGACCGCATCGTCCCCGTCGAGGTTCTTCGCGCCGGGCATGCCGCCCGGAAGGACCACCGCCTCAACGGGATCCGGGGAGCGAAGGAGTTCGCCGAGCGCGGCGTCCGCCGTCACGGGGATCCCGTGGGAACCCGTCACAACGGGAGAAACGCCGGTCTTCCCGACCGCCGCGGTCACTACGTTCAAGCCGGCCCGCCGCAGCAGATCCACGGGGGTCAGCGCCTCTATTTCTTCAAATCCGTCCGCCAGCAGTACGAGAATCACGGTCCGTTCTCCTTTTTCATTGTATGAGCATTTCAAGATATTATACCATATCCGCGCAGCGGAAGCGATTAACAAATCATAAACAATGTTGCGATTATTTCTTGCCTTTTGAAAAAAACGGCGCAAGAAGGCGGTTTGGGCGCTTCACAGGACCGTGAACGCGGCGCGGAAGACCTTGTCCGCGATGACGGAAACGGGATCCGGCGCGTCCGCGTTTTCCGAGGCGCACGAAATCACCGTCCATCCGCATTTTTCCGCGGCGTAGGCGGCGGCTTCCCGGCTGCGGCGGAGATACGCCCCGTCCCGCTCGTGAATGTCCGTCGCGCGCCCGGTTTCGGCGGAACGCTTCCGCACGAGGGTCGAGGACACGCGCTCCGGCATGTCGAGCAGGATCACGAGATCCGGCGCCGGCAGTCCGAGCTTTGTAAACTCAAAGTCCCACAGCCAGCCGAGGAAAGCGTCCCAGTCCTCCCGGGGCAGCTTCGAAAGCTGATGGTAGGCATTCGCCGTGGTGTACCGGTTGGCGAGGATCACGGCCTGCGGATCCTCCATGTCCCGCTTCCAGTCGGAAGCGTAGGAAGCGTAGCGGTCCGCCGCGAAAAACATGGAAGCCGCGTAGGCGTTCGTGTCCTCCGGCTTCTCCCCGAAGCGCCCGGACAGATACATCCGCACGAGCATCGAGCCGTCGGAGGCGTAAGCCGGAAATTCCAGCTTCCGCACCTTCCGACCCCCGGCCCGCAGTCTGTCGGCGAGGATCTCCGTCTGAGTCCCCTTCCCGGAACCGTCGAGGCCCTCGAGCACGATCAGTTTTGCCATATCGCCCTCTCCTTCAAAAATCGGTTTTGTACTCTCCCGTCCGGATCACACGTCGAACGGCGGGGCGTCGTCCCGCATCTGGATCTCCTGCCACATGGAACGGGTGATGAGCACCTCGCGGGGATGCGGTCCGTTCGGCGCGGAGACGTATCCCAGCTGCTCCATGCGGTCGATGAGCTTCGCCGCGCGTCCGTAGCCCAGTTTCAGCTTCCGCTGGATGAGGGAGGTCGAGATCTTCCCGGCGTCCAGAGCCAGCTCGATGACATTCCCCAGCATGGGATCCTCGTCCCCGGCGTCGTCCCCGTCCTCTTCGTCGGCCGCGGCGCCTTTCTTTCCGACGCCGCATTTCTGGGCTTCGCGCTCGATCTGGTTGACGATCTCGTCGTTATAGCCTTCGGTCACATGGTTCATGTTGCGGATGTAGCTCACGGCTTCCATCACCTCGTCCTCGGAGACGAACGCGCCCTGCACCCGGTTCGGCTTCATGGCGCCGACAGGCGCGAAGAGCATGTCGCCCATGCCGATCAGGTTGGCGGCGGATCCGATGTCGATGATGGTCCGGCTGTCGACCTGGTTGGAGGTGCGGAACGCGATGCGGGAGGGGATGTTCGCCTTGATGAGGCCGGTGATGACGTCCACGGACGGACGCTGCGTCCCGACGATCAGGTACATGCCGGCGGCCCGCGCTTTCTGGGCGATCCGGCAGATGGAATCCTCCACGTCGTCCGGAGCGGTCATCATGAGGTCGGCCAGCTCGTCGATGATGATGACGATGGACGACAGATATTCGTAATCCGGGTTTGCGGCGGCAAGCTTGTTGTATTCGCCGATGTTGCGCTTGCCGGCGTCCTCGATGATCCCGTACCGCCGTTCCATCTCGCCGACGGCCCACGAGAGAGCGCCCGCGGCTTTCTTCGGCTCGGAGACCACCGGGACCAAAAGGTGCGGGATCCCGTTGTAGATGTTCAGCTCGACCTTCTTCGGATCGACGAGGATCATCTTTACGTCTTCCGGGCTCGCCTTGTAGAGCAGGCTCATGATAATGGTGTTGATGCACACGGACTTACCGGAGCCCGTGGTGCCCGCGATCAGAAGATGGGGCATCTTTCCGATATCGAAGAACACCGCGTCCCCCGCCACGTCCTCGCCCAGCGCGACGGTCAGCTTGCTCTTCGCCGTCCGGAAGGCTTCGGTCTCGATCAGCTTGCGCAGATGCACCGTCGTCCGCTTTTTGTTCGGGACCTCGATGCCGACCGCGGATTTCCCGGGGATCGGCGCCTCGATCCGCACGCCGGTGGTGGCCAGATTCAAGGCAATGTCGTCCACCAGGTTGGTAATGGAGCGGACCTTGGTCCCCGGTTCCGGTACGAGCTCGTACCGGGTGATGGTCGGCCCGCGGGAGATATTCTCGATTTTGGTGTTGACCTTGAACGATTTCAGCGTGTCCACGAGCTTGACCGCGTTTTCCTGCAGTTCGCCCTTGATGTCCTCGTTCGGACCGCCCGGATCTTCCGTCAGAAGATCGGAGGGCGGGAAGCAGTAGATCGGGATCTCGGGCTTTTTCTGCTTCGCGGATTCCCTGTGCGGCTCGGAAACGCTTTCGCGCTTCACCTCCAGCGGATTCCGGTACTGTTCCGAAAGCCGGTCCAGAAGGTCCGCGTCCTCGGGATTGAGGAAGATGTCCGAGATGTCCCCGTCGGCCTGTTCGGCGAGTCCGGCGGCAATGGAGGCGGTGTCGGTCACATCCTCCCCGATCCGCTTCGGCTTGTGCGCTTCCGCCTTCCGCTGCTCGCTCTCGCGTTTCAGGCGCATCCTCTGCTCTTCGGCGGCTGCGGCGACGGCGGCTTCGATGCCGGGATCATCCGCGGCGGTCCGGGGCGGGTTTTCGGCTTCCGCATTCTTTTCTTCCGGTCCCGCGGACTTCTCTTCATCCGCGAACAGATCGCTGCGGAAGGGGAAGTCCGGGGAGGCGTCCTTTTCCGCGTTCCCGGCGGGAGTTCCCTCGGCGGTCTCCTTCCGTCCGGCCGGTTTCGTCCCGGGCAGTCTGCTGTCGGGGATCGGCATGCCTCCGCTTACGACGGTCTGGACTTTCGCGGCAGGCCTGCCGTTCTGCACGGTGCCGTCCGCGCCGCTGTCCCTCAGATTCTTTCCGATCCGCTCCCGCGTCCTCTGCATGACTTCGTCGAAGATCTTCTCGTCGACGGCTCCGCTGTCCGCGTCGGGGGAAGCCAGTTCGTCCCGGACGGGATCGCCGGGTCCGTCCGGATCCCGGAACGCATCCGCCGCCCAGCCGGTATCCGGATCCCGCTCCCCTTCGGCTCCGGTCTTCGCCGCGGGAGAAATGGAGATCAGATCGTCCTTCTCCCGGCTGTCCGGATCGGCGGGGCCGGAGACGGGAATGTCCAGCTCGGTCATTCTTCTCTTGCGCACGTGGAAAATCTCGCCCCGCCTCGGCTGTCCGCCCATCGGGATCTGATTTTCGGCGACGGTGTTTTTCCTCCTGCCTCCGTTCTTGCCGCCCGCCGCAGTCCCGGAACCGGCCGAAGGTGCGGGCGCGGCGGAAGAGGCTTTTGCCGCCTCCTCTTTCGCCAGTCTGGCGCGCTCCTTCTTTTCACGGAGATACAGCAGGTATTCTTCTTCTTTGACCTGACTCTTCGAGGGGCCGCGGTTCAGGCGTTTCTCCTTCGCCGCGGCGCGCTTCTCCCGCGCGGATTCGATCAGGCGGTCCGCCTGAACCGCAAACCAGAGAGCCACGGCGCGGGGAGAGATCCCGCAGATATACAGGACAAAGAACACCAAGACGGAAAACAGCAGGATCCCGCTGAATACGCGTCCGAAGCCCTTCACCATCAGGTGTCCGAGCACGCCCCCGATCACGCCGCCGCCCGAGGGAA